>ERZ773083.2855-NODE-2855-length-10305-cov-2.626439_pt1 | contig 10305 bp, 4 predicted proteins | sample MGYA00511465_ERZ773083 | MGnify/ENA primary metagenome ERZ773083 (study PRJEB29015, sample SAMEA2738001) | human oral metagenome | biome: human oral; feature: human-associated habitat; material: dental | place: China | collected 2060 ... | reverse complement strand
CGCCGCCCACCGTGACCTCGGAGCTCGTCTGCTCGACCCTCACACCGTTGTGGATGAGGAAGTCGATGGACTCGCACGCGGCGGCACGGTTCTTCTGCAGCGACGGGTCGAGGGGTATCACGTAGTACTCGGGGAAGAAGTTGTGGTTCTCGTTGTCCCGGGGGCGGAAGACGTCCGCCTCGGCACCCGCCTCGTCCGCCTGGTTCACGTAGTAGGGGCGGACGGTGTCCGCGTCGATGTTCTCGACCCCGCGGCGGAAGCGCTCCAGCTGGTTGTTGAACATGCGATCCTTGTTCTGTGCCACGAAGTCGGCGTTTCCGATGAAGCCGTACTCTAGGGCGCGCACGGCGTCGGAGGTTCCGTAGGGCGCTTCGACGGTATAGGCATTGGTACCGTGCATCATCGCGTACTGGGGCGTGTAGCTCGTCGACATGTCATCGAAGGGCATCTCCCAGAAGCGCGTGCCGTCCCCCTGCAGCTTGAGATAGTCACGCATCGGCATCTGGACGCTGTTGATCGTCTCGTTGCTCGCGATCGAGGAGGCCATGAACGCCTCTCCCTGTGCGAGTGCGGTGTCGACGAAGAGGTCGTACTCGTTGTTGGGGTCATGCGTGGGGGAGCAGGGCTCGACCTGGTACTGCTGATAGTAGCCATGCACCTCGTGGAGCGAGAGGGGGTCCCACTGCGCGATGAGGCCAGACATGGCCTGGGTCTCGGGCTGCGTCTGGTAGGTGTTGTCGCGGTTGAGGTCGAAGCCGTTGGCGTTGGTGCGGACGTTATCGGTGCGGGCGTCCACGTTCTCGGAGGGCACGAGGATGAAGAACATGTCATCGAGGGCAACGGAGGGGACGAAGGTCTTGTCCTCCACGTTGTAGTAGCGAGACAGCTCGTCCTCGCTCAGGTCCGAGGAGGCGGTGTCGGTGTCCGGGCCGTCGTAGTTGGTGCCCCTGCCCGAGCCCCCGTTGCCACGAAGATAGCCAATGCCCGTGACATCGTCCTTGATGAGGTCGGACCATACCGTCCTGTCATGGTCCATCTCAGTCGCAAGTTCGCTCTTCCCCTCGTCGGTGAGGCTGGCTGCCCTGCGATAGCCAAGGGGCTGGTTGCGCACCAGGTCACGCGCGAACGCCATCACGCTGTCGGGCGCGACTATCTCGTCGGCATGCACGTTGCTGTAGACCACGGGGACCTTGTAGTCGAGACTGCCGGAGGCGAGCTCGGCCTGGACGGACGCGGGATCTGACTCCATGCGTCCCTTGAGTTCCTGATAGCGGTCGAGGTCCGCCTTCTCCTTGGCCACGAAGAGCGCCCTCATCGCACGGCCGTCGACCGTCGTGCCGAACTGGCGTACCTCGGCATACAGGCCGTTGTCGATGGCCTGCTGGGCGAGTTCGGGCAGTTCGGCATCGATCTCCTCCTGGGTCGAGAACTCGTCGTAGGGGCGCAGCTGCAGGTCGGTGGAACCCACCTCGCCGCCATCGATCACGCAGGCAAGCCGATAGGTGCCGACATAGTCATACAGAGATGAGCGGACGGACTCGCGCGCACGGACGTCGATGCCGTCGATTCCCTCGTAGAGCAGGTGGTTCTTGAATCCCAGCACTATCGAGGGAACGCCATCCACCTCCTTGGCCTCGACGCTCACGTCGTAGAAGAGGTCCCGCGAGGGCAGGGTGCCCGAGCCCTCCTCGCCCAGGCCGTTACCCGACTCGGCGGGACCGTTCTCCGTCGCAACGGTCTTCCAGTCGGAAAGAGGGCCGCCCATGAACTGGTTGGGGTAGGCGTCGGTGCCGAACTGCCCCTGCGTACGGGTGAGCGACCAGCCCACCTTGCCCTCCGAGACGAGCTCGGCAAGCTCGTCCAGGCTCTTTCCCCCAACGGGAACGCTCGCCTGGAACTGGCGCTCCTCGAGCAGGGAGACCATGGGCACCGACGTGCCGTCGTAGGCTTCGTCCGTGCGCGTGAGGCTTACCGGACCCTGCTGTGCCGCGACGTCCTGCTGGCCCTGGGACGCCGGCGCGTACGCCAGGACGGACGTGGGCGCCGCCGCCTGAGAGAGACTGACGGCGAGCACGAGGCCGGCCAGCACGGCGCCCGTCGTCTTGCGAATGGAAACCATGCGCTCCTCCTTGTACCGAGAACGACAGGAACACAGGCCAACCATGGTCCCAGCCCACCGTGCCCTGCCGGGGCGACCCAGGGTTGGCCCGCTCGATGACGAGGAAGAATGTATCAGCTGGCGTTAGGGTTTATTTCAGGATTGTTTCACACGTAGGCGAACGCCACGCTTTGCTCGGTAGAAGTCGGCACAACGGGAGCAGCCACTTACTCTATCCCGTTGCATATGCCGCCGGGTACTAATGGTTTTCAGCCATCTCTTTCGATAAACTACAACTCCCAGTCAGGCTACGGTATGTTGGGTATAGGCTGGAATGTATCGGGTCTCTCTAAGATAGAGCGTGGCAGCAAAAACTTCTACCACGACGAAGCAGTAAAACGCAACGGCATAACCTTTACCGACGAAGACCAATTGTACCTCGACGGTCAGCGTCTTATCCTGCTTAGCGGGCAACACTTTAGAGAGGGGGCGGTATATGGTTTCGAGGTAGAGAACTATGCACGGGTAACTATCAAAAAGGCTTTCCTGAAGAGTGAAAATAAATCTTCTACATATTTCGAACTCAAGACATTGGACGGAAAAGTTTTCAATTATGGCTTGGGCAACAATTCCGTTGTCTCCGACAGCAAGAGTCATCACTCCAATTTCCCCTATAATGGGGCGGACGATGCCCTTTGTTGGAAATTGAGTTCTGCCAAAGATGTAGACGGTAATGAGATAAGTTATATGTATTCAAAGGGAGGTATGACTTTGAACAGAATATATTATGGAGGTACTACCGTATACTTTTCATACGCCGAGAACACAAAAAACCCGCAGAGGCGTTATATCGGTGATTTTGAGCTGGTCAATGATAAGCTTTTGATTGAGATAGAAATAAGACAGGGCAGGACTAATTTTAGAAAATACGTGTTCGATTATGAAGACAAAGGCACTGTAAGGAGGCTTAGCACGATAAGTCTTTACGCTTGGAAGCCCGAAAAGTCGAATGATGACGACGACTCTTCACTTCCGATATATCAGGGTGATGACGATGATTATATAGGTATTGTACAGGAAATACCGAAAGGTAATTTTGAGCACCTTGCCTCGACATCTATCGAATGGGGGAGCAGCTCTGATATAGAGAATATAGAGTTATTTGGGTTGAATCCACCTGACTATGACCAGATGTATATAGGTGATATAGATGGAGACGGAGGTAAAGATTATGTGTTTTTGAATTACAATAAGAGTGATGGATTGTATGATAATTGTTTTAGTATATTATATAATAGAAACGGTTCTTTACAAAGAATCCCTTTTGAAGAGTATGGGCGTAAAAAACCTATTGTTCTGGTACAGGATATTGATTTAGACGGTAAAGATGAAGTGGTATTACTGTGCGAAAAAGGCTATTTACATCTACCATTTCTTCCTGATGGAACGGTAGATGATGATTATTCCGAAAATCAAGATAAATACGTTTCTTACGAAAAACATTTAAAATTGTTCGTTTACGACAACCGGCTTAACGAATTGGTAGAAAAGCAGGATATTAAGCTTACTGATTTTGGAACAACAACACCTCCATATTATCTTAGTTATAAAATAGTCTCTGCCTTTTTTAATTATATCGATAATGATATATATCCTGATCTAAGGATAATAATCGATAAAGAGGTAGATAAAGGACCGAATGCAATTTATATGGGTGAATATGTTTACCGTTCAGGAAGATTAGAACCTTTATATCAAACACCGTTTGAGACGGTAAAATATGTGCCTGTAGAAGAAATTGTTAACTGGAATAAGAGTGTTTTGGGTGATTTCGACGGTAACGGAGTAGTGGATTTATTTCGTTGCAAGATAGGTGATTCCTATTCGGACAATGTGATAAATTATTCGGATAAATTCAATATAATAGAGTCTGGTGAATGGCGTGTCTGGCAAGATGGACATCAGTCGAGCAGTGAAGGTAACGATTGGATAGACAGAGCCGTTCCTTACGGTATGGATATCAATGGAGACAACCGTACGGATCTGCTAATACAGTATCAAGAACAGAATAATCATAGTTGGCGGGTACTGATAAATAATGGGATTAACGGAATCCCTAAAATGGAACACATTGATATAATAGAGGCTTCGTGCACAAACGAATGGGATAACGACTATAAAATACCTATCGATTACAATGGCGACGGACTTATGGATCTTGTCGTTGCCGATGAATATTATGATGGAAATCAGTTTATAAGAACCTACTGGTGGTTTTACATTAACGATAATGGCAAATTATTTTTACACAACGTTTTTAATACTCCTTACGAAATATCGTATAAGAGCAATGAAGAGCGTGTACCTGTCGTTGCGGATATAAACAACGACGGAGTAAACGATATAGTCTACTACGAAAACGGTCGTCTGAAAGCATTTACTATGTACGGAGCATCCAAGATAAACCTTGTACATAAGATTACCTCAGGTAAAAACAAGACATACGAGTTTACCTATAGAAATCACCAGAGGGAAAAAACACAGACGGAACAAAAAGGTTATATAAGGCAACTAAATGCTCCGTTGATGGTGGTAGAGAAGCTGGCAATTGACGGATTTGGTATGAAAGAATATGAATATGGAAATATTTTGTACAGCAACCGAAAAGGCTTTCTGGGTTTTGATAAAATAACGGAGCATTTGTCGTCTTTATCCAAAGCCAATCCTTATGGAAACTCTTTTGAACAGACTGTAACTGAGATATCTTTCGAACCTGTACAGATGTATCATACGGGTTTTGTATTCGATGAATATAGGTATCTAAATCTTATGCTCAAAGAAAAAACGGTTTACAAATCACTTCTAACATCCAAAGGGGGGTCGGAAATGTTTTACTTTATTTCTACGACCACTTATGAGAATATAGATATACCGGTTAGCAACCTGCGTTATATACCTGTTACTACCGGTATTGCTTTCGAAGATCATATCAATAATTTAAAAAAGACAACTAACTATACATATAGCGGTATAGGTCTGGGGTTAGAAATATTTCCAAAACCCAAAGGAACTCTCTTGAGCGAAGAGGTCATACAAGGTGAATATATCAAGAGGACGGAGTATAGCGATTTTGATATAGAGCATAAGGGGATAGTGGAGTTTCTGCCGAAGACTAAAACGGTAACCTACTCGAGGGATAGCGAGAAGATTGTGTACCGCACGAATTATGAATACGATAGCAAGTATCGTATTATAAAACAAACGGATTATGCCAATCTGCCCGAGCAGGTCGTTACCCAATATGAATATTATCCTCATGGCAATTTGCGAAAAACTACCGTTTCTGTCCCGGGTTTGCCGACACAGACAGATACTTATGAGTATGACAAACGGTTTCGCCTGCCAACGAGGACAACGAACTCTCTGGGACAGACTACCGAGAGAGTGTATGATTTCTGTACTGGCAATATTCTGAGATACACGGATATAGATGGTTCGGTTACTAAATATAAATACAATACCAAAGGGCGTCTCTGTAAGAAAAGCCTACCTACGGGACAGACCGTAGAGTATACAAGCAGGTATATAAATCTCGAAAACCCCAATTATGTTGTTTCCGAATCTTACTCTCCTGAGCCATTATCTAAAACAACAGTTGTGTATAACAAATTCGACGAGGAGATAGAGCGTCAAGAAACAGGACCGAACGGAAAGATACTTTTTGGTGAGAAGAGTTACGACTACCGCCACAGGTTACATAAAGAGATAGGCAATCATGCGTACAAAGACCCGTCTCCTCCGTATACGGAGTATTATTACGACCATTTGGACAGAATAAAGAGCAAGACCGTCTTCGACGGACTCTTTACCAACCGTACCGAATACGCCTACTCGGGCAGGACTACCACCGTTACCGATGCCGAGGACGGCAAACAAATATCCAAGACTACGCTGAACGACTTGGGATTGATAGAGAGCAAGACCGACCGCGGCGGCACGATATACTACACCTACAATGCCGAAGGCAAGCCTGTAAGCATATCGGCGGGCGGTGCTACGACCGAGTTCAAGTACGACGGCTACGGCAACAGGATATCCATCAAAGACCCGAGTGCAGGGACCATCGTCAGCAGCTACTATGCCAACGGGTTGTTGAAATCGCAGACGAATGCCAAAGGCGACCGCACAACTTTCGCATACGACGCTTTGGGCAGACGGACGAAAGAGACCGAGACGGAGGCTGCCAACAAATATGTGTACGACTACGAATATACCTACGTATCGGGTAACGACGGTAAGGGACAGATAGAACGCATAGTACTAAAAGAGAACGGAACAGCCAAACATACTCAGGATTTTACGTATAACGACAAACACCTCATTATAAAGCTTACGGATACCTACAAGGGTGATAAGTACGAACGTGCGTTCGAGTATGATAAGTATCGGCAGCTTATACGTGAGACATCTCCGTCGGGGCTTGTGAAAGAGAATGTATACAACAGATACGGAGAAGTAATAGAGATAAAGGCAGCCGACCAGACTGTCTGGAAGCTCGAAGACTATGATGCCAAGGGTAATATACGTAGATTTAAGCTTGGCGAGTGGATAAACACCTATTACATGTACAAAAAAAACAACTTACTGGAGAGTATAGTTACTCGATGCGGACTTCCCAAAACTCCCTTACAAGAGGTACGCTACGACTACGACCGACACTATAACCTCATACAACGTAACGATATTACGCTAAGCAAGAATGAGACTTTCAGGTACGACGACCTCGACAGACTGACTGACATACGGTTGAACGGAGGAGAGGGCAATAGTATATGGTATCAGGCGAATGGGAATATATTTCAGAAATACGATGTGGGCAGATATATTTATGACCCCATAAGACCCTTTGCGGTAAGTTATATAGGTTCTGCCTCCAAGGGAATATCGGATACCGAACAGCGACTGACGTACAATGCCTACAATAAAGTTACGCTTGTTGCACAAGGAGATACGCAATATTCTATCGTCTACGGTCTCGACCGCCAGAGGATAGAGTCTGTGCTCAAAGACAAGGATATGGTAATGTATACTAATCTGTATATGGGCTCGTACGAGCGTAAGACCTCTGCCGACGGTGTTGTTACTCACGTAGACTATATCTATGCTCCTACGGGGCTCGCCGCTATCCATAAATGTACAGGTACGCATCATAGTACATACTATGTGCTTACGGATAATATCGGCTCCGTGAGTGCCGTTACCGACGATATGGGCAATATCATCAACAGATATTACTATACTGCGTGGGGAGGACGTGTGCGTACCGATGACGGAGAATACAAAGACGTTACCGACCGTGGCTACACCTGCCACGAGCACCTGGCACCGCTCAATCTCATCGATATGAACGGTAGGATATACGACCCCGTCTTGGCACGCTTCCTAAGCCCGGACCCATATATACAAGCACCCGACTTCACCCAGAACTACAACCGATACGCTTATTGCCTCAATAACCCATTCAAATACACCGACCCAAGCGGAGAGTGGGCTCTATTGGACGATGTGATAGCGGCTGTCGTGGGAGGAGTGATAAATCTTACCGTAAATCTAATACAGGGTAATGTGAAAGATCCGGGACACGGGTTTGCGTTGTTTGGTGTGGGTGCCGCAGGAGGTCTTGCTTCTCTGTATGTCTCTCCTATCGTAGGAGCAAGCTTTGTAAGCGGAGCAAATAGTTTCCTGAATCAAGGGTTTAATACCCATTGGCAAAAGATTGATGCAGGTCAAGTATTTTTTTCTATGGCTATGGGAGCCGGCACATCATATTTAGGCGGAGCGCTTGGTAGTGCCTTATCACAACCGATAAGTAGTGTGACTTCCGAGATAGCAAGCCCGATAATACGCGAAACGCTTACACAGGGAGTTACCAATGCTTCGGTAGGCTTCACTATGGGTGCGGGTATAGCTTTGATAGGCGGAGCAAAATTCAAAGATGCGATGAAGCAGGGAGGAATAGGTGCTCTTACGGGATTAGGTATAGGCATTATGAACGGAACTGTCTCCGCTATACAGTATGCTTCAAAAAATGACGTTAATTTATTTACGGGAAAAGAAAAAAATACTTCGAGTAAATCAATTGAATATAATTTTTCAGATACTCCAAGTAAACACCAAGAAGATTCTGAAAGAAGAGTCCCTTTAAATATGATAGATGAAGCTATCAAGACAGGCATTCCTTCTCCCGATCCACAAGGTACTGGAGCAATAATGTATAAAATAACAATGTATAGGAATGGAAAGAGTTATACATTGGAAGTTTTATACAATTCGCAAACGAATGAAATTTGGCACTTTAAATATAGTCCTAAGTAAACTCAAATTAAAAATATTATGTATGAAAAAAGCGATAAGAGGCGGCTGTACTGGCTGATGGAATGCTATTTAGATGGTAAAATGAAAAATAAATATATAAATATAATAGATAAGAACTCTATCGAGAATTTAAGTTTATGGAGTTGTGAAAATAGCATTATAGAGCTTATTGATTTTAAATACAATGAGATACTGATTCCAATAAAAATAAGTAATTGTATAATAAAAAAATTAGATATTTACGGATGTTGGTTCAAAAAAGGTTTTATTTTAGAAAAGTGTATAATAATTGATACGATTATATATGAAATGGGAGGTCATAATAATATGGAAATACAACTTACAAACAATATATTTTGTAAGTTTATTGATTTCTTTGATTGCCATTTTATTGAAAAAGTAATAATTGAGAATAATATTTTTATGGAGGGTACAAATATTATCGGCAATCAAAATAAAGGATATAAAAATACCTTTGAAAAAGATCTGGTTTTGTTGAATAACATTGGCAATGTAGAAATAAATAATTAAAGTTTTATACAGGTTAATCGCATGAAATTTTGTTGTGGAGGCTTTGAAGGAGCATATTGTATAGGAAATCATTTTGGTATTAATATCAGAATGGTGAAATTTACTTCCCCTATTTTTCTTGATGGAGACTATAGGTTATTTAATATCAGCCGTTTAGCTCGGAAGACTAAAAATAAAAGGGACGATATTCGATTTTGTATGACTATGGGGTATGAGACATTTCGATTTGAATTATCGACAATCATTATTTTTTGTCCTTTTTGTGGGGCAAATCTGTTCGATTTTTATACTGATGATAGTTACATCAATGAGATAGAAGGAGAAACTTTCACTATTTTCAAAAAACAGGTTTAATTCATTTATGTACGAAAAAAGCGATAAGAGACGAATGGTATTATTCTCCTGATCAGTTGTAAAATTTTTATTCGATTTAAACCCTAAAAATATGGCTTCTTTATCTCTTTGGTTAAATGGAATACCGAATATCGGTTTGCACCCTTATCTCTTATATGCCACAACTTGGGCGTATTCAGCAGGAATAAGACCTGATTTATTCTCGTATTATTTAAAAAATACATAAAGTGATGAAAACACTAATTTTTATTTTGTTATTTATGCTTACTTCTTATAATAAAGCAGACGGTCAATTATCTCAAACACCGATTATTGAGGGCGATATATATATTTATGAGTTTGCGATAAAAAGACCTGGGCGGGCAAATCTTGGTTTTATAATTGTGGATAGAGATTCGTATCAAGATATATCTTTTGATGTATATTTCTCAAAAGGTAAGATAAGTAAAGTAAATAGAACGATTAGTCCTGTTTATTCAGACAACAACATTGCTGATAAGTTAGGCAACTTTTATTATAGCAGTGATGATTTTATAAAAAAACGCAGATTAATACCTGACAATATTTATAAAATGATTTGCTCTTCTTTTTTGGAAATTACAAATAAAGAACGGTTGAAAATATTAAATAAACTTTCAAAGTAAAATAGGCAGGCGTGAATTCTGAAATGCGATCTAAAATCTGCTGTCTAACATTTAGAAATACCAATTATACCGTAGGTATCTGTATGTTTATGGAATGTGTGAATTACACCTGCGTTAATAAATAATTTGTATATTTGCAAAATTGGTGATGATGAAATACGTAAAATATATTATAATATTTATATTGATTTAAAAATAAAATAGGGAGAGAGGGAGAATGGAATTATTAGATAATAAGACACAAGGAAAAGTAATAGATAAGCTAAGAGAAGATTTAAAATCAGGAACAAAACTATCAATTAT
>ERZ773083.2854-NODE-2854-length-10306-cov-8.012584_pt1 | contig 10306 bp, 9 predicted proteins | sample MGYA00511465_ERZ773083 | MGnify/ENA primary metagenome ERZ773083 (study PRJEB29015, sample SAMEA2738001) | human oral metagenome | biome: human oral; feature: human-associated habitat; material: dental | place: China | collected 2060 ... | reverse complement strand
TCTACCTCTCTGGATAGAATTAAAGGATTATTTAATTGTTAATACTTTATCACAATTTCCAAACAATTTCAAGAATTAAATTCAAATTTTAAGCAAAAAATAGATTGTTTATTCAAGAACTCCTTATTTTTCTCGTTTTTTATGTCTGTCTATTTTTTATTAGCTCTAAGAGACTCCTTTTCATCAATGATTGGCAAAGACTTTTCATCTTTTGCTTCAGATCTTGACGTGGCTTTAGAAGGTTCTTCTTTTTTAAGTCCATCAGCTTTTTTTCTTTAGCTTCCTTGTTATTGTCAATGTTATCCCCCTGAACATCAGGAAAATGCTGCGCGATTGCTTTTGGAATTTTTATTTTCATTTGATTCAAGCTCTGCTTTGGGGATATAATTGTCGCTGACATTGATAAAAGTCACAGTCTTATTTGGTTCCTGAAGTGCTTAAGTTATGATTTTATTCTTGTTCATATCCAAATTATCTAAAGAAGTAAATTGATTAATTCCATCCAGTTTTTCAGCTCATTTTCACCTAAGTTTAAATTCTTCAAGGAAGGCTGAGAGTGACTAGAAATCAAAATAAAGCAAAAAAGGAAGCAGGATACTTTCCCACTTCTTCTTTGATTTTAATTTTATATATTTGAATGGTCATTTATTATGGCTATTTAAGGACAGAATAAGCTTGGACAGTTGCATTTCTCAAGCTTAACCGTATGAGATTACTTTTCAGACTTTCAGACAGTCAAACGACAATCTAGAACACAAAATTCTAGCTCTATATCGCCTCTGTAGTGAAACTGCGGCTTTCAAGCACCTTCAGCATGGCATCAGCTGTGTCCAAGGCTGTGAAGAGTGGAACTCCGTGCTCGATAGCTGAGCTACGGATAATTTGACCATGCTTATCTGCTGTCCGCTTGGTTCCGACCGTGTTGATAATAGCCTGAATCTTGCCCTTTCGGATATAGGCTGGAATGTCCTTGTTATCATCACTGCCGATTTTTTCTACCAGACGGACGTGCAGGCCGTGATTTTCAAAATAAGAGGCTGTTCCCTTGGTTGCCCAAATACCATAGCCAATATTGGCAAAACGCTGAGCCAGCTGCAAGGCTTCTTCCTTGCTATCGCCTGCAATAGTAAAGACGATATTTCCAAAGTTTGGCAGATGGAGATAGGAAGCCTCAAAAGCCTTATAGAGTGCTTTTTCGAGCGTGCGGTCACTACCCATGACTTCGCCGGTAGACTTCATTTCAGGTCCCAAAAGACTGTCAACCTTCGCCAGCTTGGTAAAGGAGAAGACTGGCGCCTTGATATGAACCATGGAACTTTCTGGATGGAGACCATCTTCATAGCCCAGCTCTGCCAAAGTTTCCCCAAGAATTAAACGAGTCGCTACTTGTGCCATTGGAATATCAGTCACTTTGGACAAGAAAGGAACGGTCCGGCTAGCCCGTGGATTGACCTCAATGACATAGACCTGCTCATCTTTGATGACGAACTGAATATTCATCATGCCGATACAGTTCAGTCCCAGAGCCAGACGCTTGGTATAGTCTGCAATAGTATCCTTAACTTTCTGCGATAGAGTTTGTGGCGGATAAGCCGCCATGGAATCCCCTGAGTGAACCCCTGCCCGCTCGATATGCTCCATAATCCCAGGAATCAAGACCTGACGGCCATCTGAAATGGCATCCACCTCGCACTCATCCCCAACAATGTAAGAATCAACCAAAACTGGATGATCTGGACTGGCCTTAACCGCTGTCCGCATATAAGAGCGTAGATCCGCTTCGTTTTCTACGATTTCCATGGCACGGCCACCCAAGACATAGGAAGGCCGTACCAGAACAGGGAAGCCAATCTTACGAGCAGCCTCTACTGCTTCCTCTTCATTAGTGGCCGTCTGACCCGGCGGCTGCGGAATATCCAGCTCCTTCAGGGCTTGCTCAAAGAGATCCCGATCCTCAGCCCGATCCAAGTCCGCCACTTGGGTACCTAGAATCTTAACACCAGCCTTGGACAGTGGCTCTGCCAGATTAATGGCTGTCTGACCGCCAAACTGAACGATAACACCTTTAGGCTGCTCCAGCTCAATGACATTCATGACATCTTCAAAGGTCAGCGGCTCAAAGTAGAGCTTGTCAGAGACAGAAAAGTCAGTTGATATAGTCTCTGGATTGCTGTTCATGATAATCGCTTCGTAGCCAGCTGCCTGAATAGTCTTTACAGAATGAACAGTCGCGTAGTCAAACTCGACTCCCTGCCCGATTCGGATAGGACCTGAGCCCAGCACCAGAACAGATTCCTTGCTGGATTTGACAGATTCATTTTCAAATCCATAGGTGGAGTAGAAATATGGCGTCGCAGACTCGAACTCAGCAGCACAGGTATCCACCATCTTGTAAACCGGAACAATCTTCTGCTCCTGCCGGATGCGACGCACCTGCTCAGCTGTCATGTCCCACAAGGTAGCAATCTTAGTATCCGCAAAGCCATTTTGCTTGGCTTTCTTGAGCACATAGCTATCTCCGATATGACTGGCCAGTTCCTGTTCGATTTCGTAAATATGGAGCAGCTTATCCAGGAAAAAGACATCAATCTTGGTCAGCTCAGCAATTTCATCCGGACTGTAACCACGGCGAATAGCCTCTGAGATATAGAAAAGTCGATCATCTTGCGCCTTGACAATCTTCCTCATCAGCTCATCGTCGCTTACTTGACTGAGAGCAGGCAGCTCGTTGTGGTCTACGCCAACTTCCAGAGAGCGACAAGCCTTGAGCAGACTCTCCTCGATATTGCGGCCAATAGCCATGACTTCGCCTGTCGCCTTCATCTGGGTTCCAAGACGGCGCTCACCCTGCTCAAATTTATCAAATGGAAAGCGTGGAATTTTAGCGACCACATAGTCCAGAGCCGGTTCAAACATGGCATAGGTAGAGCCTGTTACCGGATTGATGATTTCATCCAATGTAAGACCGACCGCGATTTTAGCCGCTAGCTTGGCAATCGGATAGCCAGTCGCCTTAGAGGCTAGGGCTGATGAGCGAGAAACCCGAGGATTGACCTCGATGACATAGTACTTAAAGCTATGCGGATCCAGAGCCAGCTGCACATTACAGCCGCCCTCAATCTTCAGCGCTCGAATAATCTTGAGACTGGCATCCCGCATCATCTGGTATTCATAGTCCGAAAGGGTCTGACTAGGTGCAAAGACGATAGAATCCCCTGTGTGGATACCGACTGGATCAAAGTTTTCCATATTGCATACGACCAGCGCATTGTCGGCGCCATCCCGCATGACTTCATATTCGATTTCCTTAAAGCCTGCTATAGAGCGCTCGATTAGACACTGGGTAACAGGAGAGAGTTTGAGGCCGTTTTCTGCGATTTCCTGCAACTCTTCTTCATTGCTACAGATACCACCGCCAGTTCCTCCCAGTGTAAATGCCGGACGGACAATGACTGGATAGCCGATACCAGCCGCAAATTCCAGCGCTTCATCAACTGTATTGACAATCTCTGACTCAGGGATGGGCTGGCCTAACTCTTCCATCAGCTGCTTGAAGAGATCCCGGTCTTCCGCTTGGTCAATGGCCGACAGCTTGGTTCCCAAGAGTTCCACTCCCAGCTCTTCTAAAAGCCCTGACTTGGATAATTCCATGGCCATATTGAGTCCGGTCTGGCCGCCCAAAGTAGGCAGAAGAGCATCTGGCCGCTCCTTACGCAAAATCCGCGCAACAAACTCCAGCGTGATAGGCTCGATATAAACCCGGTCCGCAATTTCCTTGTCCGTCATAATGGTTGCTGGGTTAGAATTAACCAAGACAACACTGTAGCCCTCTTCTTTCAAGGACAGGCAAGCCTGAGTCCCTGCATAGTCAAACTCCGCAGCCTGACCGATAACGATAGGACCTGAACCGATGACCATAATCTTCTGAATATCTTTACGTTTTGGCATAGTGTACCTCTCAATCTTGCTTCTTAGTATGCCTGATGGGCATCCATCATTTCCATAAACTCATCAAAGAGATAGTCTGCATCATGCGGTCCCGGCGCAGCATCTGGATGGAACTGGACAGAAAAGGCAGGATAATCTCGATGGCGCACACCTTCGACAGACTTATCATTGATTTCTTCATGAGTCACAATCAGGCATTCTGGCAAATCCTCACGACTGACGGCATAGCCATGATTTTGACTGGTAAAATCAACTCGGCCTGTCGCAATCTCACGTACCGCATGGTTGAAACCACGGTGACCGAACTTCATCTTATGCGTCTTTGCACCGTTAGCCATGGAGAAGAGCTGATGTCCCATACAGATTCCAAAAATTGGAATCTTGCCCTGAACACCTCGAATCATGTTCAGAGCCTCCGGCACATCTTCCGGATTTCCAGGTCCATTTGAGAGCATAACTCCGTCAGGATTAAGCTGGAGAATTTCCTCTGCACTGGTATCAAAAGGTACCACTGTCACGCTGCAGTTACGTTTGGCTAACTCCCGCAGGATAGAATGCTTAAGGCCGAAGTCCACCAATACCACGTTTCTACCAGTTCCCGGAGCAGGATAAGACTGCTGGGTAGATACCTGTTTGATGTTATCAGTCGGCAGAACTATAGACTGAAGTTGGTCTTGTACATGCTCAATACTGTCATTCGTATTGGCAATGGTTGCCCGCATAGTCCCATGCTGGCGGATAATCTTGGTTAGTGCCCTTGTATCAATTCCTGAAATTCCTGGTATCTTCTTGATTTTGAGGAATTCATCCAAAGACAATTGCTGGCGCCAATTACTAGCGCGACGTGCATACTCATAGACTACCACTCCCTTGCAGGTCGGCAGAATAGATTCATAGTCGTCCCGATTGACACCATAATTTCCAACCAAGGGATAGGTAAAGGTCAATATCTGGCCGTTATAAGACTGATCCGTAATTGATTCCTGATAGCCTGTCATGCCCGTGTTAAAAACGATTTCGCCTGTCACGAAAAGATCTGCTCCAAAAGCTTCCCCTTCGAAAATCATGCCATTTTCTAATATTAAAAGTCTCTTTGCCATTGTTCCCTCCTGTCCAAGATGCAGACCGCCCATGACCATCCACATAAGAAATATAATAATAGGGAGTGGGATTGCTTCGTATAGCTTCACCCACTCCCGGCTCACTGTCCGAGATTATTGTCGTCCTTTCAGAACTGCTTCAATAATAGCCATTCTAACAAAGACACTGAGTCAGTCGCTTCTGAATGCGATAAGCCAAGTGAACCCCACGGGTCTTAATGCCAGCCAAAACAACTTGGTTTAGGTCCTTGCTGCGCTCAATGATTTCATAGGTAATCCGCGTAATCGCACGATTCATGGTGATGTCATCAACAACTTCTTTTGTTTTCATTCATTCCTCCTCAAACAACAGAAAAAGCCTCCTCATACAAGGAGACCTCAGAAAAATCTAATCAGGCAAGCTAAAACAAGACGCACTTGCTTACACTCCACCCATCTTTTTACTTGCTCCTTGTCTATCTCTCTGGATAGAATTAAAGGATTATTCAATTGTTAATACTCTATCACAAATTAAAAACTAATTCAAGAGAAAAATGTATTTTTATGCATAGGTAATCACAAAATTGTGTTTAATTTATCATTTGTTTCTTTTTAAGAAGCTTTCTTCTTTGAAAAAGAGAATGATTTTACAGCGTAAAAGATAAATCCAAAGACCAGATAGGCTACAAAGATGATTAAGCACATCTTGATGACATAGGGCCATTTGTGTTTAAAGACATTTAGAAAAAAGTAAGGAAACGGATTGTCCTTGGATCTTGGAATATCAATCTTGAGAACAAAACCGTTAATCAGTGAAAAAATCATGTAAATCAAAGGGACGCTTGTCCAAGAAATAGGATCAAACCAACGGTATTGACGGGCTTTGTCAAAAACTAAAGTATCCAAAAGAAAAGCAAGTGGAACTATATAATGACAAAGAAAATTCTCTAGACGATAAAAGTCTGTCGCAATTGGGGCCAGTAAAAGATGGTAAACCACGCAAGTAATCATGATGGACATGGTCACACCGCCCTTGACTCTAAGTACTCCCGCTGATTGCCATTTATCATCTGTTCTTGTCATGAGATAGATAAGGTAACCAGTAAAAAGCAAAACTAAAAGATTTGACAAGACTGTATAATACATGAGCATACCCCAGCCATATTTGGAAATTTCAAGATATACTCCAAGAAAGCTTAGAAAAAAGAGTATGATACGATATGTAAAAATCAATCTACGATTCATACTTACCTCAGATTTTCTTTACAAACTCTGACTTGAGCTTCATCGCACCGAAGCCGTCAATCTTACAGTCAATATTGTGGTCACCTTCTACAATGCGGATATTTTTCACGCGTGTACCTTGTTTGAGATCTTTAGGTGCACCTTTGACTTTCAAGTCCTTGATTAGGGTAACAGTGTCACCATCAGCTAACTTATTGCCATTGGCATCGATAGCTACTACTCCTTCTTCTACCTCTTGGACTTCAGCTGGGTTCCATTCATAAGCACATTCTGGGCAAATTAAAAGTGCACCATCTTCATAGACATATTCTGAGTTACATTTTGGACAATTTGGTAAAGTGTTCATTATTTTCTCCCTTTTAAAAATATACTGATTTATTATACTCTATTCTGCAACTTTTGACAAACTGATTAGGATTTTTTTCCTAATTCCTGCGTCCTCTTGTAGGCAGCTTGAACAGCATCCATGACCGTTCCTCGAAAGGCATTTTCTTCCAGACTAGCTACCCCGACGATGGTCGAACCTGCCGGACTGCAGACCTGGTCTTTGAGTTGAGCCGGATGTTGCCCACTAACCTGACTTAGCTTGGCAGCACCTAAAAGGGTTTGATTGGCCAGTTCAAGCGATATATCGCGACTGAGTCCTGCTCTGACACCAGCATCCGCTAAAGCCTCTATAAAGAGATAGACGAAGGCTGGTCCACAGCCGGCAAGAGCTGTTGCCGCATCTAATTGTTTTTCCTCTAGTTTGATCAAAAGACCAGCCGAAGACAGAAGCTCACGCAACAAGTCTTCGTCTACTTGATTCGCCTGCTGGGATAAGACATAGCTAATAACACCCTCACCTACGGCTACTGGTGTATTAGGCATGATCCGAATCCAACGATGGTGGCGAGGTGATAATTTTTCTAATAGCTCCAAGCTCAGACCAGCAGCCATCGAAACCAGCAGAAGAGAATCCCGTTTTTCTAGAATTTCCTGATACTCAGCCAGCAAGTCAGCAAATTGAGCTGGTTTGATGCCAAGGAAAATCACCTCTGCCTGAGAAAAAACTTCTTCATTACTGACTGGCTGCCCACCAACTTCCGTAGCAATCTTTTCAGCCTTGTTCCTACTTCGGTTAGCTAGTAGTAATTCGCTTCTATATCTTTCATCTTGGGCAACTAGGCGAGCTAAACTGCCACCCATATTTCCCAAACCGATAAATCCAATTTTCATCTTTATTTCCTCACTTGACCATCCCCTTGAATGACATACTTATAGCTGGTCAACTCTTTCAGTCCCATAGGAGCTCTGGCATGCAGTTTCTGAGTAGAAATCCCCATTTCGCAGCCGAGTCCAAATTGACCGCCGTCTGTAAAACGAGTTGAAGCATTGACATAAACCGCTGCGCTATCCACCTGCTCTGTGAAGTAAGCTGCCGTTGCATCGTTCTCTGTCACAATGGCATCCGAGTGATGGGTGCTGTGAACCTCAATATGCTCCACCGCTTCTTCTAGCGAGGAAACCAGCTTGACCGCTAAGATATAGTCCAAAAATTCGGTATCAAAATCTTCTGGTCTAGCTTGCGAGCCCGAGATATACTGAGCTGCTTTCTCATCCAAACGCAATTCAACAGGGTTTTCTTGCGCTTTCTCACGATCTGTCACCAGCATCTTCTGCAAACGTGGTAAAAATGCAGCTGCAATCTCTTGATGAACTAGTAGAACTTCCATGGCATTGCAGACAGAGGGGCGACTGGTCTTGGCATTCTCAATAATCGCCAAAGCCTTGGCTTGATCAGCATCCTTATCTACATAGATATGGACAATTCCAGTACCCGTCTCAATAACCGGCACAGTCGCATTTTCCACGACTGCCTGAATCAAACCCGCACCACCACGAGGAATGAGCAAATCCAGATAACCCTTGGCCTTCATCATAGCCTGAGCAGAAGCCCGACTGATATCAGAAACCAGCTGGATACAATCCGGTGAAATCATTGTCTGAGCCAAGCCTTCTTTCAAAGCTGTGACAATTGCTAGCGCTGTCTGATAGGCATCCTTGCCACTTCTGAGAACGACTGCGCTACCACTCTTTAGAGCCAGAGCCGCAGCGTCTGAAGTAACGTTAGGCCGGCTTTCATAGATAATACCAATTACGCCCATGGCCACCCGCTTTTTACTGATGACAAGACCGTTATCAAGCTCAGTCCTTTCCAAGACTTCCCCTACAGGATCCTCTAAGTCAATCAGCTGACGAATACCCTCTGCCATGGCAGCAATGCGATCCTCATCCAGATAGAGGCGATCCAGCATCACATCTGAAATCTTACCTTTAGCTATGGTCATATCCAATTCATTGGCTGCTAAAATATCCGCACGAGAAAGCCAGAGTTGCTTTGCCATTGCTTCCAAAGCATGGTTTTTCTCAGCCGTTGTGGCCGTATTGATCGTCTTCTTGACTTTCTGAACCCTTTCAAAAATTGCTTGTGTTGAGGTCATCGCTTCTCCTTTCCTCGTCTTCTAAAGTTCTGAAAATAAATCATTCAACTCCGGCGTCAAAGAAATCCAGTCATCCCGATGAATAACAACACCTTTAGGTTTATTGGACTTGAGCATATCTTTAAGAGCTGACTTGCCAAAACGCACGCGCCCTTTACCAAGAATAGCTCCGCTGCCTTCCTCGTAAACCGTCACCGTATCTTGATAGGCAAAGCTCCCCGATACAGATACAAGTCCAGACACCAACAAACTTTTTCCCTTATTTCTGAGAGCGTCGGCTGCTCCTTGGTCCACATAGATATCCCCTTGACTTTTAGCATAGAAAGCCAGCCATTGCTTCTGCGTTTTTAGTCCCTTTTCCTGAGCCAAAAAGAGACTGCCATCCTTGGTTTCCTCCGCAGCTTCCAGCAGAGCATCCGTCTTGAGCGAGGAGCAGATATAGACCGGAACTCCAGACATGGTCGCCAGCGTTGCAGCTTTTATCTTTGTCAGCATACCGCCAGTCCCATTGCTCGTTCCTGCACCGCCTGCCATATCAATCAACTCAGAAGAAATCTTCTCAATCTTTTCAAGTCGCCGAGCATCTGGATTGTTAGACGGATTGGCTGAGTAGAGTCCGTCTACATCAGTCAAGAGTACCAGGAGGTCCGCCTGAACCATGGCTGCCACCTGCGCACTCAGTGTATCATTATCCCCGACCTTGAGCTCCTCAATAGCCACCGTGTCATTTTCATTGATTATAGGAATAGCGCCGCGATTCAGTAGGACAGACAAGGCCTGGTGGGCATTTTTGTAACGACGCTTATCTGCAAAATCATCCTGTGTCAAAAGAATCTGAGCAGAAATGATTTGCTTCAAAAGAAGATTGGTTGTATATTCCTCTAGAAGCAAGCCCTGTCCAACCGCAGCTGAAGCCTGTTTATCCGCCACCTTGGTTGGTCGCTTTTTAAAGCCTAGAGAAGAAAAACCTGCGGCAATAGCTCCTGATGAGACCAAGATTAACTCATGTCCCGCCTCGTGCAAGAGAGCCAGCTGCCGAGTAATTTCCTTTACCTTGGCGCGTGACAAACTACCATCTGCGTTGGTTAATGACGAAGTCCCCACCTTAAATACGATTCGCTTTGCTTTCATTTTCTTTTCCTTCACTGCTAGATTGTCTTATTATACCACTATTTACGGAAAATAAAAACGACCGCGATTGTAGCGATCAAAGGGGTGTAGGATGTTATTTAACTCGAAAGTTATACAGCGAGCATTAAACAACTATTTGTATAGTTTAAAACTATACTTTGATAAAATAGCTTCAACTAACTAAAATCTTTTCTATTAAAAACGTAAAAAACTGCGACCAATCGGTCACAGTTTTGAACGGATCTTAGTGGAATTGCATACCACCATCAACGATAATGGTTTGACCAGTAATGTAGTTTGAATCAGGCCCTGCTAGGAAGCTAACTGCTGCTGCAACATCTTCTGGTTCAGAAAGACGTTTCAGTGTGATATCTTTAGCGAATGTTTGCATACCCCACTCATCATCTTTGCCAGCATTTT
>ERZ773083.2853-NODE-2853-length-10312-cov-2.687043_pt1 | contig 10312 bp, 12 predicted proteins | sample MGYA00511465_ERZ773083 | MGnify/ENA primary metagenome ERZ773083 (study PRJEB29015, sample SAMEA2738001) | human oral metagenome | biome: human oral; feature: human-associated habitat; material: dental | place: China | collected 2060 ... | reverse complement strand
GCCACGTTATGGAGTCCGCGTCGAGATGGTTGGTGGGTTCATCCAGCAGGAGGGTGTCGGCGTCGGAGAACAGAATCCGGGCCAGTTCGATCCGGCGCCGTTGGCCACCCGAGAGGGTGTAGAGCGGCTGTCCGAGGACGCGTTCTGGCAATCCGAGGTTGGCGGCAATCCGGGCCGCCTCGGCCTCGGCGGCATATCCTCCGGCCGACAGCAACGCATTCTCGGCCCGGGCGTAGGCCGCCATGGCCTTCTCCCGCTCGATTCCCTGCGAAAAGCTCATCTCCCGCTCAGCCCGTCTGAGACGCATCATCACCTGATCCAGCCCGCGCGCCCCCAGGATCCGGTCGCGCGCAAGCTGCTCCGGTTCCCCCGAGCGGGGATCCTGCGGCAAGTAACCGAGCTGCCCGGACCTGGTGACGCTCCCGGCCGCGGGCAGCCCCTCCCCCGCGAGTATGCGGGTGAGGGTTGTCTTCCCCGCGCCGTTGCGACCGACCAGCCCGATGTGATCCCCCGCGGCTACCTGAAAACTGACCGGGGACAACAGGAGCCGCGCCCCGGCGCGTACCTCCACATCCTTGACCTGCAGCACGTCCGCGAAGTTTACCCAACGGAGTCTGTGGCGACGGTGTTCACCATCCACCCGGACTCCCACTGAACTCCAGGGTCTGGCACCATGAAGAGGTGGCAACCGCGAATCGCCACCCCAGCTGAGTCAGGAGTTAGAACATGGGTTTCATCAAGGCCTTCACGGGCGCCCTTGGCGGCGTCTTCGCCGATCAATGGCTGGATTTTCTCACGGTCCCCCGCGGCATCAGCCCGACAGCGGCGTTCTTCCCGGCTGTCAACGAGGGCAGGAACGCGGGGCGCGGTTCCAACACCAAGGGCTCAGAGAACATCATCAGCAACGGCTCGAAGATCGTGGTTCCCGACGGTTACGGCCTCGTCTCCTTCCAGGACGGGCGGATCACCGGCTTCGTGGCGGAACCCGGCGGGTTCGAGTTCCGCGGCCAGGATCCCTCCTCCCAGTCGGTTTTCGCCGGTGACGGGGTGTTCGGTCAGGTGATCCGAAACACCTGGGAGCGCATCAAGTTCGGGGGCCGTCCCAGCGGTATGCAGCAGGCCTTCTTCGTGAACCTCAAAGAACTCCCGGACAACCGTTTCGGTACCCAGTCCGAGATCTACTGGGATGACGCCTACCTCGGTGCACAGGTCGGGGCGATCACCCGTGGCAGCTATACGCTGCGAATCATTGATCCCCTGCTGTTCATCTCCACAGTCATCCCCGGCGCTACGATCGCGAACAACCAGGTCTTCGACTTCGCCGATTTCGACAATCCCGTGACCGATCAGCTCTTCAGCGAGGTGGTGGCCAGTCTGGGCGCCGCCTTCTCGAAGTACACCAACGATCCTGGGCGAGAAAACCGCATCACGCGGCTGCAGCAGGATTCCGTCGGGTTCGCGAAATCCCTCAGCGAGGCCGTCGAGGAGAACTACCAGTGGCGTTCCGGGCGCGGTCTCCTCATCGAACGAGTCGCCTTGGCGGCCATCGAGTACGACGCCGACACCCGAGCACTGCTTTCCGACGTGAAGAAAGCAGACGCGCTGCGTGGGGACCGTGGCACCTCCTTCATGCAGCAGTCCGTGGCCCGGGGAATCCAGTCCGCGGGGGAGAACGGGGGCGGTCAGGGTCTGGTCGGCATGGGCATTGGTGTTCCCATGATGGGCGGGATGATGGGGGGCCTCCAGCAACCTGCCCCGGCGCAATCCGCGCAGCCCGAACAGCCCGCACAGGCGGCCCCCCAGGAGGATCCCGTCACGAAACTTAAGCAGATGAAGGAGCTGCTCGACGCCGGGGTGGTCTCCCAGGAGGAGTTCGACACGCTGAAGAAGCGACTGCTCGGGTTGTAAGAGGACACGAAGCCATGACAGCCTCCGGAAGTGGCGGCCAGGGCTGGGGGCAGCAGCCCTGGCCGCCCGGGTATCCTCAGCAACAACCACACGGCTACCCTCCCCCGCAGCAGGCCACCGGGTTTCCCCAGACTCAGCAGCCCTGGCCCGGGTATCCCTCGCAACCGGGAGTTTTCCCGCCCCAGCAGGCGCCCCGCACCCTGAGCGAGAATCCGTACGCCAATCCGGTTCGTGGCGCGGGGTCACCCCCTGTTCCCGCGGCCCCGGGCAACCCCGGGACACCAGTGCCTCCGCAGCAGGGCATCCAGGAGCCGGCACCCGGCCCCCATGTGATCGAGCTTCCTGACGACGGCCGCACCGGCGTTATGATCAAGTGCACCAGTTGCGGAGGCACGGACATCCGTTACGTCGTCGAGGCCCGCTCTTTGGTCTGCGCAAACTGCCGGTCCCGTTACAACGAACCGCGTCTGGAGGACCAGGTGGACCTGACCGGGGGGATCCAGGACCTGGAGGGCACCGTGGTGACCCACTCCTCGCAGGACCTGGCCGGGCAGAGCATGGTGACCCTGAAGTGCACCGGCTGCGGCGCGGAGGTGGTCATCGATGCGCACGAGACCGTGCAGGTACGCTGCCACTGGTGCCGCAGCTATCTTTCGCCCAACTCCAGGATCGCGAACGGGGCGACCCCGGACGCGGTGGCCCCGTTCCTGGTTCTGCAGCACGACGCCGTGGAAATCATCCGCGAGTTCGTGAACCAGCGGAAGTTCTATGCCCATCCCAGGTTCAAGCGGGAGTTCACCCCCGAGAACGTGGTCGGCGTCTATCTGCCCTATTTCGTGTTCGACGGGCAGGCGCATGGCGATCTGACGGGACGGGGCGAGGTGCAGACCGGAAGCTGGACCGAGAAACACGGGGATTCCTGGGAAACCTACTACTCCGCTGATGCCTACAACGTTGCGCGCAGTTTTGACATGAGCATCGATGACCTGCTGCTGGAGTCCAACCGGGAACGCGGAAACATGGGCGACCCGTCGCAGACGAACAACATCATCAACGCGATTCTGCCGTTCAACGTGAAGGACGCCCTGCGCTACAGCCCGAACTATCTTCGCGGTTTCACGAGCGAACGCCGCGACGTGAACATCACCGAGATGGATCACATCGTCCGGGACCACCTGCTCAGCATCGCCCGCGCGAAGGGGGAGAACATGGTGGAGAGGTACGACCGGGGTGTCCGCTGGGACACCGAACACGTGGATCTCCGGGGTTCACGCTGGGTGACGGTCTATCTGCCGGTGTGGCTGTACTCCTACTACCAGCCCGATCTCGGGTTGAAGCACTTCGTGGCGGTCAACGGCCAGAACGGCCGGGTGATGGGGTCGGTGCCCATCAACCGGACAATGCTGTACCTGATGACCTTCCTGGTCTTCGTCATCGGCACCGTGATCGGGCTGGTGTTGTTCGTGGCAACCTTGTGATGGGAGCGGACATGTCCTTCTGGATGGTTTTGTTGGAGCGCTCGTCCTCGGGAAGTATCCGGCTTGCCCTGTTGGCGCTGGGGCCGGCCGCCGCCATCGCCTTCTACGGTTACATCATGTCGCGGTACCGAAACGCCGACAAGTCGTATCAGTTCGAGGAAACCACCCGTGTCGAGCTCCAGAACGTCCAGGGGTCGGACACCTACCTCGATTCCATCAGCCGCACACGGGACAAGCACGTGGAGGGCCACGAGTACTCCAAGGATCCGAGAAACCGGCTGTGGCCGCAGTAGGAGTCCAGGCGCCGCCCGGCGGCGGCAAAGCGGCCGACAGGATTCGTTAGCTGCCCGCCAGGAAATTGAGGATAGCCGCGTTCCACTGATCCGCGTGGGAGACGTTGATCCCGTGAGGCCCACCCTCGATCACGACCAGCTGTGCCTGCGGCGCGTATTCGGGCATGCGGGCGCTGGACTTTGCCAGCGGAACGTTCTGGTCCCCGTCCCCGTGGATCACCAGCAACGGAACATCGATACGACGACAGTCCTCGCGCAGGTCCTCGACCCAGGTGAGAATGGTCGCGACCGCGGCGTGCGGGGCCGACTGCCGGGCGATCTCAACCGCCCGTTGCCGGACCTCCTCGGAAACGGTGAGCCCTTGGTCGTTGCTGTAGAACCAGCCACAGAACTGGTCCACGAAACCGGCATGGTCAGCAGCGCAGGCATCCGCCAGTTCCTGGAATCCCTCGCGGGGCATGGCACCGTCGGGGTTGTCCTTCGTGATGCACAGGGCCGGGCAGATGGACCCGGACAGGATCGCCGCGCTGACACGCCCCGATCCGCGCGTCGCCAGGTAGCGGGCCACCTCACCACCACCCATGGAGAACCCGAGCAGGACCGCATCACGCAGGTCGAGGCCGATCAGCAGGGCCTCAAGATCGGCTGCCAAGGTGTCGTAGTCGTAGCCGTCGCGGGGTTTCCCGGACTGCCCGAACCCACGCCGGTCGTAGGTGATCACCCGGTATCCGGCGGCTGCGAGCACCGTGGCATTGTCGGCAAAGGCGGCCCCGGACAACGGCCAGCCGTGGATCATCACGATGGGTCGCCCGGATCCGATGTCGGTGTAGTTCAGGTTCACCTGGTCCGGGGTGGTCAGCTTCGGCATCTTCGCCCTCCAATCATCGGCTTCCCCCGAGACTACTCGACTCCCTGCCGCAACGGTGCCGGTCACGGTTCCTGGATTTTCTGGTCCCGACGCCCTTACGTGGGCCTACCGCCTCAGAGGTTGTAGCCGATGGCCCGCAGCTGTTCACGACCGTCCTCGGTGATCATCTCCAAGGTCCACGGCGGTAGCCACACCCAGTTGATGGTCACCGAGTTCGCGAGGCCGTCAAGCGCGTACTTCGTGTCGTACTCGATGCGGTCGGTCAGCGGGCAGGTGGGTGAGGTGAGGGTCATGTCGAGGGTGACATTTGCCTCCTCGTCAACGGTGACCCCGTAGAGCAGACCGAGGTCGACGACGTTGACCATCAGTTCGGGGTCGACGACGTCCTTCATCGCCTCCTCGATCTCCTCCTCGGTGGGGATCGGAGTGGCCGAATCGTCGCCGGGCAGTTCGTCCTTGACCAGATCCGAAGGACGCGGGTCGGGGGTGTACATCAGTTCTCCTTCGCTGAGGCCTGGGCCACGGCATCCCGGAGGGCCGACCAGGCGAGCAGGGCGCACTTGACGCGCGCGGGGAACTTCGAGACGCCGGCGAAAGCGATGGCGTCCTCGAAGCGGTCCTCGTCGGGGGTGATCTCCCCCTTGGAGTGCATCATCTCCAGGAAGTCGTCATAAAGCCCGGAGAAGTGGTCGGCGTCCCGGCCGATCACGAGATCGCCCAGGACGGAGGTGGAAGCCTGCGAGATGGAGCATCCCTCACCGTCGTAGGACATGTCGGTGATCGTGTCACCGTCCATGTGGACGCGCAGGGTCAGCTCATCACCACAGGACGGGTTGACGTGATGCACCTCGGCCTCGTACGGCTCCCGCAGCCCGCTGTGGTGTTTCTCGCGGTAGTGGTCGAGGATGATCGTCTGATAGAGCTCGTCGAGGTTCATCGTGCTCCGAAGTAGTCGCGGGTGAACACCAGCGCGTCCGCCAGTGCGTCGATCTCCTCCCGGGTCGTGTACAGGTGGGCCGATGCCCGGGTGGAACTCTGGTGACCGAGCCTCCTGTGCAGCGGCCTGGCGCAGTGGTGCCCGCCCCGGATGGCGATACCGCGGGAGTCGAGCACCTGCATGACGTCGTGCGGGTGGATGTCTTTCAGGTTGAACGAGCACGCCGAACCGCGTTCGACGGCCTCCGCCGGTCCCAGCAGCAGCAGCCCATCGATGCTGGTCAACTTGGCGAGCATGTACTCGGTCAGCTCGCGCTCGTGGGCGGCGATGGCATCCATTCCGATCCCCTGCAGGTATCTGATGGCGGCAGCGAGCCCGGCAGCCTGGGCGATCGGCGGGGGGCCGGCCTCAAAACGGTGGGGCGGGTCCGCGTAGGTGGAGTGGGCCATCTCGACCACCTCAATCATCTCCCCTCCGCCGAGAAAGGGTGGCAGGGATTCCAGGAGCTCTCCCCTGCCCCACAGCACACCGATTCCGGTCGGGCCGCACATCTTGTGTCCGGTGAAGGCCACCAGGTCGGCCCCGAGGTCGGTGACGTCGATGCTCTGGTGGGGTGCCGACTGGGATGCGTCGGCCACCATCACCGCGCCGACCTCATGGGCCTTGGCGGCGATGTCGGCGACGGGGTTGCGGGTGCCCAGCACGTTGCTCACGTGGGCCACGGAGACCACCCTGGTGCGTTCGTTGATCAACCCGTCGCGTTCTGCCGCCTCGAGGTCGAGCCGTCCCTCGTCGGTGACGTCGAACCAGCGGAGCACCGCCCCGGTCCGTTCGCACACCAGCTGCCAGGGAACGATGTTCGAGTGGTGTTCCATGACGGAGATCACCACCTCGTCGCCGGGAATCAACCGGGCCGCCAGAGTGTTCGCCGCCAGGTTGAGCGCCTCGGATGCATTCCTGGTGAAGATCACCTCCTCGGATGCGGCTGCACCGATGAAGGACGCCACCAGGCCTCGCGCCCCCTCGTAGGCCTCGGTGGCCTCGGCTCCGAGCACGTGCATCGCGCGCGCCACGTTGGCGTTGTGCTGCAGGTAGTGCTCGGCGATCGCATCGACGACTGCCTGGGGTTTCTGGGAGGTGTTGGCCGAGTCCAGGTAGACCAGCGGATGTTCCCCCACCCTGCGACCCAGGATGGGAAAATCCCGCCGGATCGTTTCGACGTCAAAGGTCACTTCGGTCCTCTCCTTCTTCGACTGCCGTGCCCTGGCCCCGGATGACTCAGCCGTTGGCGGCTGCCGCCTTGACATAGGCCTCGTAGCCCTCGGCTTCGAGTTTGTCGGCCAGCTCACGTCCGCCCTGGTCGACGACACGTCCGTCGACGAAGACGTGGACGAAAGTGGGGTCGATGTAGCGCAGAATGCGGGTGTAGTGGGTGATGAGCATCACGGCCCGGTCCCCTTGGGCCGAGTAGCGGTTGACCCCCTCGGAGACGATGCGCAGGGCGTCGATGTCGAGGCCGGAATCGGTCTCGTCGAGGATGGCGGCCCTGGGGTTGAGAAGCTCCAGCTGGGCGATCTCGTGGCGTTTCTTCTCACCACCCGAGAAACCCTCGTTAACCGAACGCGCGGAGAAGGAGCTGTCCAGATTCATGCGGTTCAGGACGTTCTCGACGTCCTTGACCCAGGTGCGGATCTTGGGGGCCTTGCCGTCGAGGGCGGTCTTGGCGGTGCGGAGGAAGTTCGCCACGGACACCCCCGGCACTTCGACGGGGTACTGCATCGCCAGGAACAGCCCCTGCCGGGCGCGTTCGTCGACGGTGAGATCGGTCAGTTCGACTCCGTCGAGGGTCACGGAACCGGAGGTGATCTCGTACTTGGGGTGTCCTGCGATGGCGTAGGCGAGGGTGGATTTCCCGGAGCCGTTGGGGCCCATGATCGCGTGCACTTCACCGGAGTTCACGGTGAGATCCACGCCCTTGAGGATCTGCTTGGGACCCTCCTCGGTCAGGACGTCGACGTGGAGGTCGGAGATGACGAGATTGGACATGGTTTCAGGACTCCTGGAATTCGATGATGGGGTGGTCGAGATCGACCAGCACCTGCTGGTCCTCGATCTGGACCGGGTAGACGTTGACGGGTTCCGTGGCGGGCAGGCAGAGGGCACGGCCGCTTCGCAGGTCGAAACGGGAGCCGTGGAGGTAGCACTCTATCGAACCGTCCTCGACGTCCCCGTCGCTCAGGGGAACGTGCCCGTGGCTGCAGAGATTGTGGATGGCGAAGTATTCGCCCCGGTGAAGCACGATGGCGATCTCGTGCTCGTCAACGGCGAGCGGGATCTCGGGGATCAGCTCGTCGAGGGTGGCGACGGCGACGAAGCTCACTGAGCGGCCCCCATGGCCTCGGCCGCCATGTCGAGTTCCTTCTCCACTTGGGCGAGCAGCCTCTCCTCGACCTCGGGAACGCCGATGCGCCGGATGATGTCGTTGAAGAAACCGTGCACGACGAGGCGTCTGGCCTCGGCCTCCGGGATGCCGCGGGAACGCAGGTAGAAGAGCTGGATGTCATCGAACCGACCAGTGGTGGAACTGTGACCGGCCCCCTCGATCTCGCCTGTCTCGATCTCCAGGTTGGGAACGGAATCGGCCCGGCAGCCGTCGGTGAGAACGAGGTTCTTGTTGGACTCGTAGGTTTCGATGCCCTCGGCGACTTTCCGGATCAGCACGTCACCTATCCACACCGAGTTCGCACCCTCGCCCTGCAGCGCACCGCGATAGTCCACGTTGGATCTGGTCTTCGGGGCGTTGTGGTCGACGAAGAGGCGGTGCTGGATGTGTTGCCCGGCATCGACGAAGTAGAGACCGTACTGCTCGAGCTCACCGCCGGGGCCTGCGAAATGGGCGTTCTCCTGGAGCCGGATCACGGCGCCGCCGAGCGAGGCCTGGACGGTACGGACCCGGGCGTCGCGTCCGACCTCGAGGCTGATCTGACCACCGTGGACGGCATCGGCATCCCAGTCGTTGACGTACACGAGGTTCACCTCGGCTCCATCACCGACCCGAATGTCGTACTTCGCGGCGTAGGATCCGCTGCCCTTGTAGTGGAACACGATGGTGGCGCGGGAGTTGGCTCCGACCTCCAGCACGAAAACCTCTGCCGCCTCCGCGCCGTTCCCGGTCCCGACGTGGACATTGGCCCGGTCGAGTTCGGTGTCTGCTGGAACACGCATGAGCGCCAGCTCCGCGCTGCGGGCCACCGCCAAGGCAGCGACACGATCCACCGGAGGTTCGACAGCGAGGTCCCGCAGTGCGCTTACGGGCATGATGGTGAACTCCACGCCAGCAGGGGTTTCCCCCTCCCAGTCGAGTCCGGGAAGCACGTCGCCCTCGGCCAACAGCCCGGCAAGACGCTTCATCGGGGTGAAGCGCCAGATCTCCTCCATACCTGTCGGCTTCGGATGATCGGCGACGTTCCACGACGGGGTGGGGTGCAGATGAGATGCGATGGTCTCGACGGCTCCGACTCCGTTCGCTGCGGCGGTGGTGCTCAATTTTTCTTCCTCTTGTCCGTTTCGTTCCGGGGCCGACATCAGCCGACCGCACCTTCCATCTGCAGCTCGATCAGCCGGTTGAGTTCCAGGGCGTACTCTATGGGGAGTTCCTTGGCGATGGGCTCGACAAAACCACGCACGATCATGGCCATCGCCTCGTCCTCCTCCATGCCACGTGACATGAGGTAGAACAGCTGGTCGTCGGAAACCTTGGAGACGGTCGCCTCGTGGGCCATGGAGACGTCGTCCTCGCGGACATCCACGTAGGGATAGGTGTCGGAACGGGAGATGGTGTCCACCAGCAGGGCATCGCATTTCACCGAGGACGCGGAGTGGTGAGCCCCCGCATCGACCTTGACCAGGCCACGGTAGGATGCGCGACCACCGCCGCGGGCAACCGACTTCGAGATGATCGACGAGGAGGTGTGGGGAGCGCAGTGCACCATCTTGGAACCGGCGTCCTGGTGCTGCCCCTCACCGGCGAAGGCGATCGTCAGGGTCGACGCCGCCGCCTCGCCGCTCGTCGATTCATCGCATGAACGCGTCCCCCTCAACACCGTATACGAGCTGCGCCTGTGGCAGGTGATTGCCCCAGAGAGCTCCTCGGAAAGCCCCCAACCGGATAGATCCGCGAGCAATCGCGAATCAGGTGAAACAGCGAACAATTCCGAATCGAGCAAGGCGGCGAACAATTCCGATTCGAACGGCGGCGTCCTCGCCCGCGAGATTCGCTGGCTCAACGGGAACGGCCGCGCGGAGATCGTCGTCGAACGGCTTCGAGAAGGCAAAGAGCACAACGCAACCGCGCATGAAAAAGCGGAAGACGACGGGACGAACAAAGACAACGAGGCGAAAACGCTCCGCCAAGGGTGCTGGTACCGAGTGAACGAGTACCTTCAACACGGCGCGGACATCTTCGGCAAGAAAGAGCTCGACGAAACCGACATCATGCGCAGCATAGAGGTCTTTGTCGAGGAGCCGGAGTTCAGCAAAGAGGAGCCGAAGTTCGGCAACACGGTGTTCGCCGACGAGCTCATGACCGGAAGGTGGGCATAAGAAAGTGGGCAGAAAAATGATCGGAAGACCGGCCAGAGCACGGCGGCTCGCGGCAACAGGGAAGGAAAACTGACATGGGCGCATTCCATTCAGCGGTCAATCGGATTCCGGTTCTTCGCCGGGGTGCGCAATACTTCGTCGCCGAAGGAGCGCTGCCAAAAGACGTCTTCGACGATGGCAAAGCTCCCGGCCACGACCGGCTTGCGGACGAGGGATGGTCGGGCAC
>ERZ773083.2850-NODE-2850-length-10323-cov-10.879431_pt1 | contig 10323 bp, 12 predicted proteins | sample MGYA00511465_ERZ773083 | MGnify/ENA primary metagenome ERZ773083 (study PRJEB29015, sample SAMEA2738001) | human oral metagenome | biome: human oral; feature: human-associated habitat; material: dental | place: China | collected 2060 ... | reverse complement strand
GATTCTCGTCCGCCTTGTGCATCGCCATCCCCTCACTGGACGCGATGATGAGCCCCGACGGATCGACAATGATCCCCTCGCCCTCGCCGTGATACTTCAGCTCCTTGACACGCTTGTCGAGTGTGGCGAGCGATATGTCGACACAGACCGCACCACGCACTTCTCCTGCACGGTTCTTGTATGATTTTGTGGCGGACACCACCATTTGTTTCTGCGTGATGTCTTCGTATGGTGCGGTGAAGGTCAGCTCGCTCTTTTTGATGGCATCGTTGTACCACGGACGGTCATGCGGGTTGACATGGTCACTCACGTCTCCCCGGACCCATCCGATAAAGAAGTTATCCTCGGTACCGACGTTCACATCGAATACCTCCGGATCGTCCGCCGCGAGACAGAGCAGACTTCTGTCGTGATTGTCGGGGCGATCTGCAAACTCGGACAGCAGATTCGCCGTCGCCTCGGCGATCTGTCCGCGCTTGGTGAGCCAGCTGTCGAGCTGCGCCCCCTGCACGTCCAGTGCCGCAGCAATCTCTCCTGCTGTGCTCTCCGTGAGGGCATCCTGCGCCTTGTAGTAGCCGATCCCGCAGATCGCCACAACGAGGAGCGCCATCAGCGTTCCCATGAGAAGCAGCTTTTGTTTGATTCCCAATGTACTCCTTCCTTTCTAAAAGATATACTGATAGATATTAAAATTTTATACCACGGCGCGGTGAAAAGCAAGGAGTTTATCATATTTTTCTAGTAAGCCGAAAAATAATGACAAATAATAGGAATAGATAGAGGATTTGCCCATGACTCCCCCGTTGCATTGCGGCGCGGGATATGGTAGGATAGGCGGTGTTTTGGCCGCAAAGAGCGCTGCGCCTTTGACGGCAGGAAGTTCATAGGAGGTTCATCATGCAGGATGAAAAAAAAGCGGCGGACGCCATCACCCGTGAGGCGAGGCGTACCGCTGCGGCAGGGATTCTCTTTGCCATACTCTGGACGGCGCTGGGATTTGGACTCGCGGAGGTCGATGTGCAGGTTGCGGGCTTCCCGCTCTGGGCGATCACGTCGAGTGTCGGGGTGCTCGCCGTGGGGGCGGTGCTCGCCGTGTACCTCGCGCGCACGGCGGAGGATATGCCCCTCGATGAGCGCACAGAGGAGGTGGGACGATGAGCAGCAGTCTCCTCGTACTTCTCCCGCTCCTCGGCTTTATGGCGGCGATGCTCGCACTCGGCTTTTACGTGCGGCGGCAAAGCACGGCGGGCGGTTTTCTCTCCGGGTACTTCGTCGGGGGACAGACGCTCGGCGCGTTCGTCCTCGCCATGACGATGGTCGCGACCTACAGCTCGGTCAGCTCGTTTGTCGGCGGCCCCGGCATGGCGTACGAGATCGGCTTCGGCTGGATCTACATGGCGGTCATTCAGACCATGACCATCTTCCTCGTGCTCGGCATCTTCGGCAAGAAGGTCGCGCGGCTGGCGCGGCGCATCCACGCCGTCACGATTGTCGATATCATCCGTCACCGCTATCGGTCGGACGCGCTTGCGGCGCTGGCGGCATTTGTGATCGTCATCTTCTTCGCCGCCTCGATGGTCGCACAGTTCGTCGGCGGGGCGCAGCTCTTTGCCGCCGTCACGGGGTATAGCTACGAACTTGGACTCGTGCTGTTCGGTATCGTCGTCGTTGTCTATACATCAATCGGCGGATTTCGTGCCGTTGCCCTCACAGATACGTGCTGTGCGATTGTGATGATGCTCGGCATCGTCCTTCTCTTTTACTACGTACTGGAAGCGGGCGGAGGCCTTACGGCGATCCTTGCAGAACTGCGCAGCGCGCATCCGGAGATGCTGACGCCGACGGCGGCGGGGCGCATGCCCGTTTCCCTCTACATCTCGCAGTGGCTGCTCGTCGGCGCGCTCACAATTGCGCTGCCGCAGTCGGTTGTGCGCGGCATCAGCTATCGGAGCAGCCGCGATATGCACCGCGCCATGATGATCGGCACGGTCGTTATCGCCTTTATGAACATCGCCGTGAACCTCGTCGGCGTACTCGGGCGTGGGGTGCTCGGCGTCGATGCAAAGGCACTCGGCGGCGTGGACAGCGTGATCCCGCAGCTGATGGCACGCGTCATGCCGCCGGAGCTGCTGGGGCTTGCGATCATCGGGCCCTTAGCGGCGTCGATCTCCACCATCTCGGGCGTGCTCATCGTTGCCTCGTCCGCCGTCGTGAAGGATGTCTACCTCCATCACCAGCAGCAGCGCGGCAGATTCGTCCCCGAGCGGACGCTGCGCCGCCTCTCGATGGGTGTCACCGCCGTGCTCGGCATCATCGTATTCGTGCTTGCCATCGCGCCGCCGTCCCTGATATGGCTCATCAATATGTTTGCGTTCGGCGGCCTTGAGACGGCGTTCTTCTGGGTGCTCGTCTTTGGTCTCTTTACCACATGGGCGAATCGCACGGGCGCACTCGCGGCGATGGGCGGCGGTACGCTCCTCTACTGCGCGGCGATGGCGGCGGGAGTGAGGCCGCTCGGGCTGCACCCCATCGCCGTCGGCATCACCGTCTCCCTCGTATTCTTCCTCGCGGGGAGCTGGTGGGAGCGGCGCAGAGAGCGCGCTTGACAATCTTTTGTTGTAACGATATAATAAAGACATAAAAAGAGTGACTGACGAGTGGAAACGTCGATCTCTCCCTCAATATTCTTTGTGTTTGAAGAAAGAACCTTGGTTACCGTATGCCCGGTTCTTTTTTCTTACTCTACTTCAAGAGTAAGAATATGATGTTGACCGCGAGCGTTGCTGCCGCAAGGGAATCGCTGATAAAATGAAGTCCGTCAGATTGGTGCAGATTTTTTGTCCTGTCAAGGAGATAAACCGGACGCATAGCAAGTGCTATGTGGAGGATTTATCGACACAGAGAGGGCGAAAAAGATGCGCCAAGATGGCGCGGCTGAGTTTATCAGTGCTTCCCTCACACAAGCGAGAGTATTTCATACAGGCTCATGCACATCACCTCCCTTGCGGGAGAAAACCTTCGATCGTCAGTCACGCATCATTAGTACAGCACAAAGTTTCGATGAACGGAATAGGCAAAAAGCCTGTTCCGTTTTTCTTTTGCCCGTTATTCTGCAATTACAAGCGGCAGAACGTACGCCTCCGTGCCTGCGATCTCGGCGGGGGAGAACCGCGCGCCGACGGCGGAGGGCGTGTCAAAGAGCATGAAGCACGAAAGTGTAAGATACCCCTCCACCGTGCCGGAGTCGACCGTGTGGGTGAAGCGCGGCTGACGGATGAAGTCCTGATACATCGCCGCGCGGCTCGGACGACATATAATCTCGTCCGCGTTGTCGGGCTGCTTCTCGTGGATTGTTTCTGCGTGTCCGTCCCGTTTTTCGACCAGGCGGACGTGCTTGCCCTCGCGCCCCCAGATCTCCTTGCGGATGTATGTGCCGTCCTTGAGCGCGGTGAAATCCTCCTCAAAATAAGAGGGCACGAGATAGCGTTCCACGAGCGCACATTCTGCGGGCGTGAGAAACTGCTCCGTCCGCGCGAGTGCGTAGACGAGCGCCATAAAGGACTTGTTCTGCAGGAGAATCGCCTCGGGTGGATTCATCAGAGCAAATGCGCCTTCCTTATATAAGTCCAGAAACATTGCACCGAGCGGCTCTCCATCCGGCGTACGCTCGTCGATCAAGATCTCCATTGGATGCAGACGATAGAGTGCTGCTGCATATCTGCTGTCCGCGAAAGGGATTCCCTGCTCGTCAATCTCCATCTCGTAGAACGAGAGAAAGCGGATATCCCCGTGCGGCACGCCCTCCTGCATCGTACGCATGAGAAACAGCGTCGTTGCGAGATCCTCGGGATAGTCGTCAAAGCAGGAAAAGACGAACGGGCGGTGCGTGAGCGTTTGTCGCCTCAGATCGGCGATGGGAGCGGCGAGCTGATTGTGGATGCGCGCGAGGAAGTCCCGCAGCTGCGCCCGCGCCCCCTCGTTCGGGTCACGTCGCCCATCATACGCCGCCGCAATCCCATTGGCATAGAAGGACTCCACAAGAAAACAGGGCGTATCCGCATTGATCTCAACCATGCGGATATGCCCTTTCGCATCGAGGACGAAGTCGAAGCGCGCGAGCCATGTCGGCAGCCCAAACGCATTCGGGATGCGCAGATAGGGGAGCAGTTCGCGCGGCAGATCCATCGCGCGTGCGAAGTCGTCGGGGGCGTTCTGCAGCACCTGCGCCGCCTTGCAGAAAATGTGAAACAGCCCTGCCGAGGCACGGCGCATCTCGTCATAGAACATCTGCGGAAACTCCTGCACCGTATGGGTAGGATATCGGTCAGTATAGTCACCGTATTGAATATAGGTGAAGATGTCCGGATCAAGTACGTCGATGTAGGTCTCTTTTTGCGTGCTGTTCACGTTATGACCCTCCCGAGGAGCGGAGCCCTGCCTGCCCGAAGCCGGATCGCCGGCTGACCTCGCCCGCCTTTTCGCTTTTCTTTTCGTTGTAGCTGCGCCCCGCATAGCTGTGATTGACCACATGTCCATGCGCGCCTGTGCCGGACACGGTGTATTTCTCGGGCAGCGGCGCAAGCGGCGCGTTCGCGCGGTAGGTCATCTGCGCGAGATCCATCGTGCCGCCCGCGTAGGAAAACCCGTGGAACGCAAAGTAGTTCGGTGCAAGGGGGGCGAGGAGGCTCGCCGTACCGAACAGCCAGACGAGGTCGCCCGCGCCGTCATGGCGAAAGGTGACGGCGGTCGCATCGTCATAGAGCGCCGTCTCCGTCCCGTCCCCGTTGTTGAGCAGGGTGTAGCGGCGGTCGTATGTATCGGCGAGCCGTGCCTCCCCCGCATTCCACTCGGGATGCACGACATCAGCGATTGCAAATGCAATATCATGACGATAGAAATACGCTGCGCCGAGCGCCCCGACGGAGGCAAATGCGGTAGCGAGAATGGCGGCCTTGCGCCCCATGTTTTCCATGCAGAACCTCCTCTATGCAGCTTCTCCTCTAATCGCTCAAAGCGCCCCTACCACCGCTTCGCGGTCCCCCTCCCCCGTAGTGACGGGGGAGGCTTTTTTCGTGAGCACGCTCCTCAGTGCACCGCGCCGCTGATGACAAGCGACAGCCCGACGAAGACGCCGAACACGAAGATGCCCGCCGCTGTGTTGCCGCGCTGGATTTCGGCGGCAAGCGCGTATTTGCGGTGCCACGCATTGATGACAAAGAAGCCGATGATAAAGAAGAGGATGCCGACGGCGGCGTAGACAGCGCTCGCAATGACGCCCTGCACAAAGTCCGCTGTCAGCGTCTCGTAGGCGGGGGATATGATGACGGCACGCAGGATCTCGCCGATCCCGATGAAAGAGCCTGCCGACAGCCACGCGACCGCACGGTTGCCGCGGCGAATCTCCTCGGCGAAGTCGCCGGGGATGAAGCAGTCGATCACGATGTTGGATACAATCATGAGTAGGATGCCGAATGCGGCATAGAATACGGTAAGCATCAGTGCAGACAGATCGATCATTTCGGTTCTCCTTTATGCGGCTGTGTTTCGCGTGCGATACTCCTCAAAGAAAAAAATGTCGGCAAAGCACCTCTTGTTACGGCGTTTCTGTTATCACCTCCGCCCGTCCGCGTGTATCGCCCGTGCGAACGAGCACGGCGTAGCGGAGGAGGGTATGGCTGCGCTGAAGCCGGTCGGCGGCAGGTGCGCGGTCGGGGCTTGCCTGCGTCACGACAATGTGCGCTGTGCCGTCCGCCGCGCTCGTAATGCGTGCGGTCTCCTCCCGGGTTCGAATGATGATCGGATGCTCCGCATCACCGAGCCTTTCGTACGCATCCTCCACCCTGCCGTCCACGCCCTCGATGAGATCGAGAGCGACGATGCCTGCATCGACCTGCGCCGTGTAAACCGGAGTGCCGGCCTCCTCCTGCTGCTCCGTGTGGTAGGGGGCATCACTGAGGCGTTCGTGCATGACATAGGGGAGATTCACGAAATCGCGGAACGCGTGCCAGTAGTCCCGCATGTCGAAGTCGGGAGCGACGGATAGGAGCAGGATGACGCAGGCTCCGGCAAGACCTGCAACCGGCTCGATGAGGGAGTTGCGCAGCCTCGATCGCCGATATATCGCCCGTACCTTCTGCCGCGTACTCGTATCCGTGTCCGTGTCCGCGATGATTGTAGAAGCGGAGATCTTTCCTCCCTGCGAACTGCTGCGACTGCCATTCCAATACTCGACAAAGAAGGTGTTCCTGCCGTCCGCACTCTCGTATTGCTCATATCTCGTCTCATCGCCGACCGCCACATCCGTATCGCCCCAGACCCCTGTTACAACCTCCGTGCCGCTGTCATGGAGACGGTAGCCCTTCGGCACATTGTTTCCCGCAGAGGAGGAGATGATGCATGAGCGTCCATCGTCTGTGATGCTCAGCCAGATGTGTGCATTGGTGTCATTCGTGATAAGCTTATACTCTGTCCATACATCATCCGATGTTTTCTCCTTGTATCGGATCTTTTCCACAATGGTACATGGTTTCGTTCCGATTTTGATGCCGGTCCAACAGTCAAAATCCACGGCATCACCTCCTAGCGGAAAATTTTAATGGTGCGGTCAAGTGGTGGTGCGCGGACTCTCCTACTGCACCACCCCCGCCCGTCCGCGCGTGTCGCCCGTGCGGACGAGTTCGGCATAGCGGATGAGCGTATGACTTCGTCGAAGTTGGTCGGCGGCGGGGGCGCGGTCGGGGCTTGCTCCCGTCACAACGATGTACGCCGTGCCGTCCGCCGCGCTCGTAATGCGTGCGGTCTCCGTCTGCGTGCGAATCACAATCGGATGCTCCGCATCGCCGAGATCCTCGTACGCGTCCTTCACCCTGCCGTCCATGCCCTCGATGAGATCCAGAGCGGCGATGCCTGCATCGACCTGCGCCGTGTAAACCCGTGCGCCGTCCTCCTCGCGCTGTTCCGTGTAGTAGGGCGCATCGCTGAGGCGTTCGTGCATGGCATAGGGAGTCCCGACAAAACGGCGGAAATCGTGCCAGTCGCGCGCACTGAGATTCGGAATGACATCCGTGAGCATGATGAAGCTCATCGCGATGAGGAAAACAATGGCAACGCTCGAGACTGCCTCATAGAAGCTGCTCTTCAGGTAGTAGCAAACGGCATTGCGGCGCGGGGAGGAAGCCAGTACATCGAGGTGGATGCCTGTGGCGGAGATTTTATGTCCTGCCGACGCAGTTTTGTTTCCCCAATTATTCTCGACAAAGAACGTCTCCGTCCCGTCTGCGCTCTTGTACTGCTCGTATCGCGAGATATCGCCAATCGCGGCACGCGTATCGCCCCAGCTGCCCGTGACCACCTGCTTGCCCGCATCGTGCAGACGGTAGCCCTTCGGTGGTTTGGTCTCCTCCACCGTGACGGAAAGGCTGCATGAAAGCCCGCCGTCCGCAATCGTCAGCCAGATGCGGTCCTTGCTGCCCTGTGTAATTAGCCCGTACTCCGTCCATACATCGTCCGAAGTCTTTTCCTTATAGCGAATTTTCTCCGCAATGAGGTAGGGCTTTCCCTCGATATTGAGACCTGTCCAACAGTCGAACTCCATGTGCCCACCTCCTTTTACGGTTCCTGAAGGAATCGCTGATAAAATGAAGTCCTGCAGATTGGCGTAGATTTTTGTCCTGTCAAGGAGACAAACCGGACGCATAGCTGCCCGCTATGTGGAGGATCGCGGGCGAAAAGCGGGCAAAAAAGATGCGCCAAGATGATGGCGCTGAATTTATCAGTGCTTCCTTTACAACGCACCCTTGTAGTGCTGTCGTTCTGACGGTGGGATCTCAAGCAGATCCATTGCCTGCTCCGCAGATATCTTCAGCTTCGTGATCAACCGATGAATGTTTTCAAGCTGTGCCTCGATACGCCCTTCTTCACGTCCTTCTTCACGCCCTTCTTCATGTCCTGCCTTTGCAGCGTAAAAACGCTCCTCTGCAATCTTATCTGCCAAAAACATATACCCCACCTTCCCTCTCTCTTCTATTTTGATTCGATGGATTTCCTCATCAATTTCCTGCACGAGGCTATCCTCGCTGACCACACCATTGACATAATTCAGAAACGCGCGAACCGAGTCATCCACATCATCGCGTGTCCCTTTCGTATTCAGAAAAATACGCGTTGCGCCATCGTCCAGCTCCAGGATTCGATCCTCTATGCACAAATTCCGAAAGGTATAGATGTGTCGTCCTGCGCCAAACGGGTCAAACGGGCAGATGAAAATGATAAAGGTTCGCGGCTCATGATGAGCTTGAACATATAGTCATCACGGATCGTCAGTTCTTCCCACGGCTTGATTCGATAGATCCCCATACGCTCACCTCTTTGCCTCTATTTTACGAATTTTTGTGGAAAAGTGCAAGGGAATCGCTGATAAAATGAAGTCCTGCAGATTGGCGTAGATTTTTCGTCGGTCACAGCGAAAACACAATCCCCTCCACGATCAGTACCATGATGGAGGCGCCCGCCGCGCAGCGAAAGAGGCTCGCCCCGTGCCATGCGAGGTAGAGGGCAAAGACGAACGCCGCAGCCCCCGCGAGTGGGGTGCGTGTCGCCAGTACGATGGCAGGAAAGGTCATGACGGCAAGCGTCACGTAGGGCACATAGAAGAGGAAGGAGCGCACGAATACGTTCCTGATCTCACGTCGCAGGACGAGGACGGGCGTGAGGCGGATGGCGATGGTCACCGCACTCATGACGGCGATGTAGAGCCATGTATCATTCATGTGCATCCTCCTTTTCCTGCGCAATGGGAAAGAGCGCCGCGCCGACACCTGCGATCAGGAGGGTGAGGAGGATCGTGCGTGTGCCGCCCGAGAGCTGCCCCGTCACGGGCGCATATGTCGCCGCGAGTGAGAGGACGAAGCTGAGGAGCACCATGCCCGCGATGGGGCGGCTCTTTTTCGCGGGCGGCAGGATGACCCAGACGAACATGCCGTAGAGTGCGACCGAGAGTGCCGAGACGGCTGTGGCGGGAAGGACGCCGCCCGCGAGAATGCCCGCCGACGTACCTGCCGACCACGCGGGTACGGAGATCGCCAGCGCGCCGTAGTTGTAGTACGGATGCACCATGCCGCCGCGCGCGACCGTGATGCCGAAGATCTCGTCCGTCACGCCAAAGCTCACGGCGAGGCGGTGCAGGAGGGGTGTCTCGGGGGAAAAGCGCTGCGTCAGTGCCGCAGACATGAGGAAGTAGCGCGCATTCGCGACGAGCGTCAGCACGGCGATCTCAAGATAGGGGGCGTTTGCCGCAATCACCGTAAACCCCGCGTATTCGCCCGCCGAGGCGATGTTGACCGCGCTCGTCACAAATCCCTGCCACGCCGTGAGCCCTGCTGTCTTGGCGAGAATCCCGAGCGTGAACGCCACGACAAAGTAGCCGAGCGCAATCGGAACGCCGTCATGCACGCCCTCCATAAACACCGCACGCCGCGATGTACCGATCCGTTCCTCCGTCATACGAACCACCTCACAAGTTGATGATGCTATTGTAAGATAAATCAGTTATTTTGTAAATCAAATATGTGCAGTATACTTTGCGGCAGCTCACAGAAAAACTCCCATGCGGGACAGCATGGGAGCATGGTCTATGAACGGATCAGTTCGGCGAAGCGGAGATCTCGATAGAGCTGCTCGCACCATCGAAGACCGAACGCTCCGTAATCATGCGCTGTGTGGCAGAACAATAGCCGCGGTCGACAAAGGCATTTCCCTCCTGCACGCTCTCCATGGCAATGATTGCACCCGCTTCGTCCTCGGTCATGCCGCACGCGATATAGGTCGCAACGGTCAGACTTGACACATCGCCGAGCGCATTCTCGCTGTCCTCATCGAATGTAATATTCATATAGGACAGATTCTCTTCATCCGTGTGGAGTGATACAATGACATTGTTTGCCGTGTGCGTTGTATAGACGTCGTGTCCTGCGAGCTGAGATGCATCCGTATCATGTACGGGGGTGCTCAAAAACGACGGATTCTCCAAAAGTTTATTGACAAAGTTCACATATTCGGCAGGGCTCACACTGTCGATGAGGGGGGTGGCAAAGGCATGCGCCGACCGTCCGCCACAAAAAGCAAGGAGCATGGCACAGATGAGGGGGAGCAGGAGAATTTTTTTCATGTTGAACACACCTTTCTTTCTTCTTTCAAAAAATTTCTATCATTAAGTGTATATTCGACGCAATAGAACATTCTCCTGTTTTGCGTATATATCCGGAAGCGAAAAACGGTCATGCAGGAGCGTTCCCGCATGACCGTTTTCCTATGTTCGGAGTCTTA
>ERZ773083.2844-NODE-2844-length-10348-cov-20.248713_pt1 | contig 10348 bp, 7 predicted proteins | sample MGYA00511465_ERZ773083 | MGnify/ENA primary metagenome ERZ773083 (study PRJEB29015, sample SAMEA2738001) | human oral metagenome | biome: human oral; feature: human-associated habitat; material: dental | place: China | collected 2060 ... | reverse complement strand
CGCGGTCGGCAAGCTCGTCGAGCCGCCTCCTGGCGCGCGTCAGAGCGGGACGCTCTACGCGAGAACCGTTGCGGTCTCAGGCCGCGGGTCGGCGGTCTCCCGCACGGTCGCCCGCATCGACGCGGCGCTCGAAAAGGTGCTGGCCGACGCCCCCGAACACGCCCGCGGCCTCATTCCAGGCGTCGCCCTGGGACGCGACGACGCCGTCGAACCCGGCCTCGCATCCGCCATGAAAATGACCCAGCTCACGCATCTGATCGCGGTTTCCGGCGGGCACGTGTCGATACTTCTTTCCCTCGTCATCCTCGGACTCGGGAGACGGCGGCTCGTCGCCACCGCCGCAGTCTGCTTCCTGTCGGTCCTCGCGCTGCTCGCGCTCGTCGGCCCCCAAGCCTCCGTCATACGCGCCGCGGCAATGGGAACCGTGGTTGTCCTCGCGCTCGGAATCGGGCGGGCGAGCCAGGCTGTGCCGTCGCTGAGCACAGCCGTGCTCGGCGTGACCCTCGTCGACCCTTGGCTGGCAGTGAGCTACGGATTTTTGCTCTCGGCGAGCGCGACGCTCGGCATCGTCTGCTTCGCCGAGCCTCTCACCGCGCGGCTGGCGGCGAAGGCGCCGCGCCTGCTGGCCGAGCTCGTGGCCGTCCCCCTCGTGGCGCAGCTGGCCTGCCTGCCCGTTCTCGCCCTGTTCACAGACACGGGATCGATCTGGGGAGTGCCGGCCAACATGCTCGTTGCCCCGGTGGTCGCGCCCCTGACCGTGTGCGGGCTCGCCACCGCCCTGGCCAGTCCGATTTTTCCCTGGCTCGCCGAGGCAGCGCTCGTTCCCTCAGCTATGGCGACGTGGTGGATCGAGCGGGTCGCGACGACGCTCGCGAAGTGGCCGGGCTCGGGAATCGGCCTGCTTGCCTCTTTCGCCTTCTGCCTCGTCCTCCTCGCGGCGCTCATCGCCCGCAAAGCCCTCGGCTTCGTTGTGGTTGCCGCCCTTGTGGCCGTCACGTGGTGGACCGGGCGGCGCGCCCCGATTGAGATCGCAGACGGCTGGGAGGTCGTCCAATGCGACGTCGGCCAGGGATCCGGGCTCTTGGTCCGGGTGAGGGGGAAGACGATCATGGTCGACGTCGGCCCGCAGGGAAAGGCCGCCGCCGAATGCGTCGAGGCGGCGGGGGTGGAGAAGATCGACATTCTCGTCCTCACCCACGGGCATTCCGACCACATCGGGGGCCTTCCGGAGGTGTTGAAGACCGCCGACGTCGGGCAGGTCTGGGTCTCGCCGAACATGGACCCCGAGGGCAACAAACGGTGGCTGGAGGCCGAGCTGAAGAGGACCGGGCACAAGCCCACAATTGTCTCTCAAGGGAAGGTCGACGATCCCGATGCGCCTCGGGTGCGCGTCATTTGGCCGCGCGCCAACGCCCCCGCGGGCGCCGAGCAGGCCAACGCCCAGTCTGTCGCCGTCCTCGTGGACATACCCGGCGGGATGCTCGTCACGGGGGACCAGGGCCGCGAAAGCCAGGAGCGCTTCGTTCGCGAGGTTGAACCCGTGCGCATCGCGGTGGTCCCTCACCACGGCAGCTCTGATCAGTCCGAACGGCTCGCCCGCGCCGCCGACGCGAAGATTGCCTTCATATCGGTGGGGGAGAACAGCTACGGGCATCCCTCCCGTCGCGCGTTCGAGCTCTATTCCTCGGCCGATGTGTACGACACGAAATCGTGCGGGACGATCGTGGTGGCCGGATCTAAGGTGGCCTCGCGCTGCGAGGGGCCGCGAGGCTGAGGGTGCGGGAGGCACAAGACGGACGCGGAGCATCGGAAAGCACGAAAGGGGCGGAGCGCCGGAAGGGAAGCGAGAATCAAAATAGACACGAAAGGCACGAGAACGAGGGACACTGCTGAATGAGCGAGGAGGGAGGAAAAACGCGGGACGGGCCGCGTGAGATACTTGTGCCATGGCTAAGACAGGCGCGCTCAGACACGACCAAATCGAGCTCGCTCCGGTCGTCCTGTTTCTCGTCGGCGAGCCCGTCCTCGGCGACAGGGCCGTTTCGCGGCTCATCGAGCGGGCCCTCGAACGCAATCCGGCCACCGCCGTGACGAAGATCGACGCCGAACAGTACGCCGCGGGCCAGCTTGCCGCAGCCGTCGGCCCCTCGCTCTTTGCCGAGCCGAACGTCGTCGCCGCGAGCAACCTCCAGAAGATGAGCGACGCCTTCCTCGCCGACGCCCTCGCCTACGTCGCCGCCCCGGACCCCGACGTCGTGCTCATCTTGCGCCACGACGGCGGAACGCGGGGCAAACGCCTCCTCGACGCTGTGCGCGCCGGCGGCTTCCAGTGCTGTGAGATTCCGGCCGTCAAGTATCCGAACGAGAAGGCCGCCCTCGTTCGAGAGGAAGTGGCTCGGGCACGCAGGCGCATGACCGCCGACGCCGTCGAGGCGCTTGTCGACGCACACGGCAACGACGTCGGAGAGCTCGTTGCGGCGACGTCCCAGCTCCTGTCCGACGTCGAGGGGACGATAGACGAGGCGGCCGTGCGCACGTACTATGCGGGGCGCATCCAGGCCAGCGGCTTCGACATCGCCGACGCAGCGGTCGCGGGCAACGGCGGCAAGGCGGTGGCCCTCGCCCGGCACGCGCTGGCCAGCGGCGTCGCCCCCGTTCCCATCGTCGCGGCTCTCGCGTACAAACTGCGCACGCTCGCCCTTGTGGCCGCGCGAAAGGGCGCGTCGGCCCGCCCGGGCGACCCGACGATGTCCCCCGGCCAGCGCCGCAGCGCCGAGAGGATCGCCGGGCAGTGGTCGAATGAGGCGTTGGCCACTGCGATCCAGGCGGTCGCCCAAGCCGACGCCGAAGTCAAGGGAGCGTCGAGAGATCCCGAATTCGCCCTGGAACGCGTCATATTGCGGGTCGCCGCCGCCAAGAGAGGGTGAAGGAGCGCCCGTCCGTTCGCGGACACAGGCATGCGCATTCTGAAAAAACGCAGCAAGATAGTAGGCTCGATCACAGTGGTGCTGAGTATCGCTCACGCAGGAGGTGCGAAGTGCCACTCAGTGACGCTCAGTGACGACGCCAATTCGGAGGAGACAACGTGCTCATAGGAGTGCCGAAAGAATCTCGGGCGGGCGAAACCCTCGTGGCCGCCACGCCCGACACGGTGGGCAAGCTCATCAGGCTTGGCTACGACGTCTGCGTCGAGGCCGGCGCCGGCGAACGGTCGAGCTATCCCGACGAGCAGTACCGCGAGGCAGGAGCCCAGATCGTCGACGCCCAGGGAGTCTGGGCCGCCGACATCATCACCTCGCTCGATACGCCAAGCGAGGCCAAACTCCTCAATATCCGCCGGGGGGCCACCCTCATCGCGAGGATGGATCCGGCCTCTAACCCGGAGGCGGTCGAGCGGCTTGCCGCGATGGGCGTCACGTCGGTCGCCATGGACGCGGTCCCGAGGATCTCGCGCGCGCAGTCGATCGACGTTCGCTCGTCAATGGCGAACGTCGCCGGGTATCGCGCCGTCATAGAGGCGGCCAACGCCTTCGGGCGGCTCTTCACCGGCCAGATGACGGCCGCGGGCAAAGTGCCTCCCGCAAACGTGTACGTCATAGGCGCCGGAGTCGCCGGGCTCGCGGCGATCGGCACGGCGAGCTCGCTCGGCGCCGTCGTCCGAGGGACGGACGTCCGCCCCGAAACCGCCGACCAGGTCCAATCGCTCGGCGGGGAATTCGTCGAGATTCCGGTCGCTCAAGAATCCTCCGACGGATACGCCCAGGCGATGAGCGCCGACCAGGAACTCGCGGCCAGGGAGGTCTACAGCAGGGAGGCCGCTGCCTCCGACATCGTCATCACGACCGCGCTGATCCCCGGGAAGCCCGCTCCGCTCCTGATTACGGCGGAGGCCGTCGCCGCCATGAAGCCGGGATCGGTCATCGTCGATCTGGGCGCCGCCAACGGGGGCAACTGCGAGCTGACCGTTCCGGGGCGGGTGACCGTCACCGACAACGGAGTGACGATCATCGGGTACACGGACCTGGCGGGGCGCCTGCCCGGGCAGGCATCTCAGCTTTACGGCCAGAACGTCGTCAACTTCTTCAAGCTCGCGACGCCGGGCAAGGACGGCGTCCTCACGCTCGACATGGACGACGACGTCATGCGCGCCATGACCGTCACCCTCCACGGGATCGTCATGTGGCCGCCTCCGCCCGTCAGGGTGTCCAAGGCAAGGGCCGAGAAGGCAGCGCCGCCTCCGCCCGCGCCGACGCCCATACGGGCGCAGGAGACTCCGCCGTGGGTCAAGCCCGCCCTCGCCGTGGCGGCGGCTCTCGTTGCCCTCCTTGTGTACTTTGCCCCGCGGAGCATGTCCAACCACTTCATCGTCTTCACCTTGGCGTGCGTCGTGGGCTTCTACGTCATCACCAATGTGACGCATTCGCTGCACACCCCGCTTATGTCGGTGACCAATGCGATATCGGGGATCATCGTCGTCGGCGCGCTCATCCAAACCGTCAACCACGACGCATGGATACAAGTGCTGGCGTTCATCGCCATAGTCGTCGCGTCGATCAATATCTTCGGCGGATTCGCTGTGACCCACCGCATGCTCAAGATGTTCCAGAGGAGCTGAGAATGAACGCTGCGATTTTCGCGACTGACAACGCCGGAATTCTCGGGATCGGCGGCGACGGCGCGGCCGTCAGATTCACCGACGTCGCCTACCTCGTCGCCGCCCTGCTCTTCATCCTCGCCCTTGCGGGGCTCTCGAAGCAGACGACGGCGAGCCGCGGCAACACTTTCGGCATCGTCGGCATGGGGCTGGCGCTCTGCGCGGTCTTCATCCTCACGGTGGCCTCCAACCACTCCAATGTGCTGCAGATGTCGCTGTTCACGCTCCTCGCAATGGCCATAGGCGCCGGCATCGGCATATGGAGGGCTCAACGCGTCGAGATGACGGGCATGCCCCAGCTCATCGCCCTTCTGCACTCCTTCGTGGGCATGGCCGCCGTCATCGTCGGCTACAACGCGCTCCTCGAAAGCGCCGACAACCGCCTCCCCGAGCTGAGCAGCGGCACGGCGCTGCGCGACATACCGGACATGTCCTTCCGCCTGGGCGAGATCGGCCTGGCGGTCTTCGTGGGCGCGGTCACCCTCACAGGCTCCATCGTCGCCTTCCTCAAGCTCTCGGGCAGGATATCGGGCGCCCCCCTCGCGCTTCCCGGGCGGAACTGGATGAATCTTGGCGCGCTCATCGCCTCGATTCTTCTCATCGTGTGGTTCGTCAGGGCCGGAGACCTCACGTCGGCGTTGATTCCTCTCATCCTCCTGCTCATCGTCTCGCTCGCCCTTGGCGCGCACCTCGTCTTGGCGATCGGCGGAGGCGACATGCCCGTCGTCGTCTCGATGCTCAACTCGTATTCGGGCTGGGCCGCGTCGATGGCCGGATTCACGCTCGGAAACAACCTGCTCATCATCACGGGAGCGCTCGTCGGATCCTCCGGCGCCTACCTCTCCTACATCATGTGCAAGGCCATGAACCGCTCCTTCGCCTCCGTCATCCTCGGCGGCTTCGGCTCGGCCGGCGCGCTGTCGGGCCAAGACGGGGACTATGGCGATTACCGGGAGACGACGGCGGACGAGGTGGCTCGCATGCTCAAGGGCGCGACCTCAGTCATCATCGCCCCCGGCTACGGGATGGCGGTCGCCCAGGCCCAGTACCCGGTGGCCGAGCTGACCCGGCGGCTGCGCGAGGGCGGCGTCGAGGTCCGCTTCGGCATCCACCCCGTGGCCGGCCGCCTGCCCGGCCACATGAACGTCCTTCTCGCCGAAGCGAAGGTCCCATACGACGTCGTCTTCGAGATGGACGAGATCAACTCCGACTTCTCCTCGACCGACGTCGTCCTCGTGATAGGGGCCAACGACACGGTCAACCCCTCGGCGCAGGAACCGGGCTCGCCCATCGCAGGAATGCCGGTGCTCCACGTGTGGGAGGCGAAGGACGTCGTCGTCTTCAAACGGTCGATGTCCAACTCCGGGTACGCGGGAGTCCAGAATCCGCTTTTCTTCAACGAGAACACGCACATGCTGCTCGGGGACGCGCGGGAGTCCCTGGAGAAGATCGTCACGGAGCTCTGATCGGCGCGGGCCCGTAGAACGGCCCGGACCAAAGCAGAGCCTCGACGGAACAGGGCCCTGAGCGTTTGAAACTCCGACCGGAAAGGAATCCCCAGCGGAAACAGGCCATGCCCAAACTCATCTGCATCGACGTAGACGGCACCCTCGTCACGGAAAACCAGGAGACGCCCGCTTCGGCGCGCGAAGCCGTTCGAGCCTCCATCGCGGCGGGCAACAAGCTCCTCCTGTCCACGGGGCGCTCGCTGCCCGAAATCTACCCGTTTCTGTGGGACCTCGGCTTCCACGGCATCATCGCCGGGTCGGGGGCGTACGTGAAGATAGGGGAGGAGGTCGTCATGGACCGGCGAATGTCGGCCGAGGAAATCTCCTACGTCACGGACATCTATCGCAAGCACGGCGTCAACTGGATGTGGCAGGGGCCCGACGAGTTCTGCATGAGCGAGGGCTTCTTCGGCTCCTTCGCGGGGGCCCCGAACGCGGAAGGCAGCCCCTGGTACCCCTACTATCTGCAGATCCTCCCTGTGCTGAGCACGAAAGTTCCCACGAGCACGTCCAAGGGCCTTTTCGTCTTGCCTTACGACTCGCCGGTGAGCTACGAGGAGTTCGTCGAAATCATCGGCCCGAAGTACCACATCATCCCCGATTCCGTAGGCGCCGCCGAGGGAACGACGGGAGAGCTCCTTCTGGCCGGGCTGACGAAGGACGTCGGCATGCGGGCGGCGGCGAAGCACCTCGGTTTCGACGTGGCGGACACGGTCGCGATCGGCGACTCCCCGAACGACATCGAAATCCTCAAGGCCGCGGGGACTTCGGTGGCCATGGGCAACGCGACCGACGCGGTGAAATCGCATGCGGACCTTGTGACGTCTGCGATCGACGACGACGGAGTGTACCGGGCGTTCGAAACCCTCGGCCTCATGTGACGCTCGCACGCACGGGCGGCGCGGCCCGCTGCCGCCCGTTTATCGACGTCGCGCCGTTTCCAATGCGGTGCGTCCGTCGCTGACGATTGAGGCCGCGTGGCCGGCGCTGCGAGCCGCCCCGGCTTTCGTCACGCTCGCGAGTGCGCCGAAGGGAGGGTGACGGAAACAGAGGTCCCCACGCCCAGGCGAGAGCTCATCTGAGCGGTTCCGCCGTGGCGGGCCACAATCGTCGCCACCAGGGCGAGGCCGAGGCCGTTGCCCGGATGCCCGCCGGAATTGCTCGCCCTGCTGAGCTCGTCCCAGACAGCGCCTACGTCCTCGGCGGGAATGCCAATGCCCGTGTCGGCGACCTCCACGGTGACGGTTCCCTGGCCTTCCGACCCTCGGACCTCGATGAGGGCCTCGGCCCCGGAATACTTCGCCGCATTCGACACGAGGTTGTACACCGCTGAATAGAGCAGATCGGCGTCGCCCGCCACGTGCGAAAGCGGCCAGGGCGCCTCCGGAAAGCTCAGGGAAAACGATCTGCTTTCTCCGCGCGCGGCAAGCTCTTGGACGACGGCGTCGACGGCGTCGCGCGCGGTCTCCTCCAAGTCCACTTCCTCAATGTCGATGGGGGAGGTCTCAAGCTCGGAAAGCTTGCGCAAATCGGTCAGCAAGCGGCTCATGCGCAAGGACTGCGCGGTGACGATAGACCAGCTCGGATCGTCGGCGTCATGGCTCGCCGCGGCGGCGCGCAGGGCCGTCAGCGGATTCTTCAGCTCGTGGTCGAGGCGGCGGAGAAAATGGCGGTGGGATTGGCGCAGCTCCTCCTGGCCGGCTTTCAAGCCGTTGGCATACTCACGTCTTCTGCCGTTTCGCCAGGCGAAGGCGATCCACGCGCACAGGCTGAGGAACACTCCGGCGGAGGCGAGCAGCGTCGGAAGCGGGAACTTCACGAGGAGGTACCGAGATTCGCCGGAGAAGCGCCACGCTGCGGCGGCGGCGAGGCAGACGACCGCGGGCAGAAACACGAAGAGAAGCCTGCGCAGACGAACGCGTTTCATGCCCGCACCGCCCCGATGAAGCGATATCCCACCGACGGCACCGTTTCGATGTAGGTCGGCTGGGTCGGATCGTCGCCGAGGACCCGCCTGATCTCGCGGATGCGGTGGTCGACGGCGCGCGTTGAGGACGCAAAGTCGATTCCCCACAGCGCGGCCAGGAGCCGCTCGCGGGTGTGGAGCTCGCCCGGATGGGTCATGAGGTAGTCGAGAAGCATCGACGCCTTGGGGGTGAGCGTGACCTCGCGGGCTTTGAGGAAGACTCGCAATGCGACTCGGTCGAGCACGAGGTCGCCGCACACCAGCCGGTCAGCCGCCGAATAGGGCTTGGGGGCGGCCGCCGTCCGTCGCAGAACGGCGCGGATGCGAGAGACCAGCTCCTGCGGGTCGAAAGGCTTGGAAAGATAGTCGTCCGCGCCCTCGTCCAGGGCCGCGGAACGTTCGTAGGACTGGTCGATCTGGGTCAGAAGAATGATGGGAGTCCATCCGCCGCGGGCGCGTATCTCGCGCACGAGCTGGCGCCCGTCCAGTCGAGGCATCATGACGTCCGTGACGACGATGTCGGGGTTGATCTCATCGTGGACGTCGAGGCCTTCGGCGCCGTCGTGGGCGACGGCAACCGAGAAGCCGGAGCGTTCGAGATAGGGGGCGAGCGCGTCCGTGATGGCCGACTCGTCGTCGACCAGCAGGACCGTTTGTCGATTGATCGGCCTGTCGGCCATTTGCGGCATCCTCTCCAAACACGGCTGCGGTTGCGGAGGAGACGCCGCAACCGTGCCGATTGCCTTCGGCCGGGCATAGCCGGCCCCGTTTCAGCCGGCCTTCTCGACCTCGTTGTCGGATCCGTTGTCGTTGACCGCAGGCTTCGAACCGTTCGCCCACTCGACTTTGTTGTCGGACCCGTTGAAGTCGACGGAGGAGACCTGCTCGACGAACACCTTGACGCTTGAACCCTGGATCGAGATCTTTTTCGCGGTCTTGGCGACGACCTTCACATCCGATCCGGTGACGGTGATCTGATCGACGTTCTCCTTGACGTGGACGGTGCCGCCGGAGCTGGTGATGACCGCGTTCCCGCCGACGACTGTGGCCACGGCGGCGTTCTTGTCGGCCGCCGCCTCCTTCCAATCGTCGTCGTCGACCGCGGCTCCGCCTTCCGCGGAGGCTCCGCCGGTCGAAGACGAGTTCGCGGACGAACCGCCCTTCGAATCCTTCGAGCTGCTCGACCCGTTGTTGGAGCCGATGTTCTGCTCGGAGTCCTTTCCGTCGGCCTTGTTGGAGACCCCGCCGGTGGCGGTGACGTTCTGGTCGTTGTTGCCGTTGACAGTCACGCCCGGGCTCTTGCTCGCGGCGTCGTCCTTGACTTCAGCCTGGCAGGCCGCCGTGGCGAAGGCGAGACATGCTGCGAGCGCGAGTCCAGTGGTCTTCCATGTTTTCATCGAAGTTTCCTTTCGTTTGGGATAGTCTCCCATAGTGCCGCTGCCGTCGATGCCGACGTCGCCGACCCGAAGGCAGCTTGCGAATTATATTGAGTTGTGATTGGCGGCCGCTACTTGCGATTCGTTGCAAATGCTTGCGTAGTGTATCGGGCCGAAGCGGCTGCACTGTTTAGTAGGGCGTTACTGTCATAGTCGTTGCGAAGTGTGCGTGAGCTCCGCAGGGACTATTGTAACCTAGTGGTAATGCGCGTTAGCGGTCTGTGGCTAACGTGCGGGCGCCGGACGTGCCCGGCGGATTTCGTTCTCCGCGCCGTTGTCGGTGGCAGAGGGCATGGGGCCGTCGGTCCAGCGCACGTCGTTGTCAGAGCCGTCAAAGTGGACGGACGAGACGCTTCGGACGAAGACGTCCACGTCGGAACCCAAGATCCTCACCTTGGCGGCCGAGTCTGCGACGACGTCGACGTCGGATCCGTAGACGGCGATTTCCTTGACGTCGCCCTCGACTCTCACGATTCCTCCGCTGGAGGAAATGCGGGCGACGCCGTTGTGGGCTTTGACGACTGTGACGGGGTCATCCTCGCCGATGAGCGTTCCATCGGGCGTGACGATTTCATCGTCATCGTCGTCGAAGTAGTAATTGCCCGAAGCCGATCTTTCTGAGGAACCGGGACCGGCTTTGCCGCCCTCGCGTTTGTCGGACTCGCCTTTCTTGTGGGACTTGTCCTTCTTGTCGGACTTGTCCTTCTTGTCGGACTTGTCCTTCTTGTCGGACTTGTCCTTCTTGTCGGACTTGTCCTTCTTGTCGGACTTGTCCTTCTTGTCG
>ERZ773083.2842-NODE-2842-length-10365-cov-8.967992_pt1 | contig 10365 bp, 9 predicted proteins | sample MGYA00511465_ERZ773083 | MGnify/ENA primary metagenome ERZ773083 (study PRJEB29015, sample SAMEA2738001) | human oral metagenome | biome: human oral; feature: human-associated habitat; material: dental | place: China | collected 2060 ... | reverse complement strand
TCATAAGGGAACCCCTTTTTGTGTCGGAGTTTTATTTCGCCGGAACGAGAATGCGTTTTATGGGTATGTTGGAGAGCAGGCTGCCCATGATGAAGAGCGCGCCAATGATTCCGGAGAATTCTATCGTTTCTCCTAAGAATATGGTGCTGAGGAATACCGCGGACAACGGGGAGACGGCACAGAAGAGTTCTGCGCGGTTGGCGTCCATGTATTTCTGGGCGACCGGCTGGAGGGTGAAGCCGATGACGAAGCAGAAGAGGGTAAGGATGAGGACGCAGAACCAGGTGGACGTGCTTCCGGGGAGGGCGGGTGTCTCCATAAAGAAAGCGGCGGGGATGGAAAAGAGTCTCATGAACCCGTTTGGGAGGATGCCGAGGGCGAGGGCATCGTCTTCTTTGGCCGCGCGGTCAGTAATGAGGATAGCGGCGGCATAGGTCAGGGCAGCGCCAAAACAGAGGAGTTCGCCTGCTGTAAAGGAACCCCCACCGTTCTTTAAGGTGAGGAATGCCACGCCGATAAGGGCGGCCGCAGAACTGATGACGGTGGAAATGCCGGGCAGCCTCCTTGTGAGAAAGATGGAAAAGAGGGGAACGAAAACGATGGCGGTATTTTCGATGAAAACGGTGACGGAGGCCGGCGTGGTGCGGAGACCATACAGTTCAAAGACCATGACGATGAAGAAGGCTCCGCCGATGAGGGCTCCATGAAATACGGTTTCTTTTGTTATCTGTGCCAGATGTTTACGGAAGATAAAGGCAAGGACAAGGAAGGCAATCAGCGAGCGCAGACAAAGAAGCGTGAAGGGCTCCATCGTTTCCAGGGCTATTTTGCTGAATAAAAAAGAAGAACTCCGCACGATAAGGGCGGTGAGAAGAAGTATTTCCGCGCAGCGAACTGACATAAGACCTCCTGTGAATACTGTTTGACACATTGTACCGTTTTTTATATATTGAGTAAAACGATATATAATGAAGGTGATTGTGAGGAAACAGAAATATGGATATAGAGAAATGCCGCGCGCTTCTCTGTGTACTGGATGCGGGGAATCTGTCAAGGGCGGCGGAGAGGCTGGGGTATACGCCATCAGGCATCAGCCGCATGATGGCGTCGCTGGAGGAAGAAACGGGATTTCCTCTGCTGTACCGGAGCCGTACGGGGATCGCGCCGACGGAAGCCTGCGAGAGACTCCTTCCCGTGGTTCGGGAAATCACCCGCCTGGGTGAAATATGCTGGCAACAGGCGGAGGATTGGCAGGGAATCCATACAGGGACTCATGTCGCGGCCGTGTGCGGATTATGGTGCAGATGTGGAGTATAAAGTGCCTATAGGCATCGCAGCAGCCAAAAAAGAAACACGATCTCCCGCGGCAGAGAAATTTATAGGAGAATTGGTAAAAACCGTAAAGCGTAAATCATAAAATAACAGGGTGCGGTCTTGTACTGTTATTAAAAAGGAAAAAGCAGGAGGGTTCTATGCTGGAGACATTAAAAGAAGCGGTGTGCGCCGCCAATCTGGAACTTGTGAAACGGGGGGCCGTGATCTATACATGGGGGAATGTGAGCGGTATCGACCGGGAGAAAGGCTTTATGGTCATCAAACCGTCAGGTGTGCCTTATGAGAGCATGACAGCGGGCGACATGGTAGCAGTCGATGTGGAGACGGGAGAAACAGTGGAAGGGAAATGGAAACCGTCTTCCGATACGGAGACCCACCTGGCGCTGTACCGCGCGTTTCCTGAAATTGGCGGTGTGACACATACCCATTCCGTCAATGCCGCAGCTTTTGCCCAGGCGGGACTCGATATTCCTGCCCTCGGTACGACCCATGCGGATTATTTTTATGGGGATATCCCCTGCACAAGGGCGCTTACGGAAGAAGAAACGAAAAACGCTTATGAGAAAAATACGGGTGCCATCATTATAGAAACTGTGCGCTGCCGCGGATACGAGCCGCTTGCCGTGCCCGGTGCCCTTGTACGGAACCACGGGCCTTTTGCCTGGGGAAAAAATGCGGCGGACGCTGTGTATCATGCGGTCGTCATGGAGACGGCGGCGGAAATGGCGCTGAAAACAAAATTATTGAATCCTTCGGCCTCGATTCCCGCATACATCCTTGACGAGCACTACCAAAGAAAGCACGGTCCGAATGCGACGTACGGACAAGGGAAATGAAGTAGTGACTTAACAGTTGTTTTCATGTATTATATAGAAAGCATGTGACAAGATTTTTTACTTGTGTTTCGCAGGTATTTATAGCAATGGTAGGAGCAATAGCGCTTCCATAAGTTTCACTACTGAGAGTCTCAGATTCTCTGCATAATGAGTTGTCACATGCTTTTTACATTGGGGGAGATATGGATGGAAAAATTTTCTGATATTATTACAAGAAAGCAATTGGCACAGTTTTTAGAGGTTAAATTAAGTCAACTAACCTATATATTGTATAAACAAGGTATAGATAGTAATTATCATTCTTTTAGCATACTTAAAAGAGATGGAGGTTTTCGACGGATTGATGCACCTAAGAATGTTCTTTTAAAAATACAAATGTCTCTAGTTAATCGGTTGTGGGAAGTGCAAGAATCCATTTGGGAAAATAAAGGATATAGATCAAAGACTGCACATGCATTCATTAAAGGAAGAGGAATTATAACTAATGCCAAAATACATAGGAAAAAGCGTTTTATAATCAATTTAGATTTAGAAAATTTTTTCGGAAGTATTCATTTTGGTCGAGTTAAAGGTTTCTTTCAGAAGAATAAATATTTTAATATGTTACCTGAAATTGCGACTATCATTGCTCAGTTAACCTGCTATAAAGGGTGTTTACCACAGGGTGCACCATCTTCTCCTATAATAAGTAACCTTATTTGTCAGATATTAGACTTACGATTAAGGAAAATTGCAAAAAAATATAGATTAGATTATACCCGTTATGCTGATGATTTAACGTTTTCTACCAATGCAGATTTTATAAGTGTTGAAAAGGATTTCTTTAGTGAAATTAAGGTTGAGATAGAACGAGCTGGTTTTCATATGAATGATAGAAAAACAAGAATACAGGATTATCATCATAGACAAAATGTTACCGGTTTAGTAGTAAATGAAAAATTGAATGTTAATAGTGATTACTGTAGACAGACAAGAGCAATGGCGCATAATCTTTATACTAAAGGAACATTTACTATTGGTTCTATAGAAGGTACTATGGATCAGATAGAAGGGCGATTCTCTTTTATAAATCAATTGGATTGGTATAATAATCAAGCAAATAATAAAGCTAATAAGAAGAAAAATAATTTTTTGGGGAGAGTTGATGCTTTTAACAAAAGAGAAAAAGAATATATGAAGTTTTTATTCTATAAATATTTTTGGCAAAATAAGAAACCACTTATTATAACAGAAGGAAAAACAGATGTACGGTATTTAAAATCTGCGTTAAAGTCTTTAAACTTGGAGTATCCTGAATTAGTAAATGTAGAAGATGATGGAGGAGTTAAATTTTTGGTATCCTTTTTAAATAAAACTAGAAGATTAGAATACTTTTTGGGTATAAACAGGGATGGAGGGGATACCTTAACAAATTTATATTCTAATTATTTTGATATAAAACGAAATGAAAGAGAAGCGGGAACTAATGGTAGAAATAATAAATCAAAGTTTGGTTATATAGAATATTTTAAAAAATATTCTAGTACAGAAAGAAAGGCTCCAATAATCTTGTTTTTTGACAATGAATTATCTATTAGGAACAAGCCTTTAAATAAGTTTTCTGTTAAGTTGAATAGTGAAGAAAAAAATAGATTAAAAACGAATGGTTATATCCAATTAAATTCAGACATGAAGTTATTTGTAATGACTATGAAGTTAGCAGAGAATCAGACTTCTTGCGAGATAGAAGATTTATTTGATGAAAGGACACTATGTCATGAAGATGCAAAAGGAAGAAGCTTTTCAAGAGAAGATAGACCAGATTTGAATGAATTTTATGGAAAAGATTATTTTTCTAAGTATGTATATAGTAATTATAAGCAAATAAATTTTGAAAAATTTAAAGAAGTATTTAATACTATAAGATCTATCATGGATGAATGTAATTATCAAGAAGAGTAGATTTTATAAAAGTGCCAAAAGGAATCGGGATGGAAGGGAAACGGGGGCGGGAAGTTCCGGAGGCCATCCGTTCTGAAATCCAAAAGTGGCTTGCCGATCTGGGATTCTGAGATAGTAAGAAACTGCCATGAAATGGTCGCTTGCATTTTATGGTAGTTTTTTATTGTGCAGGGGATATGACTGATTTTGCCATTCAATGTACAATCTGTGCGAATTGTCCATTAACGGACTTTATTTTGCAAATGATTATTGAATGTAAATACCCATGTGGGTATAATGAGGCCAAGAAAAGGAAATGGTACAAGAGCGGATGATAAAGGAGATGAAGTTCATGACAGCAGCCAATCATTATACACCGGCAGAATCAGAAAAAAGAGGCGCAGCAGGGAGCAGGCTGCCGATGAAAAGATTCTTCGGAAGGATGACGGCGGAATTGAAAGAGAGCAAGGCGGTTCTTCTCGTGTGGGGAGCATTCTGCACGATGCTTACCGTATCGTCTGCCATCGATCCGCTGGGAGGAGAAATGGTCCGGCAGGATCGCTCTGTTCCTGTAGTGACAGGAAATACATTCATTAAGGAATAAAACGGCTATCAGAAAGGCAGCGGGTGCTTATCCGCTGTTTTTTAGCGGATGGATGCCGGCAGATGGGCAATCGGGATGTTTCCCCCGATCAGAAAATACGGAAATAGGAAAATACAGATTCTTTTTACGGTTGAGGGCAGGGATGCTGCAGGTGCGGCGGAACTGTTAAGCGTTATTCTGAGCAGTGAAGAATCCGTATCTATGATGAAAGGAGAGGGGAACCCGGGCGGTTTCTCTCTTTTGCAGTACGAAAAAAGCTTCCCGGTGAAAGGAAGCTTTTCATAGAGGTTGTGTAAGAAGCAACAATGAGCAGAAACGCCACGGCCAATGGCTGTCTCTTCTGTTTACGCTTCTATTGTATCTTGATGGCAATTATTTGTCAAGCAAGAAAGTGACAGGAGATTAACAATCGAAGCGCGGAAATTTTATAAAGCTATATAGAAATATGTAGAAATGCAGATGAGGATGTGCTATAGTATAAAAAATTAATATATTTGCGAATGAAAAGGAGAAATAAGATGGGCATGATGAAAGAATTCAGGGATTTTGCTGTCAGGGGCAATGTGGTCGATATGGCAGTCGGCGTCGTTATCGGCGGCGCTTTCGGAAAGATCATATCTTCCTTGGTGGAAAATGTCATCATGCCGCCCATCGGAATGATTATGGGCGGTGTTGATTTCTCGAACCGATTTATCAATCTGGGAAAAACACCAGTGGCTACACTGGCGGAAGCCAAAGAAATGAACGTGCCTGTCATCGCTTACGGACAGTTTTTCAATACAATCATTGATTTCCTGATCATCGCTTTCGTGATTTTCCTTGTGATCCGCCAGATGAACAGGGCTTTTCCGAAAGAAGAAGCCGCACCGGCGCGCACCTGTCAGTTCTGCAAAGAACCCATTGCCGATGATGCGACCCGCTGTCCACACTGCACAGCTGTTCTTGATGAAACAAAGTAATTTTTCTGCAGGATGCCTTCTCTGTTTTTGCGGAGAAGGTTTTTAACCGGTCTTTTCTTGACCCTGTTTCCGTTACAAACTATAATAAGAAAATATGCGAGCGTGGCGGAATTGGTAGACGCACAGGATTTAGGATCCTGCGCCTTGCGCATAAGGGTTCGAGTCCCTTCGCTCGCACCATTTTCCCTCAGTCAAAAGACCGATGGATTTTTTTATTGCAGTGAAAACCCCTTTTGACAATGCTTCGTCCGACAAAAGGGGGTTATTTTAAAACGGGATATGATTTTGAAATAGAATACAAAGAAATATTATAACTGCACCGGGACAATCAATTCCTGGGGAATAGGTTCTCCGTCAGGATTCACGGCCGGTGTGAAGCTCCATTCTTTTACGGAATTTTCCGCATACCCGGAAAGGATTTTGAAATCGCTGCCCGGCAGATTTCCATCGTTGTCTGCTTTCGGTTTGCCGTCAGTTTTTCCGTCCGCCGTGATGTAGACGGAAACACGAATCACAGGGTGGTTATTTCTTTCTATGGCTTCTTTCACTTCGGCAGACGCCTTCTTCATCGGGCGGTCGGACGGAGCAGCAGGTGTGGAAATCATCATGGAAAGGAAGCGCACAGGAATGGATACGGCAGCGCTCACCGGCTTGTCTCCCAGTTTGGCGGGGTTGAAGCGCCAGCCTTCTACGCATCTCATAGCATATTCGTCAAGAACAACGGATCCTGCGCTTTGGGTGACAACGGCATCGGCGGGGATCCCGTCTTCCGTGACGGTCATCCGGATGACTGTGGCGGAAGAATGAGGAAGGGATTCCATGGCGGCATGGACGGCACCGCTCTGAGGAAGCATGGGATTGCTTTTCAGACTTGGCTTTGTCTGCATTTCTTCCGTGAGCGGAACGCCGTTCTTGTCAAGGAAATATCCTCCCTGCGGAACCGCTGCCTGGGAAATGCCGGAAGAAAGAAGGAGTGCTGCGGATAATGAGATTAATATTCTTTTCATAGTGACCTCGTTTTCTTTAAAATAAAGTACATTTACATTTTAATGGATGGAGCGGAAAAAAGAAAGTTAACCACGGCAGAAAAAATGAAACGGAGAAAGGACGTTTTTCCTTCCAAAGAAGTATCTTTAGATGATTAAAGCGGTGAATTATGATACAATATACATAAATATAAAACGGTTATTTTTTATTTTTCAGCAGTGTTTCTGTGGATTTTTGGGGTTTACGGAAATTTTTGCAGTTCCCTCTTTATGTATTGGAAATGCGGAGAACCGTTTTCGTATTTCTTTGGTCGTGTTTTTATTTGGAATCAGGTTTTGCGGGATTGAGGGAGGATAGATGACGGAGATAGAAATGTTCCGCGGCGCGATGATCGGCGGCGCCTGCGGAGATGCTCTGGGGTACCCTTTGCAGGAGCTTTCTGTCTGTCGTATTCAACACAAGTACGGGCCCTTTGGCCTGCGTACGCTTGTGCGGAACGGGCAGTGCGGAAATCTGGCGCCGGTGACGGGAAATACGCAAATGGAACTGGCCACGGTAGACGGACTTCTGTGGACAGATGCAAAGAAATTGGAAGAAGCAGAAGGGCTGTACCGCGGCTATATGCGCTGGTTTTACAGCCAGACGGGGGAGGAACCGCGGCGCGGGCAGCGTACGTGGATGAGACGGCAGCCTCATGAACGGGAGATCTGCCTTGTGCGGGAAAAGTTCATGCATGCCCGCCGTAAACCGGAAGAAGGTCTTTTGAATGCGTTTTCCGGGGAAACGATGGGGACAACGAAAAATAAGGTAAATGAAAGCAAAGGCGGCGGCGCGCTGACAAGAGTGGTACCTATCGGGCTCCTTTATGCCGGCGACAGTAAGACAGCTTTTAATGCCGGCGTAAGGGCGGCGGCTTTTTCCCACTCGACTCCTGTCGCCTACTATGCGGCAGGGGCGGTATCGGCACTGATTGCCTGCCTTGCTGACGGAATGACGCTTCCCAAGGCTATTGAACGGATTCACGGGCTTTTGAATAAAACCCATCGGACCGACAGCATTACCACGCTTCTTTCTGCGGCGCAGCAGCAGGCTAACGACCAGCCTGCCGGAAAGGGGAATGTCTGGGCATACATCGACAGTATCCATTCTCTGGGAAGCGGCGATCAGGCAGATGAAGCTCTGGCGATAGCCGTATATGCTGCCCTTGCTGTGGATGATCCTGTAGATGCGATCATCGCCGCGGCGAACCATAATGGAAACAGCCCGATTACGGCAGCGCTGACAGGAGCCATAGAAGGTGTCCGCTTCGGCGCAGATTTTCTTCCGAATTACTGGAAGGATCTGGTGGAAGGGGAAGAAATCATTGCCGGTCTGGCGGATAAACTGTACCACCTGTATGAAAAACGCCTGAGAAGAGAAAAGGCAAAACAGAAAACAAAAGTTAAAACGGCCGGATCTGAAAAAGGGAAAATAAAATCCGGAAAACCGGCAGAGGAAAAGCCCGCTGAAGAAAAGCCGAAAAGAAAGCGCACAGGAAAAACGGAAGCGGCCGGTGTGAAAGAAGCGGAAGAAACGGTAAATCGGAAGGCCAAAAGATCACGAAAAGCGAAAACCGCAAAAGCGTAAAAATAGAAAAGGGAAGAAAGAGAACATTCCTGCTGCCGGCAGCGAGTGTTTTTTTTTTGTGGCAGATAAGAGTTTCCTCTGCGGGGCTCTTTTTTGACGGGCAAATTTCTTTTCCTTGTTATTTCTTCTTCTATCCCTTATACTTCTTTCATGGTTTAATGAAAGGGGACTGTGATGAAGAGGATTTTTATTTCTCTTTTCTTTTTTGCTTTTATGTGGACCGCTGCCGAGGCGGACGCTTCTCCGGAACTACTTTTTGTCCGCTGGCCGGCGAATCCGGACGCGGTGTGGTATTCTTTCCGCATCGTGCCTGTGACACAGCATTTCGGACGGAAAGAAATGCGCCCGCCGATTTATGAAGACTGCCATGTTTTCCGTGACAGTGTGATGATTGAAAAAGAAATTACAGACAGCTATGACGGACCGGGGATCCTCTGCTGCCAGGTGAAAGCCATCGGTCTGGACGGGCAGAGCATTTCCGCCTATTCGGCGCCTGTGCCGATGGAAAAGGCCGCGCAGGAAATGGAACGGTACGCGCCGAAGATCCGCGTGAAATACCATGAGCAGAACGGTACGGTTCTTCTTTATCCGGCGTATTCTTTTGTGAAAATTCCCCACGCGGTTTCTTATGAAGTGGAAATCACTGATGAAGAACCGGAAAATCCTGACGGCTGTGAACCGTCTGTTCATCGCATTTCGCAGGGGGTTGTTACAATTCCCGAACTTTTTGATGAGTCGCCGCGGCAGGGAACGGTCTGGTGGCGTGTCCGCGGTCTTGATGAAAACGGCGGACCTGTAGGCGTATGGAGCGAAGCGGAAAAGATCGTGAATGATCCCGCGGAAAACTGGGAAACCGGCATTCTTGGAGACAGTATCAGCCACGGCGGCGGAAGGATGTCTTACAGTCCGGCGGACTGGCCTTACAATTATGCGTACTACCTTGATTTTCCTACGATAAATATGTCCCGGAGCGGTGATAAAACGGACGACCTTCTCCGGCGGTTCGATGCAGATGTCCTCCCTTTCCATGTACGGTACCTTCTCATTATGGGTGGAACAAACAATCTGCGCTGCGGGGGAACGGCGGAAGAGGTCATTTCTGACCTGGAAGCTCTTCAGGAAAAATGCAGGGCTAATGACATCAAGCCTGTCCTGCTTACCATTCCCCCGATCGCCCCGGATCAGATTTGGAAATATTACCAGCAGCCGACGGCAGAAAACTGGAAAGCGGAATTTGACAAAGTGAACGGCTGGATACGGACGCAGACCCATATCGATACGGCAGCGCCCTTTGGCATGTATGAAGACATGCCGGAAAATCTTGCGGCGGACGGCCTTCATCCAGACAAAGAAGCAAAAGAAAAAATGGGGAAAATAATCAATGAAAAATTTTCTGAAATAAGAAAAAAGATCTCTGAAACGAAAATACAAAAATAAGAAAAAGACTCCGAAAAGAGTCTTTTTCTTATGAAAGGAAACAAACGGATAGCCGGCTTCTATCATCTGTAAGCTGACAGTTTTTTCGTCTTTTGATAAAAGCGGCACCCACGGTAAGCTGTCATCAGAGTCATAGATTCTTCACTCTGTGCCATCATTCCGTTTTCCGTCTTTCTCACAAAGCATTCTTATCCCCATTTAGAATGACGTTAAACAGACGGTACAGCCAGGTTTATAATGAGAGAAAACGTTAATCGTCATCCTGAACGAATGTGAAGGATCTGTTACCGTGGTGGGGAAAGCGGTAAGAAGATAAAAGTTATCAGCTGTGAGCTGTGAGCTGTCAGCTGTCAGCTAAAAGTGCTGAATGACACCGAACGATAAGACGTTATCCAGAGTGGCAGCGAAGGATCTGTTATGCAAATGAAGGAAAAGGAAACCATACTGTTTAGCACATACTGCATATTATATGTATTATAAATATATATTAAGATATTTCTTGGGTATCTATATGGGAACCGTAGATTTCAGGTTTGAAGCAATTAAGAAATAAAAAGACTGAAATTTGTCAAAATCTAATAATTGTGGTACACTGAAGTTGCTAAAAAGGCAGTCCTTCTTTTTTAGTGCGGAGATTCAGAAAACAGGCAGAGGAAACACG
>ERZ773083.2837-NODE-2837-length-10383-cov-5.620062_pt1 | contig 10383 bp, 7 predicted proteins | sample MGYA00511465_ERZ773083 | MGnify/ENA primary metagenome ERZ773083 (study PRJEB29015, sample SAMEA2738001) | human oral metagenome | biome: human oral; feature: human-associated habitat; material: dental | place: China | collected 2060 ... | reverse complement strand
AAAACATCCAATTCTATTCCTTTCAAGTAATCTCTTATCTCCAAACATGCTTTATGCGATTTGCTTAGTACAAAATATTTTTTTTTGCCCATAACTCTTCACATTATCTTCTTTTATCTTTATGTCTCATATTGACACCTCTTTAAAAGTATTCATGACAAAATAAATCCCATATACCATATAATCTATCACCATTTAAGCCTTTATTAATAGCATTTAAATTAAAAGCACTTCAGGCATTTGAACTTGAAGTGCTCTTGATTTCATTGGCACCCGCACGATAATTTAGAGTACCAAAGATTTTAGAATCTTAAAGTTATGTGCTTTGTTTTTACACTATTCGATGATTTATACAAACTCGGATTTATTGCTGTAATACCATAGAAAGCTCAATTTCATCCTCGTCTTCCGCACCTGTTTCTGTAAATCCAACATTATGGTATAGTTTCAAAGCACCTTTATTATCTTTATTGCAAGTAAGTGTAATTTTGTCTGAACCACCAAAGGGCTTCTCTTTAATATAAGCGATTAGTTGTTCAAGTGCGACTCTTCCGTACCCTTTTCCCTGATTGGAATAATCAACCATCATATGCCAAATATCGTATTCTGGAATATCGTAATCATATATGACCATAACGTAACCAACCATTTTGTCTTCATCATATATTCCAAAAGGCTGACACTGTTCACGGTAAATATAGGCTTGGGCTAAACTTCGGATTGGATTGGAAACATATTTTTCCTGTCCATACCCCAATTTCAGATTAAATGCATCAACAAAGTTTTCTTCTGTAATTTTTCTAAGATTAATCATAAATTCCTCCATCAACTCTTTTAATACTTTAAAAATGACCTTGTATGAATATCTATGAATAACCAAAGATAAAAAAGTACCGTGATTTATAAAACCACAGCAAACTACTTCTTAATTCAGAATAACCGAGGTATTCAAAAGATATTCAAATTTAAAATTGACTTTTCTATTCTTCATAATTGAACACCCCTCTTTCATAATATATTAAGTAAAGGATACCACTCATAACTCCCATATACAACAAATTCTTATTTGTCACCCACTATTTCCACAAAAGTCTCCCACCAAAATGATGGAAGGCTTTCTATTATTTCTTACATTATTAACCTTTGAGCAATAAGTATCTCTCGTAAAACTCACTAAATTCAACAACTCCCTTTTGAACCTACTATTTCAACTTTTTAGTATCAAAACAATATTACTCAAAAGTTTTTTGTTTCCACAAACCGCAAAAACTCACTGTCTTCAACACTTTCTAAACAGAAACATATTTGTTACTCTATTCCAGCTCAATATGTCCATCGATATCGGTTTATATAAATAGCATAAAATCAAGGTTATTCTTATCTGTTTTAGTCCTATTATCTATTTTATTTCTGTTTATCCGATTTTTTGCAAGCATATTGCAAGCACGCAACTATTCCTTATTTTTCCAATAGCCTGTCTTGTTAGATCCTACTCGTTCTATATATTCATTTTCTTTCAAAAATCTAATGTTGTTTTCGATGGCGGTTAATCCTATACCTATAATTTTGGATAATTGTGCTTGAGTTACATTAGGATTATTTCTTCTAAAATTTTCTTTCGGCTATCATTTAGAGGTCTTTTATCTCCCACTTTATTACCCACTTTATCCCCTACATTGTTAATCCATTTAAAAGGAATGTTAACTACAATTGAATTTTCTCTAAAATCAAAAACATCTTTTCCATAGCTATCTATGATTTTAGGAACGCCCCTTCCGGAACGCTCGCTGATGTGAAGCTGCAAAAATATTTCCGACAGTTTTTGGTTAACAGGGATAGACTCACCCATATAAAATCCTTCAATCGTCTGCTTCGGATCAAGTGTGCCTCTTGAAAGAATCTCTATACGGTTACTATATACCGTAATCATCGGTGCATTTCCATCTATCCACTTATTATGAACAAAGGCATTTATAACCGCCTCTCTAAAAGCACTCATATCAAATAAAGCAACATCTTTTCTTGTAGTAATTCTTCTGCTTTCATCTGCTTGGATTATATTTATTACATCTGCATATTCTAAAACTTTATCTAAGCTTAACAAAATGCACGTGTTACCGAACTCTTTTACAGAATATAGAGGACTTGCTTTCGTTTCTCCACTAAATACCGACACTCTTACAGGTATATGGCTATCATCTGACAACAATTGAGCCATCAAATTGTACCTACCATCTTTAGTTAAAAGCCCAAGATTTTTCTTAAAAGTTTCAAATTTTAAAGAAATTCCTCTGCCTGTATAATATGTAAATAATCTCTCAAAAGTTAAATCTTGATATTCAGATTCAATACTATCTATTGTTTTTTTTTGTTACTTAGTACTTCAAATAAATGAGCTTCTCTATCAGGATATTTAGCAACACTCACTTTACTTGAACCTATTCTAATATATCTCATTCCATCAAAAGAAGTTGGAGCATTTTTAGCTCCAGGAATTTCTAATAGAACTACCCTCTTATTAGCAAAATCCACTTCATGGAAAGAAAAAACAATATCCGGTTTCAACTGCCTTGCTAAATAATGCTCTAATGGCTCACCTTTAACATCCACTCTATAATTAAATTTAGTTCCTAAAACTTCATGAGTTTCATTATTTACACCCCAAACAAGATACCCATATTCCTGTCTGCAAATTGTAGCTGCATTTGACAGTGCGGATATATATTCTCCTATTCCATGTGCTTCGTACCAATTTTCTTTGAATTCAATAACTCCCTTTCAGATCTACTTTTAAAATTAAGGTTTATCTTTATTTAAAATATTCATTTAATTTAGTGTATTCTTTTTTATTCGCTTTTACTCTCTTGAAAATATACTCTCTAAATTCCATTGCTGAACTTATTGCTATATCCGTTTCCTTGAAAGTTGGAAAATATCCACCATGAACAATTTTATTTCTCATTTTATAAGTATTATTATACCAATCCAAAATTGGGGTTCCTTCTCTAGTTACATCCCATGTCCCACCAATGTATTTTGCTAATTGCTTTTTTACTATACTAATAAAACTTTCATCTTCTAACCTCTTTTCTACATCTAAGTCGCTTATGCCTGAACAAATTAACACCTCTCTATAAATAATTCTAATTAAAATCTCAATATTCGTCTGAATACTTGTAATAGCCTCGTCATAAAAGCCCTCCCTGAATTTCCTCTTAGCTTTTAAAACATACGATTCTGAATGTATCAAGGGATTTAATTTTTCATTATAAATATTATAAATTCTGAGACACTCGTAAATATTTTCATTTTTTAAACTTTTCTTCTTATGTGGTACATCCATATGAATCAAAAATATATTTTTCTCACTTTTTCTTTCCTTTATGTTTACTAAATTCATAATGGTTATAGGAAAAAACATTTCTTTGCTAACTCTAAAACATCTATCATCTTTTGTACAAGTCGCATAAGCTATAATTTGCTTATTAAGCTCATCTAATAAGTAATTAAATAATTTATTTTGCATATTTTCATAAGTTTCTTCTTTGTGTATATCGAAATTACAACTTATCGCAACAATCACAGAAGTATAATATTTTTTTACAGGCACACTATTAAGTTCCACCATAGCTTCTTCATGCTCACATAGTTTATAAAAATAATGCAATATGCAGTTTTCTTTTTTAAAACTAAATAAACTTTTATCTTCCAAAGCTAATTGAAACGGTAAAGATATCTCAAATTCAAAAAAGTGATTTATATCAAATTCAACCTTTTTATATAATGGCTCAATTTGATCATAAAATACATCTTCTCCAATAAGAAAAATTTCTTCTTTTGTCAAACAACATTTTTTATATTTTTTTCCACTTCCACATGGACAAGGATCATTTCTACCAATTTTCATATTTATTCTTACCTAACCACGATCCAATTCCCATCTTGCTTTGATCCAATTCTTTCTATTATCTTCTTTTCTTTCAAAGATTTAAATATTCTTTCGATAGGCCTCTTTATTACTCCTACTTTTTCTGCCAGTTCAATGGATGTTGCACTTGGATTTTCTATCAGAAGTTCTATAACTTTCTTTTCGGTCTTGTTTAAACCGACATTTAAACCGACATTCAAACCGACATTTTTACTGTTTATTTGGTCAATTACTTCTTTTTCAAGAGGAATCATACATCTAATAAAATTACTTTCAATTTCAAAAACTTCTGTACCATACTTTTCTACAATCGTTGGAATGCCATGCCCAGTATGTTCGGTAAGCCCCATATTTAAAAAGATTCTCGTCAATGTAGCATTTATAGGTTTACTTATTCCGTCAAAGAATTGCTCTTTGGTCATTCCACTGGGAAGTCCACCATAGTCTATACTTTCTCTGTTATAATAAGCATGCATAAGATATGTACAAGAAATAATGGCAGTGGTAATAAACATCTCAGACTTAAATTTAATTAAAGGGTTGTTATAAATTTGTATAGCAGATACCATTGCTTCTTTTGATTTGTTAAGTAACTCATTGGTTATTGATCTACCTATTTAAAACCCTCCAACTATAAACGGTTTCTAAAAGTATTCCTTATAGCAATAACTTTATCCATTACCTCGTTTATCAGTTCATCATAGTTTTCATGATTGTCAAAATCTAATCCGGCAATATAGTATATAATTCTGGAAGCTTTTTTATTATCTAATCTTTGCCAATCCATACAAAATCCCAATTCATTCTGTATTTCTTCAGATGCTGAATACAACCTATCAAAAAGTTCCTTATTATCATTAATGTAAATTTCTATACCTATGCTATTGGTTTTATTTACCAATGTAATTGATATGTGTGCTTCGCTCGTACCAAGTGCGACATCATACCAGTGATCTGTTGTAGCTTTTCTCACATTAAACGGCTTATTTCTAGAAATTAAAACTTCATTGAATTTTTTCCAAAAGCTCAATCTTTCAGCCTGTGCTTTACTTAACTCTCCACGCTCTATACTAGCACTTGCTATTTTTACAAAATCATTAGGTTTCTCTATAATCACAAATTTAGGTGCCGGAAAAGAATCGCCAATCTTGTATGCACGAATTTCCATTAGAAAAAATGAAATATCTTTAGTTGTCTTATTGTTTAACCACTCTATTGCACTTCTATGTTCTTCTCTTGCCTCTTTAACAATCCAAATCACAACATTTGCATCCAACCCGGAAGCATATGTTATTATTTTACCTAAATGATCATGATTAGTAGCTTCAAGCTGGTTTTCAATAATAACCTTAATCCCCGTTGTTTCATCTTTCGCAACTAAATCACAACGGTAAGAACCAACAAAGACTTCTTTGTTTATCTCTGTCAATGTTAAGCCTATTTCATCGCTTAGCATTTCAATATTTTCTTCTTTAGATAACCATTCCGAAAAATCATATTGCTCATGCTTCCAGAGTTCTCTAATATCAACTTCCTCTAATTTCCCTAATTTCAATTTATATCACGCTCCTATTAAAAACAACCCCTTTGAAATAGACATATAGCACTAAGCTATATTTTAAATCCCAACAAAAACTTCCACAATCTTTCTTATCTTTTCTAATACCGATTCTTTTTTCTTTTCCCTTGCACCCTGTCTACGTGAAGTCGGTGGAATAATACGGTCCAACTCATCTCCTGCATATTCAACATATCCTTTGCTTATAGCCTTTTCTATAAATCGTTTTGAGTCTTCTTTTAGGCTTTCTTCTTCAACCAAAGATATTATATTATTCTCCTTCTCTTTCTTTGCAAAACTATAGAATGACTCAAGAATATCATCAGCGTTTTTCAGCTTAGACAGTCTTGTGCTGTTTATAAAGTCCATAATTAACTCTTCTTTTGCCCTTGTGCCAAGGCTAGACCTGATCACCCTGCGAACTTCAGCTTTTAAACTTTCCACATCATCATTTTCTTTTGACTTTTCCAATATCAAAGTCAAAATATAGTCCAAATTTATTTCATCCGTTTTAAGTAAGTCAATCTGAAATTCAACATCAGAAAAATCAACTTGATCAGCTTCGAAATTTTCATCGTGCTTTGAATTTACTATGCTTTCTCTGATATCAACATAGACACTTTTCATGTCCTGCATCTGTCTATCTGATATAATTTTTTCAAAGTCTTCAAACTCATCAAAATTTTTCAAGATATTCTCTGCTTTCAACAGTTCGCCAAAAATCTCTGCAAATTCTTTTTTATCCGCTTCTAATATAATTTCGGTCGGCTCCGGGAACTTAGATATTATTTCATTACAAATATCTGTGTAACCCTTAATAACCTTCCCTGTTTCTTCATCTTTGAAGCCATGAATATACTCTTCATAGCTCTTTTCCAAAATGATGTTTACACTGTTTTCATCGCCAAACGTCTTAATTGCATCCTGCGTAGCTTTTTCCAAATCCCTAAAGCAAACAATATTGCCAAACGTTTTTACTTTGTTCAGTATACGATTTGTTCTTGAAAAAGCCTGAATAAGACCATGATATCTAAGATTTTTATCAACAAATAGTGTGTTTAATGTAGGTGCATCAAAACCTGTTAAAAACATTCCTACTACAATAAGCAAATCAACTTGTTTCTCTTTCACTTTAAGTGATAAATCCTTATAATAATTTTGGAATTCATTACCATTAGTAGAAAAATTGGTTTTGAAGTAACTATTATAGTCAGTGATTACCTTGTCCAAAAATTCTTTTGCTGTTGATTCCATAGCAGAAACATCAAAATCCTCTTCCGATATTTCTCCGATTGCTCTTTGCTCCTCATTAGCTGCAAAGCTGTAAATTGTAGCTATCTTCAATCTTTTTTCTTCAGGTAAACTTTTCTGTTGTCTTTCAAACTCTTCATAATATAATTTTGCAGCTTCAACACTTTGCACAGCAAACATAGCATTAAATCCATTAAGTCTTCTATGCTTCAAATCATAAAACTCATTACGATGTGTTTTCGTATCAAAAACCTTGAGAATATGCTTTGTAATCTCAGAAATTCTTTCAGGATGAAGCAGCATTTTATTTTCCAATTTAACTAATTTCTTTTCATCTTCCTCTTTCTCCGCAGTTTTGAATTTCGGTGTAATATTGTTATAATCTACCTTGAATTTCAAAACTTTGCCGTCACGAATAGCATCGGTTATAACATAACTGTGAAGCTGTGCCCCAAATATACCTGATGTTGTATCCCCGCCAAGTGAATTTTCCGGAAAAATCGGAGTTCCCGTAAATCCGAATTGGTAATATTTCTTAAATGACTTCCTTATATTTTTCTGTGCATCTCCAAACTGAGAGCGATGACATTCATCAAATATAAGAACACAATGTTTGTCATAAATTTCATGAGCAGGATTTTTCTTCACAAATTCATTTAATTTTTGAATTGTGGTAACTACAATACGATTATCATCTTTTTCAATACATCTTTTAAGCTCTTTTGTATCCTTACTTCCGTTTACACTATCCGGCTGAAACCTTTGATATTCTTTCATTGTTTGATAATCTAAGTCTTTTCTGTCTACCACAAAAAAAACTTTATCAATAAAATCCAATGTTGTAGCAAGTCTTGCTGCTTTAAAAGAAGTGAGCGTCTTACCTGAACCTGTCGTATGCCAAATAAAACCTCCCGCTTCGGGTCTGCCGGCTTTCTTCGCCTCATAACTTGATTTTATCTTCCACAAAATTCGTTCAGTTGCTGCTATTTGATATGGGCGCATAATAAGGAGAGTGTTATTAACATCAAATACGCAATATTTTGTAAGCACTTCAAGAATGACACGCTTCTCAAAAAATGTCTTTGTGAAGTCCTCTAAGTCACAAATCACCTTGTTTTTAGCATCTGCCCATTCACAAGTAAACTCATAATTATTTTTATTCTGCGCTGTTGTATTAGCAAAATATCTGGTATAAGTTCCATTGGAGATTACAAATATCTGAACATACTTATATAATGAATTCTCGCTGTTAAAACTTTCCTTACTATATCTATGAATTTGATTAAAAGCTTCATGTAAATTTACGCCTCTTTTTTTCAGTTCAACATGAACAAGTGGCAAGCCATTTACCAAAATTGTTACATCATAGCGATTTCGATTTTTTCCTTCGCCTACAATCTGATTGGTGACTTGTAGAAAATTATTATGAATATTTTTCTTATCGATAATTTTAATATTTTTTAAATGCCCATCGTCAAATATGAAATCATGGATATGACTTTCCTGTACTTTTCGTGTTTTTTCAATCATCCCATCATTTGGGGCATCTAAATATTCGATTAAAAATCTGCTCCACTCTTCATCTGAAAAAGATATATTGTTTAGTTTTTCAATTTGAATTTTTAAATTTGCATATAATTCATCATTTGACTTTACTATAAGCTTCTCATACCCCTGAGAAGTCAAGTTTTCAATCATTTGTCTTTCCAGTTCAGCTTCACTTTGATATGCAGTTTCTCTAACTTGAAAGTCTTTTTCAAAATTAGCTAAAATAATTCCGCCAGTCATTTCGGCAATTGTAGATGTATTATATTTTGTTTTTTCTTCTGACATCTAAATTACTCCTTCCATTTGTATTCTAAAATAAATTTTTCATATATTCTCTTCAAGAATTCTTTCTCATGCTGCTCCAGGTCTTTTGCTTCTAAAGCAGAATGATTGCTATGGCTATATATATTTATTCGCTTAATATAAGAATCTTTATCCTCTTCATTTATTAAATCTTTCCAGCTGTCATATCCTAAAAAATGTGCTGTCTTTTCTAACAAATTACGCATCAAGTTGAAGTGGTATCGTTTAATCGTATTATTTTCTATTGCTCTCTTTAGTTCATCTTTAAGCATCAAATGATATCCAAATGGTGTTTCATTATTCGCAAGCTCTATAATTAAATACTTATCTTCATTTTTACTAAGCCAAAACTTCTTTGCTTTAGACATTTCTGTATGCAAAACGTTGTAAAATAGTGAATGATGTGTTGAAATAATAAAATGCAAATTTTCATTTTTTGAGGAACCGATTATATGCTTTAATTCTAATGCTATATCAATTGCATGATTATCATCCAAAGATGAAATAGGATCATCTATAAAAATATATTGAATAGCATTAAATTCATCAGTACTTCTATCACTGATTTCATCAATATTCAACTCTGCAACAATTGTCTCCATTAGGACAAAAAACACAGTCCAAATAAAAATACTTTCCTCGCCTTTAGATATTTTAATATTTTCAACTGATTCCTCGTCTCCGGTAGGTAAACTAAAAGTGATTTCTCCTGTACTTGTATTGATATTAGGTTCAATCTTTGAAGAAGTAAATTCTTTAAATCTCTCTGCTATTTCGTTTTCTTTGCCTTGTCGTTCTATCAGCTCAATAAAACTAGAATTCTTATTAAGTTTAAGTTTTCTCTCATTGTCATTTTCTAAATCATTGTCCCAAGAAAATAAATCTTCCGTGAAAGCATTATAATAGACCACATGCTTAATAACTTCATCATCTTTCGGCTCATTGACAAGATTTTTAAATTCCATTGATAATCTTGTCTTTCCTGTTGCATTGAAAGCGTACAATAAAGTAACTTTCTTATTGGAATTTTTAATTTTTTGAGCTATATCTGCTAAAGAACCGTACTCCTCCATACTTTCTTCTCACCTTTTAATTACTTCTCTTAAAGTCTAATAACTTATCTCTATAATACTCATACTGTTTCAGCCTTAACTCTATTTCTTTTGGTATACCTTTAGAAACATCATTTATTAAAGCATCGAACTTATCAAGAATAGAAACAATGTATTCTTGAACTGGTATGGTAGGAACCAAAAACCTTAATTTGGGAATTTCTCCTAAATTAATTTTTATTGGATTAGCCATATGTAATATTCTTTTATCAAGTTCTCTTCTTCCATGTTTGCTCTCAATCATATATTTCAAAAATCGAGTCAAAACAATATTCTGATTTGGTCTTAATAAAGTTAAAGTTACATAATATGCTAAATTATCATTGTTTTTTACAATAGCACACGTTCCTATATCACCTATTCTTGTCATAAACAAATCATTTTCCCGAGGTTTGATTTTGTATTTTTCAAAATCCTCACATGAAATAAATTTATCTGTTCCATAGATGTTCTTTATATTTTGAACGCTTACAAATGGAATCCCTTCATTAGTATATTTAGGTGTTTGATGTGTACCATCATAGCATTTGCAAAATTCCCCTAAACTCTTCCATTCAGCATCAAAAAGCTTAACTCCAACAATATCCGCAACTTCTTTCAATATAACAAAATAATCGCTAGATATTACCTGTCTGTCTGTCTGTCTGTCTGTCTGTCTGTCTGTCTGTCTGTCTGTCTGTCTG
>ERZ773083.2833-NODE-2833-length-10407-cov-3.714065_pt1 | contig 10407 bp, 10 predicted proteins | sample MGYA00511465_ERZ773083 | MGnify/ENA primary metagenome ERZ773083 (study PRJEB29015, sample SAMEA2738001) | human oral metagenome | biome: human oral; feature: human-associated habitat; material: dental | place: China | collected 2060 ... | reverse complement strand
AGTCGGAAGTAAAGCTATAACGGCGTTGTCTGGTGTTTTATGTAATCCGGTTGGACTTGCAGTTGTTGGAACTGTGATAATGGGATATATTGCAGGTTCTTTTGATGTAAATAAACTTGCTCAAAAAGGTGGCGAAATGATAGCTTCTTTAATAAAGGGACTTGTATCAATGTTACCGAAACTTTGGGAAGTTGTAAAAAAAATAATAAATGGTATTTTAAAATTAATTAATCCTTTAGAAATGCTTAAAGCTGGAGCTAACTTAATAAAGGGAATTGTTAAAGGAATTACAAGCAAAAAAGAAGAAGTAAAGAAAACGACTAAAGATACGGTTGAAAAAGGAGCTAATGAAGGAGCAAACAGTGCTGATGTATCACAAGCGTCAAAAAAGACTGTTGAACAGCTAGTTGCAGGCATTAAAAGCGGAGAAACAGATGTAGGACAAAGTTTTAAAGACCTTGTTCAACGAGGACTTACTAATTCAGAAATTAATCAAATAGCGCTAAAAGCAGGGCAATCAACAAATGACAGCTACTTACAAGGACTTTTAAGTAATGGAGAAAGTGGATTAAGAACTGCATATAATAACTTAAGAGCAACAACAAGCAATGAACTTGAAATCATAACAAAACTTGCAAAACTTAAAGGAATTGATACTTTAAATGGCTTTACAGACGGAGTTGCACAAGACGGAACAAAGTTTGAAGATGTAATCAAAGGTTTGAGAGAAAAAGGGTTACAAGGTTTTGATTTAGCGGAAAAAGTTTTTGAACTAGGAAGCAAAGGAACTTTAAGATATGGAGAAGGTATTGAAGCTCAAAAACAAGCTGTACAGGACAAAGCGAAATTATTAGCAGAAACAGCAAGAAATCCACTTGAATTCGCAGAACAAGCTTTTTCGCAAGGTTTAATCAATATGGAAAAGTTTGGAAATGGATCAGCTGAAGGAATGCAATTTGTACAGCAATACATACAAGACGGCATTATGCAAGGAAAGTCTTATATGGATATTGCGGAAGAATTAAGACAAATGGGCTTAACAAATATGAATGCTTTTACAGACGGAACAAGTGGCGGTCTTATTCCAGTACAAGATGCTTATGCTAGATTAAAAGAAATGGGAGTTAGTGAAACTCTAATACCTGAAATTTTACAAGCAAATGGATATCAAAACATTAGTGGTTTATCAAGTGGTTTATCAAATGGAAAAAGTTTGCTTGAAAGCACACTAACTACAACGATAAACGACCCACTACTACAATCTTTGCAAAAATCACAATCAGACGCTAATACAGGTGGAAATCAATTATCAAATAATTTGGCAAATGGAATTAATGGTGGTAGTGGCAACGTAAAAATGGAAATGGGGAACTTGACTAAAAATATTTCAGATGAAATGGAAAAGTCAAAAAATAACACTAATACAAAGTCAAAAGAAATGATGTCTAAAATTTCAAGCAATGTAAAAAGTGGAACTCCCCCAGTTACATCAGGAATAAACTCAATGACACAAAGTGTTGACAATGACTTGAATAAGTTAAAAAACACATCTTCATCAACAATCACAAGCACAATGTTAAGTATGAGTTCATCTGTAAAAAGTGGGTCAAATGATGTAATTAGTAATATTAGTCAAATGGCAACTGGCATTAATACTGATTTATCAAATTTGTCAAAAAATGTGCAACAAGATACAGCAAGAATGATGGAAGGTACAGCTCAATCAGTATCAAGTGGAGCAGGTAGAGTACAATCAAGCTTTTCTAGTATGTGTTCAAGTTGTGTTAGTAGTGTTAGCAGTTTTTCAAGCGATTTTTCTTCTGCTGGTAGTAATTTAGTTCATGGATTAGCAAACGGAATTTCAAGTGGTAGAAGTTATGCAATAGGTGCAGCAGCTAGCGTTATGAGACAAGCTGTCGCTGCTGCTAAAAGAGCGGCGGATATTCATTCTCCATCAAGGATAATGAGAGATGAAGTCGGCGTGATGTTGTCAAAAGGTTTAGGCATTGGGATTGAAAAAGAAGGTAAAAACGTACTACATTCAGCTAAAGACTTTATAAATGATGTAATTTCAAAAATGCAAGGAAGTGTTGACTTTGAAATGAATGCATTGTTTAATGGCGGTCGTTCTTTTAATCCACGTTTTAACATTGATGACAACGGAAATTCTCTAGTATCTATAAAAGACGGAACTATTGTTGTAGTATCACAACTCGACGGCAGAGAAATAGGCAGAGTTACTGCTCCTTTTGTAAGTCGTGAATTATCAAAAGAGAAAAGGAGATAAAACATTGAAAATATTTAGTTTAGAAGATTTTAAAAAATATAATGCTAATGTTTTACAACCTATAAAAATAGAGGCATCAAAAATTATTAGAGAAAGTTTTGAACTGAACGAAACTGTGCTATATGGAGATAAGTCAATAGGCTTATCTCTTTTAAAATTTAAAATTGAATTTACAGGAACAAGAGCGGAAATTAAAAAAAATAAAGCTAATTTGTTGTCAGAGCTTGAAATTTGCAATCTTGACTTAAACGACGGGCGTATCTATCAAGGAAGGTTTATTGAAGAAAGCGTTGATGAAATTTACAATGGTTTTGAAGTTATTGAAATTGAAGGTAATTGCATTGTTTTAAGTAAAAATGAAGTTGTAAAAAGTTTAAAAGGTAGTGGAAAAGTACAATTAACTTTAAATGACACTACAAGCACGAATTTTAAAATAAAAATAACTGGTAATGCTACTAATATAGTTTTAACAAGTAATGCAAAAATAAACGTAAAAATTAACAAATTAAACGGAACTATTATTGTTGATAGTATGCTCAAAACTGTAAAAGATAATAACGATAATAATGCTTATAATTTAGTTGAAATGTTTGATTTTCCTTGTTCAGACTTCAAAAAAGATATAACAATAGATATAAAAGGAACAGGCAATTTTACTTTTGAAATAAGCTATTTTGAAAGGTTGATATAATATGTTAAATATATATAATCAAACAAAAGAGAAAGTATTTGCAACAGAAGAGTACGACGATACAAATGTAGTTTTTGAAATAAATAAATTGCAAGTTTTAAGTTTTGAAATTCCAAAATGGCATCTTAAATATTTTGAACTTGAAGGCTATATTGAAACAAAAGAGCAATTTTTTGTAATTAAAGAAATAGCAGAACGTTTAGACTGTTACGAGATAACTTGTTTTCAAGATGTAGAAGTTTTTCAAACTTTTTATAAGCAGAAAACTTATGCAACTAAAAGTGTTGATTTTATGCTTAACGACTTGCTGCCTAGCGGTTGGCAATTAATAAATAAAGCAGATAATCGAAAAAGAACAGTAACAGGCAACGATATTGACGGTTACGAGCTTATACAAAAAATAGCAAAAACTTTTGAAGTTGAAATTGTTTTTGATAATAAGAAAAAAACATTGACAGTTGGAAACGAACTTATGCAAGACTTAGGAACATACTTCACAAAAGAACTAAACTTGCAAGAAATCTATTTAACAAGTGAAAGTCACGAACTTATAACAAGAATAATACCAATCGGACACGATAATCTAGGAATAGAAAGTGTAAATAATGGAAAAAACTATATTGAAAATACAACGAACTCAAAAAAAATAAAAACTTTATATTGGGAAGACAACAGATATACAAACGTTCAAAGTCTTTTTGAAGATGCAAAAAAGAAACTAGATCAGTTGAGCAAATTTAAAAGAACTTACGAAACGAAAGTTATTGATTTAAGTCAAACACTACAATACAAGTTTCTAAAAGTTGATATTGGCGATATGGTAACTTTAATCAACAATGATACAAAAATCAAAGAAAAATTCAGAATTACAAAACTTAAAAAATACTTAAAAAATACTTTACAAAACGAAATAACATTAGGAAACAAAATTGATGATTTAACAAGTGATGATGAAAAGTTAAAGCAAATTTTCAACGAAAACTGGGAAAAAACAAAAGTGTTTTTTGATGTTACAGATAAAAACATAAAAGGTATTGTTGATAAGCAAAAATCAACAGATAATAACTTAGAACATTTAAAAAGCAAAATAGAACAAACAGAAGAAAAAATCACACAAGAAGTTGACAAAATTGTAACTGAAAAAGTCGATAAAATCAAAGTAGGAGCAAGAAACCTTTTAAGAAATTCATCTACTTTAGATAAAACGAAATGGCAGAAGTGGTCTGCTACAAATGTTGAGTATTCTGAAATAACAGATAGCGACGAGTGGCGAGATAATCAAGCAATAAAATTTTTAGGAATTGATAATGCTATTACTTCAAAAGTAAGAGGCTACTACTTGCTAGATACAGTAAAATTTGAAAAGGATAAAATTTACACTTTAAGTTTTGATGTAATAAACTTATCAAATTTTGATATAAATTTCGCTGTAGATAAAGTAAAGCTGTCTAAAAAAGTAGAAGTTAAAGCAAAAGAAAATAAAAGAGTTGATATAACTTTTAATAGAAAAGACTTTGACGAGATTATGATTGCAGTTGAAACAGAACTTAATCAAAATCCTGTTTTTTGTGTTAAAAATGTTAAAGTTGAAGAGGGAAACAAAGCTACAAGCTGGACACCTGCTATCGAAGACTTAGAAGAGATAGACAAACAATTAAGTAATGCAATTGAGTACTTATCAAGCGATAATAAAGACTTGCTAAAGAAATATGAGGGTCTTAATCTTGAAAACGCGAAGATAAGACACCAATTAAGTACAGCACTTAAGCAGACTAGAGATGAGTTTTTATTTCAATTCAATAATTACAAACAGCTATTAGATGAAACTGGCAAAGTTATGGAACAACGTTTCAATGACTTTTCAAGATATATCAGATTTAAAGCTGGAAATATTGAGTTAGGTGATATTAACTCACCTTTTAAAGCGTTAATTACCCACGAAAAGATTAGTTTTTTAAAGGGAGATGTTGAGGTGGCTTATATGTCTAATAACAAGTTATACATTACAGACGCTTATGTAATCAATTCACTCAGGATTGGCAATTTTGAATTTTCAGTACAAGAAAACGGAAACTTATCATTCAGAAAGGCGGTGGATTAATGGCACTTTCAGGAAGTTATCAAGAAACATTTAATTCAGGATATACAGTCAGAACAGAGTGGGAAGCTAGTCAAAATATTAACGGCAATTATAGTGATTTAACAATCACACTACATCTTGATTGCCGTAGCAATTATGACTTATACATTGGGTCAAGAACTCATACTGTATATGTTGACGGTTCAGGTTATGACATCACATCTTCAAGAATTTCAACGGGCGGTGGCACTACAATCACGCTTGGAAGCTTTGATAAGAGAATTTATCATAACAGCGACGGGACTTGCAATGTGGACTTGTCAACTACTCTTGACATAAGAGCAAGAATACATGGTTCTTATGTAGGAAGTATTGACGGCGGGTCTGATACCATTGCACTTGACAAGATACCTAGAATGTCAACTATTTCTAATATAATGGACGGTTCCAGAGAGCTGGGAAAAGAACACATTATCCATATTCAAAAACAGCTAACAGGGAATATCACTCACGACGTTTGGTATGTTGTAAAATGGGAAGGCGGCGAAAGTGGGTGGCATTATATTGCTAGAAATACAAAAGATTTAGACTTAAAGTTTACATCAACTACAGAATATGTAAAAAATCAAAAAAATTCAGGAACAATGTATATCGATATAGGCTGTAATACTTACAAAGACGGAGTACAAGTTGGTGAAACGACATATAACCCAGATTGGCATATGCACGTTCCGTACTCTGTAAAGCCGATTATTAAAAATATTCAAGTTACAGAAGCGGACGACAAAACAAAGGGGTTAGGTGCTTTTGTTGAAAATCACAGCAAATTTAATGTTGTTACAACCGCAGAGGGTAACAAAGGGTCGACTGTAAAAAACGTTAAAGTTACAGTTGCAGGACAGACTTTATGGGGTGCTAATGCTACATCAAAAGAAATAGCAGGTAACGGAAATATCACAGTAACAGTTGTGGTTACAGATAGTAGGGATAGAACCTCTACAGATACAAGAACTATAAAAGTAGAGCCTTATGCTTTACCTAGTATCTTAAAATTTTCAGGACACAGATTAGAACAAGACGAAAAGACAGTTACAATGACTAGAAATTTCAAAATGGCAAGTATCGATAATAAAAATACTTGCAAATGGAAGATAGAAAGAAGATTAGTTGATAGTAGTAACTGGACTACAATTTTGGAGGGAACAGACAAAGTTTTAAACTTAAATGCTTTAGCTTATGACGTCAACACTAATTTTGAATATGAGTTTAGGCTTACAATAACAGATTATTATACATCTGCTACACAAAGTTTTTTTGTTGGCTCAAGTTTTAGACTTGTTGAATTTCACTCATCAGGAACAGGGCTTGCAGTCGGGCAGATAGCAAAAAGGGCTGGTTTTTTTGATGTAAACTTAAAAACTGCTTTTCATAAAGGAATCGAAGTAGAAGACTGGAATAAAATGCACCTATTCAATGAGACTAAACCATATGATTTTTCAAACGAATTGAAATACTTTAAAGACCCGTTCGGTATAGTTCACTTGCAGGGAATTGCAAAAGGGACAACATCGGAGTGGTTTGTAAGAATTACAAGAGAGGATTGCCGACCTGAAAAAGATTTATTAGTTTTTGTACCCTGCACGGGCAACAAATCTGCTACACTTAGAATTAGAAAAGACGGGAATATTCTTATAGAGAATCGTTCAGAAATCAGTACAAATTGGATTTCAATTGATGGAATAAGCTTTAAAGCGAAGGAGTAAAAAGATGAAGTTAAAAGAAATAGAAAAAAAAATTGTTGAGATTGAAAAAGAAGTAGCAAAAAAAGAGCAAGAAATGGACGATATAAATTCTGAAATTGCTACTATGGGGGTTCAGATAGATAGCAAAAAAAGAAAGGTTATGGATTTGTTACAACTTATTTCTGATAAAAGGTCAGAATTAAGAAAATTAGAAATAGCAAAAGAAATCATATTGACACCTGCTCAAAGTGAAAGCGAGGAAGAAGAACCGAAGAAGCCTCAAAAGTACGAAGGTTTTAAAGCTAATCACAAGTACATTAAAGGCGACAGGTTCAAAGAAAGTAACAGACTTTATGAGGTGGTTTACGATCACACATCAGATGAAAAGTTTAACAAGTTAGCTACAAACAAATATCAATTAATTGATGAAGATACTTTAAAACCAATCTTTAATTACTCTGTTTTAAAAACTTATAACAAATTTGAAAAATGTTTAAGTGATGACCATATTTATTCATCAAAAACAGATAAAAATGGAACTAGTCCAATCACTAATCCCGAAAATTGGTTTAAAATAGATTAATTTAAGTATTTTAGTCATACCATAGCATTAAAAAACAGAACAAATGCAAAATAGAGGGCGTTTTGGGCGATTTGTTTAAATTTCAACGTTTATAGAAAGGTAGGTAGATAAAATTGTGGATATAACACCAATTTCAGTAAGTTTAAACTTAAATACAATCTCAATTAGCTTAAGTATCATCTGTAGCGGGATTGTAATTGCAAGAACAGTAGTAAAGCCTCTTAAAAAGATACTCACTTTACAAGAACATCAAAACGACGGGATAAGATGTCTTTTAAGAAAAGATATTTTAGAACTTGTAACTTGTGTAAATGAGAGAGGTTTTATTTATGATGATGAGTTAGAAGTTTTGAGAAAATTGTATATAAACTATACAAAACTCAAAGGTAATGGAATAGTAAAAAAGGCAGTCGAAAAAGTTTTCGAATTGCAAATAAAAAACAGATAGGAGAATAAAAACTATGAAAAATTTAAACTTAAAAATCAGATTAAAAAACAAAACATTTATCATCACAATGATGACAACAATTATAGCTTTTGTATATCAAATGCTAGCACAATTTGAAGTAGTGCCAAAGATAACACAAGACCAAACAATTCAAGTTTTAATGTTGATTGTAAACATTTTAGCTGGACTTGGAATTTTAGTTGATCCTACTACAGACGGGGTCAAAGATAGCGATAGAGTGCTTGAAAAGAAAGATTAAGTAAGAGAGGGCGTAAGCCCTTTTTTATTTCTTATGGAGTAGGGGATATGATACTAGATGAACTTTATAGAGAATATAACAGACTTGACATAAAGATAATGCAAATGCAGAAAAACTTTAAAGAAAGAGATATTGAAAGACAAGAAAGGCAACTTTTGATTACTCAGTTAGAGTATATGAAAGGCTATAGAGAACTTTTGAATAGAAGAATAAATTTTTATAAGAAAAAATTAGGAGTGTAATTATGGATATTAAAAGATTAATTGTATCAGACGCAGTATCTAATCGTGTAAGTTTCGGAAGAGGTAATCCTCGAAACTATTTGACTATTCACCAAACAGGTAATACGTCAGAAAGAGCCAACGCTATGGCACATCACAACCTACAAGTTAGAAGTGGTATAGGTTATGGTTGGCATTGGCAAGTTGATGACCACGAAGCAATACAAACTCACGACCACAGCTTCAAGATATGGCATGCAGGAGACGGGCGAGGAAAAGGAAACACAGAAAGTATTTCAATAGAAATTTGTGTAAATAGCGACGGAGACTACAATCAAGCCGTAGAAAACGGTGCAAAACTTGCTGCAATGATACTTAAAGAAGAAAACATTGATATCAGTAATATGGTTCAACACAATTACTGGTCAGGTAAAAATTGTCCGGAACAAATACGAGCAGGTAAAAACGGCATAACGTGGGCTGTTTTTGTTGAAAAAGTTAGGGGTTACTTAAATGGTAACGCTCAAGAAACTAATGAAAATAAGGAGGAATATATGGAACAAGTACAAGAAAGATATATGATAAACGGCAACTACTCTATAGATAGTTTGCCCTGGTTTTGCTCTGATAGAAAGAATGTAGGCAATACTAAAAACTATCAAGGATATGTAGTAACTGTATCTCGTAAATGGGGAAGTTATTGGTATAGTCAATATTTAGGAGGCTGGATAGACTATAGAGCCTTTGAAGAAGTTGAAACAATATCAGAAGAAAAAACTGTAAAAAACGGTGGTTATAGTGTAGATACTAAACCTTGGGGGACAGCCGGTTTTGAAACTAAAGGAAAATCCGATGATTTAATCGGCGATACATTTAAAATAACAGCAAGAAAAGGGGCTTACTTATATATTCACAGTAAAGCAAAGTGGGTAGATGAAAAAGCTTTTGAGTAAACTAAAAGGGAGCGATTAAGCTCCCTTATTTTTATTTATCTAAATATTCTTATTACATCTGAATAGGCTTTTTTCCAATTTTTTTTGTGTTTTATTTTTATTATTTTTTTATTGTTTCTTTCATTAATAAAAAAATGCTTTTTACTTTTTTTATTATATTTATATTTATAATGATTATCTTCTAATACATCAATAGCTATGTCAAATAAGATTTTATAATCATTATCAGTAACAAACGATTTAGTTTGCTTATGTTTTTCTAGTGTTAAAATAAAATATGGGTATAATTTATCATAAAGTATTAACTCTAAATATTCACAATATACATCAAATATTCTGAATATTTCATTATTTTCGTCATCTTTAATTACATACTCATTACTACATAAATTGTGTTCATATGTAAAACCATTTTTCCTCATTTCTTTTAATTTTTCATCAAAACATTCTTTAAATTCATAACGTGATAACTGTTTCATTTTTATTCTCCTTTTATTTTTATTTTATTTAGTATTTTATTTATTGTACTTTTAATTTTTTTTCGATTAATTCTTTTAGCTCTTCCAAATCTTCTTTTTTAGCTAAATTTCTTATAAAACCTCTTGCATTAGAACGTCTGCTTAAATAGTTTTTGTGTTCTTTATTTTTTTCTATCCATCTTTTGTCAGCTTCGAGCTGTTTGGATATTTCCTTATATCCTTTTCTTTTTTCTTCCATTTTTACCTCCAAACAAAATATATAATTGTTATTAATATAATAACAGATAATACAAATTGTATTTTTTCTTTTAATGTAGTTTTTTTGATTTTAAACTTGATTTTCATAACTATTTTTGCTATAATGAAGTCGTAAGGGGGTTATTTTCCCCTTACGATTTTAATTTCAAAACTAACAAAGAAAAGATTGATTTTGAATGAGAACTCTTTAATTGTTAATTTTTTTCTTTTTCTCCGATGTTTAGTCGGCTTCATTATATCTTACCTCCTTTCTTATATATTATAACATAGTATTAATACTATGTCAATACTTTTTTTAAATTTTTTAATAAAAAAATTAAATTTTGTAGTTATTAACCCTATCCACCAGGGAGCGGAAAAACTATGATTGCTAAAAGATTACCGACAATTTTACCTAAATTAACTT
>ERZ773083.2832-NODE-2832-length-10408-cov-4.350043_pt1 | contig 10408 bp, 7 predicted proteins | sample MGYA00511465_ERZ773083 | MGnify/ENA primary metagenome ERZ773083 (study PRJEB29015, sample SAMEA2738001) | human oral metagenome | biome: human oral; feature: human-associated habitat; material: dental | place: China | collected 2060 ... | reverse complement strand
GCTCTATAATCTCTACAGTGGTTTTACCCACTACAGAAATTATAGAGCCATAAAAACATGGCGCCAAGCTGTGTTTTTTTTTATTCGAATTTTCCCAAAACTATGAAAGAAACCGTGAAAATGCTATAATGTAAGGGATTACGACAGGACGGAGAGGTGAAACAATGGTTTCTAGAAGAGAGTTTTCAGAATTAACTAGGGTTCAGATTCCAGCAGCCTTACACTTAATGCGTTTGGGGTATACATATCTTCCTCATAATGGTAAGGAGATTATGGGGAGAGACCCCGAAACAAATATTTTAATTTCAATCTTTAGAGAGCAATTTTTAAAGTTCAACAATTATGCAACTGATTTGGATGTTGAAAGAGAACTTAATAATATCAAGATTGAATTAGATCAAAATGATTTAGGACGTTCTTTTTATAAACGTATAGTAAGTAATAGTGGTCCAACTTATATTGACTGGGAAAACCCTAAGAATAATACATTTCACCTTGCTTTAGAGGTAACCTGTCAAAATGGAGGAGACGAGTTTAGACCTGATATTGTCATTTTTATAAATGGCTTGCCACTTTCATATATTGAAGTGAAACAACCTAATGCCATTCGTGATGGTAAGACTGCTATTCAATCTGAGCAATCACGAACAGCTGTTAGATTTGAGAATAGGAGATTTCGTCGTTTCAATAATATTACCCAATTGCTTTCATTCTCAGATAATTTACCTTATATCAGTGGTCAAGGTCAACAAAAGCAAGGGTCCTTTTACTGTTCAAATGCATTCTCAAAAACTAAATTCAATGCATTTAAGGAAGAAAGAGAAGAGGAACTAATTTATTCTATACGTTCATTAGGTGAAGAGGAGATTGACACAGTATTAAAAGATGTTAATCGATTTGCCTTGAAATCTCAGCCAGAATTTAAGACAAATCAAGATCCAAGTACACCTTGTAATACATTTATCTCATCACTCTATCAAAAGGAAAGATTATTGTTTTTGCTTCGCTATGGATTAGCTTATGTAGAAGAACGCTCAAAAGATGGCACTATTCAGCTGCAAAAACATGTGATGCGTTATCCACAGTTTTTTGCAACAAAGGCAATTGAGGATGCAATTGGAAAAGGAGTGAAGAAAGGTGTAATCTGGCATACACAAGGGTCTGGAAAAACTGCCTTGTCTTATTTTAATATCAGGTACCTTACAAATTATTTCTCAAAACAAGGAATCGTGCCTCAGTTTTATTTTGTAGTTGATCGCTTGGATCTTGCAGAACAAGCTATGCGAGAGTTTACGAAACGTGGCTTGAAAGTAAAAAGGATTAACCGTCCACAAGAATTGAATGAAAAACATGATGCTTATCAAGTTGCTGTCGTTAATATTCAAAAATTTAAGGGTAATTCAGATTTAACAGATCATTCAGGCTATGATTTAAATCGTCAAAATATCTATTTTATTGATGAAGCTCACCGTTCATATAATGAGAAAGGCTCCTATCTCCCAAATCTATACAATGCAGATAAAAATGCTATTAAGATTGCACTGACTGGAACGCCCCTAATAACATATAAAAAAGATGGTAAAACCAAGGAAAGTCATGCAACGACACGTGATATTTTTGGTGATTATATCCATAAATACTACTATAATCAATCGATTGATGATGGTTTTACACTTCGTCTGATGCGTGAAGATATTGAAACCTCTTATAAAGAGACTCTTCAAACCATCAATGAAAAAATTTTGCGTGGAGATCTTTCCAAAGATGATATTTTTGCTCATCCACGTTATGTCTCACCAATGTTGGACTTCATTCTGGAAGATTTCAATAGAGCACGTGATGTTGTCTTCGATGATGATTCCATCGGTGGAATGATTGTTTGTGATTCATCTAAGCAAGCTCGTGAGATTGAAAAGCAATTAGAAGAACGCAGAAGTCGTGGGGAGACAAATATCACATCAGCTTTAATCCTTCATGATGAAGGTGACAAAGAATACAAGAAAGATCGTGTAGAAAGCTATAAAGAAGGTAAAATTGATCTTGTTATTGTATATTCGATGTTACTAACAGGATTTGATGCACCTAGGTTGAAAAGATTGTACTTAGGTCGCAAAATCAAGGCTCATAACTTACTTCAAACATTGACACGTGTGAATCGTCCATATAAGGATTATCAATTTGGATATATGATTGACTTTGCAGATATTTCGAAAGAATTTGATAAAACCAATCGTGCGTATTTGGAGGAGCTCAATCAGGAGTATGATCTAAAAAACACAGGAGAAGATGTTGAAAATGTTTTTGGTTCCCTCTTTGTTTCAGCTGACGAAATCAGTAAACAACTTGAGAAATCAGAGACAATTTTGATGAATTATCCAACTGAGAATCTAGAGTTCTTCTCTCAAACCATTGACGAAGTGAGGGATAGACATCAACTGATTGAGTTACGAAAAGCGCTAGAAGCGATGAAGCAATTTTATAATGTTGCTCGACTTTTAGGACATCGTGAACTTCTAAATAAAATTGACATTAACCAGGTTTCGACTTTGTTGAACGTGATTTCAAGACGTTTACTTAACCTCTCACTTATGGAAAAACCTGATGAATTCTCAAGTCGAACCTTGCTCAATCTAGCAATGTCTGATACGACATTTAGTTTCGTTAAAATCGCAGAAGAGGAGTTACGACTCGCAGCGAATGATCTCTACGAGCTTCGTAAACGAGTAGCAAGTGGGATTAACGGTCGTCCAGATGAAAGAGATCCTGAATGGGTGAATCTCTATGAGGAATTCCGTAGAATCATGAAGAAACATATGATTTATGAGCAGGAAGGCCTTACAATGGAGAATATCAAAGAAACTCAGACTGAATATCAAAATCTATTTGATGCATTTGAAGATTACAAGAGCCGAATGAGACGACTGGCTATGAATTTCAATGGTGATGAAATGGCAGCTCGATCTTTCAAACATGTTACCAATTCAACCGTTGTAAGCGAATTTCCAGTTATCTTCCATGTGATTAAAGGCTCAAAAGCCAATTTAGATTATCAAATTGGTCTAAATCAAGGTGTCCTTGATAACAATGATTTTTTGAAACGAATGATTCGTGAGCAAGCACGCAAAGAGATGAAAAGTACAGATTCAGCTGGAAATGAAAAGTTGACAAAACAAGACTTCAACAATCTTGTTGAATCTTTATTTGAAGAATACGAACAGGAATATCAAAACTAATGAATGAACAATATAAGGTCCAAGTCCAAGACCTGGTAGACGATTTGAAAGCAGTCTTTACCCATGCTGGTTTAGGCGGTGAAGCAGGAGAGTACAAGCTCCTTACCCAATCTTTCTTGTACAAATTCTTGAATGACAAGTTTCTCTATGAAGCTCAAAACGTCGATTCGGAAAACACTTATGAGTATCTAGTATCTATGAGTGAAGAGGATTATGATTGGCTACTAGAGGATATCGGAACTTCAACAGCCTGGATGAAGTCAAATCAATTCATTGAAACGCTCCATCGCAAGCAAAACGAATCCGATTTTTATGAGACGTTTGAAAACACTCTCAATCAAATAGCCATTGACAATAACGATATCTTCTCGGTCCATACAGAAGGGGATACAACTGTTCGTCTCTTTAATGAGCGCCTGATTACCGATAACATCTCAGATAGCAGTAAGCGTAACGAAGTCGCAAAATCTATCATCAATCTCCTTGCTAGCGTTAAGTTTGATGAGGCTATTTTTTCCCAAGGCTTCGACTTTTTCTCTACCATTTTTGAGTATATGATTAAGGACTACAACAAAGATGGTGGTGGGACTTATGCAGAATACTATACTCCTCACTCTGTCGCTAAAATTATCGCTGATATCTTAGTGGGAAATGATAACCCTCAAAACGTGCGGATCTATGACCCATCTGCTGGTTCTGGAACCTTGCTTATGAACCTGGCTAGTCGTATTGGTGTGGATAAGGCTACTGTCTACAGTCAGGATATCTCACAAAAGTCATCCAATCTCCTTCGTCTCAACCTAATTTTGAATGGACTACAGCACTCCATCCATAATATCGTTGAAGGTAATACTATTTTGCGTAATCGTCATCCTGAAAAGATGGACTATATCGTGTCTAACCCTCCTTTCAAGTTGGACTTTTCAGAGTGGCGTGACCAAGTGGAGACCTTGCCAGAAGCCAGTGAGCGTTTCTTTGCAGGAGTGCCTAAAACACCAAAAAATAAAAAGAATTCGATGGCGATTTATGAACTCTTTGTTCAGCATATCATCTATTCTTTGAAATCAGACGGACAGGCAGCTGTGGTCTTACCGACAGGATTTATTACGGCGCAAAATGGCATTGATAAGAAAATCCGCCAACACTTAGTAGATAATCAAATGCTGGCTGGTGTTGTTTCCATGCCGTCTAATATCTTTGCGACGACAGGGACCAACGTTTCCATCCTCTTTATCGATAAGAAAAACAAGGGCGATGTCGTCCTCATCGATGCCTCAAACCTTGGAACCAAGGTCAAGGAAGGCAAGAACCAAAAGACCGTGCTCTCTCCTGAGGAAGAGCAGAAGATCGTCGAGACCTTTATCAAGAAAGAAGCCGTCGAGGACTTTTCAGTCACTGTCTCTTATGAGGATATCAAGGAGAAAAACTACTCTCTCAGCGCAGGTCAATACTTTGACATCAAGATCGACTATGTAGACATTACAGCAGAAGAGTTTGAAGATAAGATGACCGCCTTTCAAGATAAACTCTCAGACCTCTTCCAGCAATCACATGCATTGGAGCAAGAGATTGAAGAGCAAATGAAGGGGTTGAAGTATGACTAGAGTAATTTTAGGGGATATTGCTATTTCTCAAACAGGTCCTTTTGGTAGCCAATTACATGAGGAAGATTATGTTAGCAAAGGAACTCCTATAGTAACAGTAGAACATTTGGGAGATACAAATTTTACACATCAAAATCTTCCTTTCGTATCTGAAGCTGATACGAAGAGATTAAGCAAATACATCTTAATTGAAGGAGACATTGTTTTTAGCAGGGTAGGATCTATTGATAGAAATGTCTACGTTGATAAAAATCATGAAGGTTGGATGTTTTCAGGTAGATGTATAAGAGTACGAGCTGATAAAAACAAAGTTAACCCTAAATATTTATCTTATTATTTTAAACAAAATAGTTTCAAAAAGATGATGATGAATCTGGCAGTTGGAGCAACAATGCCATCGTTGAACACAAAAATTATGAATTCAATAGAATTGGATTTATTACCCAGAGAGAATCAAGATAAAATTGCAAACATACTTTCAGCAATTGATGATAAAATCCAAATCAATAACAAAATCAACCAAGAGTTGGAGGTCATGGCTAAGGCCCTCTATGACTACTGGTTTGTGCAGTTTGATTTCCCAGACCAGAATGGCAATCCCTACAAATCATCAGGCGGAAAGATGGTCTATAATCCAGAACTCAAACGCGAAATCCCAGAGGGATGGGGAGTGGAGAAGTTGGGGGAATTAGCACAATTTAAAAATGGTATTAACTATGAAAAAACTTCCAGTGGAAGTGAAAAAGTTAAAATCATTAATGTTAGAAATATCTCATCATCAACAATATTTATCAACCAAACAGATTTAGATGAAATATTTTTAGAGAATGATAAATCAACAAATTTTATTGTTAATGAAGGAATGATTTTAATCACACGAAGTGGTATCCCAGGAGCTACACGCTTAGTGTCAGAACTTGAATCAAAAACTGTATATTCTGGATTTATTATTGCATCAGAAGTTAATGATTTGATTAATAAAAATTTGATTTTCTACTACTTAAAAAATGTCGAAGAAGTATTAAAAAATCAATCAGCGGGGACTATCATGAAAAACATTTCTCAATCAGTTCTTACTGATATGACTGTTTCACTACCTTCCCAAAATGTTCTGTTGAAATTTAATTCAATTATTGATAACTTACTTGAACAAATGAAAAATGTTCAAAGACAAAACCAAGAACTCACCCAGCTTCGCGATTGGGTCTTGCCTATGCTGATGAATGGGCAGGTGAAGGTATAAAATTGGATATGAAATATTATTAGATAGGATAACCAATGAAATTAAAAACACTATCAATAAAAAATTTTAGAAATTTCGAAGATATTTCTATTACTCTCTCGAATAAAAATGTTGTATTTGGAATGAATGATGTTGGAAAGACTAATTTCTTATATGCTTTACGATTTTTATTCGAACGTAAAATCAGAAACAAAGGTTTTCTAGAAAGTGATTTTTTTCAAAAAGATACAACTCGGGTTATTGAAATTTGTTTAGAGATTGATATTAGTGATCACGAGACTGATTTTGACTCACAAAATATCATTTCAAAAATTGGTAAAGAGAGAGATAGTGGGAACTTAAATTCTGTTTTTATAAAAATAATCGCTAATTTTGATGAAAATGAATTTTTTGGAATTCCCAAATTATTTTGGGGAAATCAAGAAGAAGAATTACAAAAGATTCCAGGTGAGGGGACTTTCTGTGATCTTGATAGATTATTTCATGTAGTATATGTTGATCCTTTGATTGATTTAGATAAAATATTTTCTTTAAATAAGAAAAAGATTTTTAGTAAACAAAAAACTCAATCGGATGGAAAATTATTGGAAGATATAAATGTATTAGCTGAACAAATTAATTATAAGATTTCAACAATGGAGAGCGTTACGAAATTTCAAGAAATATTGACAAATGAATATCATAACTTAAAAAATGAGGATATTTCTGTAGTATTACGTTCAGAAATGGTAATAAATGGAGTATTTAATGATCTACAGCCATACATCACTAAAAATACGGATGTAACAAAAAAGTTATATCCAACATCCGGTGATGGACGTAAGAAAATATTAGCGTATTCACTACTAAACCATATAACTGAGGAGTTTAACACTAACAAAACTATTCCAATATTTTTAATAGATGAACCAGAAAATAGTCTGCACCGATCAATGCAAATTGCTTTATCGAAACAATTGTTTAATCAGGAAATTTATAGATATTTTGTGATGTCTACTCATTCTTCAGAAATGTTATATGAGATGGATAAAGCAACATTAATCCGATTATGTAATGAGGATAGAACAATTGCTAAGTCATTTTTATATAAAGTTGGTGAGGAATTTTCAAAAATAAAACGTGAACTAAATGAGTCATTGACTACTGCTTTATTTTCTGATAGGGTTTTATTAATTGAAGGTCCATCTGAAAAGGTATTATTTGAAAAAATTCTTCAAGAAATTCAACCGAATTATGAATTAGAAGGTGGATATATTTTACAGGTTGATGGAATAAAATTTAAACCATATTATAAAACCTTGATTAATCTGGGTATTATTTGTATTGTTAAAACTGATAATGATTTGAAAGAAACGACGAAGAATAGTAGTAAGCAATTTGAATACATTGGTTATAATAGATGTGTAGGCTTGCTTGATGGTAATGAATGGAAAAAATGGGAAGATGAAAACGGTTATATAGCGATTGATTACAGTTCTAGTGACAGAGAGGATAAAATTAAAGAGTGGAAGAAAAGTAATTTTAATCAAATTCAAAAAATTCAACAACTTAGAAATAAAAATATTTATTTATCAAAAGTTGATTTAGAGAATGATTTAAATGAGGCCATTCAAGAAACTTTGGAGTCATGGCGCAACGCTAATCATGATGCTGTACCTTATCTCCAAAAGCAAAAATTAATACGAATGATTAAACTTTGTGATTTTTTAAAAGAAGAAGATTGTCGGAAAATATATAATCATAGTCTTTTTGAGTGTTTGAAGAAACTAACAGGAGATTTCTAATGGAGATTAGTGATCAGAAAATTAGGAACGATATTCTAAATTACAATGGTAGCCTTGTTGTTAGAGCTAGCGCTGGTTCTGGAAAAACTACTATTATGGTAGAAAAAATGAAAAAAGTATTAGATGAAATCAAGGATCATAAGACGGTAGCGGCAACGACTTTCACTAGAAAAGCTACTCAAGAAATTCGAAAGAAATATAGAGAACTAGGAGGAGAAAAAACATTTTTAGTAACAACAAACGATAGTTTTGTTGAGCAAGAAATTATTAGGCCTTTTATTAATGATGCACATAGAACACAAGAAGTTACATGGGATGAAGTAGATCTGAGAGGATTGGATATATCTAATTATAATTTTAACTCATTAGATTTATCGGACTTTAGTAATTCATATGATAGAAAAGATTCAAAGGCGACATATGGTTTACTCCTAAAAGAACTAATAGATAATCACATATTAGCAAAATATTTTGATAATAAAAATAATTTCAAGTTTGAGGTAGCATTATTTATTCTAAAAAATAGTAAGGCATGTAAAGAATATTTAAAGTATAAGTATAAAATGATTTTTATTGATGAGTATCAGGATTCAGATAGTATGATGCATGAACTATTTATGTATTTAAACAGTGAATTAGGAATTGATGTTTTTATTGTAGGAGATGTAAAACAGGCTATATATTTATGGCGAGGGGCAAAAGAGGATATTTTTGATAAAATACCGACGAATATAGAACAAAAAGAATTGTGGTATAATTTTAGATCCCACTTTGAAATTGTTAATTATGCTGCTGTGATACACGAACCTAAGGCAATAGATAATAAATCAGGACAGACAAGTGGTCATGTAAAGATTGTTGATTTGGGAGTAAGTGGATTAGGAAAAATATTAAAGTCGCCATTAGTGGACTTAAATATGGAAATTACGATTATTATTAGAACAAATCAAGAAGCTCAAGAATTAAAAGATGAACTTCTAGATAATTATAATTTGAATTTTGAATTTATTCCAAGTACACCATTGGATCAGAATCAGAGTGAAAATACATTTATTTTGAGATTGATCGCTAAAAGATTTTATGATAAAACTTTTTCAATCTTTGATTTTGTTGAAGAATGTGGATTAGAAATAAGAAAAAGTAAAATAGAAGAACTCAATAGGACTTTTAACGAGCTAATAAATTTATTTAATTTTTCGATAAGTGAAGAATTTAACTTAGACCTATTTACTAAAATTATTCAAGATATTAGTGTTCAATTAGAAGTATTATTTTCTGAAAGTGAGCTTATGTTGTTAAAGGAAACATTATCGAATCACACTTTTCGTGAGGCATTTGTGCCGTCTAAAAATAAACATAAGATTATGACAATTTTTTCCGCAAAAGGTTTAGAGTTTGAACAAGTTATCGGATTTGGGAAAGATTATAATTTAGAAGATACGAATCAAAGAAACAATCATTATGTTCTAGTGACAAGGGCAAAAGACAAGTTAATCTTGATTAATGGAGAAAATTATTTAGGGCAAGTTGATGCAAAGATAAGTAAAAATAGTGAATCGACTTCAGATTTCTTTTATCAGCATAGTTATTTTCAATAATGACTACACAACTATGTATTGAATTATCAAGGAAGTTTCATAATTCTGAATATCAGAAATTTATGATGGAGCCCTTTTCGGATACAGTTATTGAGATTATTTATGATTAGTGGATTGAGAAGTTTTGGATATCATTTATAAAATATTAATCCCTATAATTATGCAGTAGGTTCTCTCAATGATGATGAATAGACAGGTGATGGTGGAGTAGAAGAAACTATCAAGAGGAGGTTTTGTGGAAGAGAAAGAGATTTTAAAACTTCTCAGAGTAAGAAAAAAACATTTAAATAAAAAAGTTTCTGAAGGGAAATTAAAAATTAGATACTGTAGAAATGTCTCCTCAACAAAAAATGAATTAAACTATTTTGTTGTGAATAATAATATCGCAGAGATTAGTTTTCCAAGAGAAAGAGAAGAAACAGGATATATTTTAGAACACTCAATAGATTATAAAAGAAGACCGATTGGAGCAAGATATTTTATCAAACAAGGTGATAGAGATTATCAGAGAAGTGACAGTGTTACTCCTTCATATTGGAATAGATTAAAAAGAACTACTGATTATGATAAATTTTTTCGTAGGGGCCATCTTATTGCCTCAACATTTGGTGGAGATAAGAAAATGTCTGATACCAGTAATCGAGGGAAATTGTCTCAGTTTATTCAGACAAAGTGGAGTAATGAAAATGATAATGGGAGAAATCCATACTGTCAATGGAATTTTGAAGATAAAATCAAAAAAACTGTAAAGAATTATTCAGTTTGTATGGATTCTCGTCCCATTTATCGCAATAATGCGGATAAGATTCCAATTGGAATTCACTTGCAAGCAGTGACTGAGGAAGATTCCCTATTCAACGTTTTTCTTCCTAATATTGATCCGGACATAAAAATAAATTATAAGAATTGTACTTTTAAATTGAATAAGTAATTGCATACAAGTAAA
>ERZ773083.2827-NODE-2827-length-10420-cov-3.893102_pt1 | contig 10420 bp, 12 predicted proteins | sample MGYA00511465_ERZ773083 | MGnify/ENA primary metagenome ERZ773083 (study PRJEB29015, sample SAMEA2738001) | human oral metagenome | biome: human oral; feature: human-associated habitat; material: dental | place: China | collected 2060 ... | reverse complement strand
CGCTACTGTATAGTATCGTTGATATTTAGTCTTATTACTGCTTCGTTAATAGATTGTAACAAATACATAATAAAGGGAGTTGAGATTTACCCTACTGTTGCTGATATTAATTAAATGTCAATGATACATTACACTACCTATGAATAAAATATATTGATTATTTTGCCCTATCTCCAAAAATAAAGACTCTATCACTTTTTATTGATTTTGCTTTTTTATTTATTGCGGTTATGGTTGTATTATTTGCTTTAAATTTTAACAAGTCAAAAAGAGTATGATGAAAGGCAAATTTCATCCGCCAGCATTTACTTCTTGATTAGCATTAATACAACCATAAGTGAAGTCTCTGAATAAATTCATTCCCTTCCTTGAATAGAGTATTCCTTTTTTGTAAAATACACTTTACTGTCTTATTCCGATTTTTTTGACTTACAATTTTTTTGATGAGCTTTTAGCTTTTTCATAGCCCAGTCATAATGGCTTGCTGTGGCACTTACAAAATATGAACCAAGTGTGCTACCCGGTGCCCACCTATAGACGCCTTTGGAAAATAATTCTTCACCTGTATATTTTTCAGCCAACTCTAATACATCAATATGGGATTTACGAAACATTTTGCTTGCATTTTCAAGAGAAGTATTTTGATGTTTTTTCCAAAACTCCACATTCATATCACCATAAGTTTTCCAGTTGTATGGTTTAGGCAAAAATGGTTGTTCTTCTTCCTTTTGATTGGCATGTACCCAATTCAAAACAAGCTGATGCCATTCATATAAATGGATTAGAACATCTCTTAAATTCTTATCTCTTTTCCAATGGGTTTCTTTTTTCTTTTCATCTTTTGAAAAATCAAACTGTATATTTAACTCATCCTACGTCATCTTTGAAATAAGTAAATTCAACTTTTCATAGTTTTCTTTAGCGGCAATCATTAAATCAATTTTTGTCCTTGGTCTTGGCATGATAAAGCCCTCCTATCTTAGCTAATATCTTAATACTTTTTTGTTTTTCTTATAAATGTCCTGTTTTTACTACTTAGATATATCTTTCTGTGGAAATTATCTTTTCTGATAAACTTAAGCCCTCTTATAAGCTAATCCATCTTTTCAAATGACTGAGGCTCATCATAACTGCCTATATGTAAGATATGAATAGACATACCATCTTCTATTTCCTCAAAATTTATTTTATCATACAAGTATTGGGCTTTTTAATTTTCACATTCTTGCTTGCCTCTATAAATAATTCTTATGTAATAAAATCAGGTTATTTAATCATTAGCATGTATTTGAGCTTGCCCTTATCAAGTTCTTTTTCATTACCTTTTTCCAAAAGTCACTATAATGGATACTAAATAGTATATTTCCTTTCATTATTTTAACATCTGCTATCTTTATTGTATCATAATAAATTGACAACCTCTGTCATATTAAAATATTTTTTAGTGAAGTGAAAAGTTTATTTTCAATGTGAGGTGAGAAAAGTGAATTTTAGTATTACACCTATTTCCGCTTACTAAAATGTTGCATTTAATATTACACTTTACTCACTCAAAAAACAGCATTAAATTCCGCTTGATTGTTATGCAAAAAAATATTGCATAACATATCCTGAATCCTACCTCTTTACTATAGGATAATACTAATTTCAACTTTTAGAAACAAAAAAGTGGAATTTACTCATTTTTGTAAGAGTAAATTCCACTTTTCAATAAGGCTTTTTCACAGCAGAAATAAACTTTTTACTTCACTATACGAATAATACACTTATTGCCCAACATCTCTGTTCGCACTTTCAAATAGTGGCTGAGTGCAATTTCACAAAGTTAAATGACAGTGGCAAAATCGAACGGAGTCATATACTGTCTTTTATCGAATTCCGGATATGCTGTCGCTTATCTCAAGGAAACCGGGTATCAGGCTATATAAGCCTCCCTTTAGTAGGTTTCAGATTGGTTATCGAATGATTACAAATCCATGTCCTTCAGAATGATATCTAACATCTGCCTAGGCGTGATAATAAAAGGCTTTTCCGGGAAATGTTTTATGTTTCCTACCACCAAATAAGCATCTTCTTCTTTTCTTTCTTCCATAACTACTTCATAAAATACGCTGTCCTTTGGATCCGGGAGTTCAATATCTATATGATTCGCATCCACATAAAGCCCATATAGGTGGAACGAGTGGATAATCGCCTCAACTATATCCTCAGTCAGATGAAACTTAGATCTGGATAACACTTCTCTATATTCGTTTTCAATCACACCATTCAAAACGGGAACAATAGAACCGTCGAAAGCCAACTCAACAATACTACCTGGGATAGAATTCTGCTTAAGAATCGCAGAGACAAGGACATTGGTGTCGATAACAGCGTAGTACTTCATAGGCTTTTATTTCCTTGCTTCAGCAATCTCAATGTTAATCTCATCAAGTGACATATCTGCAATTCCGTATTCTTCAGCAATGCGGCTAGCGCGCTTGAGTGCATTGATCCCCGAATCATTTTCAGCTTCAATTTTCATACTGAAAGGAATGCCATTTTCCTGATTCAACCTTGAAACGCACATCCTAAGATAGGATGGCAAAGAAAGACCTAGACGATCAAGTATCCGAATCGCCTTGATTTTTTCTGTATCTTCTGTCCTGAACTGAACTAATGTACTTGCCATAATAAAAGACCTCCTTCCAAGCTGATGCTTTTCTTGTGCTTATAGTCTAGCACAATATAATTTCAAATACAATCATATGATTACATTAGTTAAGTTTTATTTTTATAATTTTGTTACTGTACACGGGTAGGCTTGCCTTCTACCTCTTAATCCATTAAACTTATGGAGTCAAATATATCAAGTTATTTGATTAGCCTATTTGCACAATTCCATACTCATTGAAGTAATCCCATAATTTATCAACATATTCCGATTCAGAAATTTTTTTCGCTCTAGATTTCATCACCTCAAACAAAATATCCGATGTTGATGCATCTATATTATTACTGAATTTTATACTATTGTATTCTTCATCTACATATACGCCATTTAAATGATGGATTTCAACAAAAAGTTTGAATGTATCAATGTTCTTAAAATATAACGGATACAAGGACTTATATACTTCAAAATTTTCATTAACTAATGAAAGAAATCTGTCCATAAAATCTTGAATATTATATACATTGCTAACCTTTGACCATTCTTGATATTTATCAGGAGTGTATTTTGAAGTTCTACCAATAAATTCCGGGACTATCCAAAAATTAGCTAAACAGTGATACCTATCTCTTAATTGTGGAAGCTTACTCACACTTGTCATTGTGTCTCCAGCAAATTCTCTATTTACAAGATCACCATCATCATCAACCAGCTTCTGCACATCTTGTAAAATATCTTTATATATAATCTCATAGTAACCACAAGCAAAGTCTGACATATCACAGTCAGGTTTAAATGGATATCTACATAATTTTCCTGTAGTTATATCCTTGTATGGTCGCCAATATGTTTCTGTAGTTTTAATGCAACTTCCTTCCTTGCTGATATTAACTTTTCTATCATTTCCAAAGCCGCAATGTTTTTCGCATTTTATTGGCATAAGCAATACTTCATATACCTGCTTACGCTTGGTGTTGTCTACCATTAATTACCTCCTTGCTTCGAACTGTATTTCTGACTCTTTCTTTTAATGCCATCGACTGTTAATTCAACCTTGCTGCGTTTCATTTTTTTCTTTCTGAACAACATCAAATATTTCTTTTGAAATAATTGTTGGATTAGAATTGTTCAATTTATAAATATCACCTTCTTCTCCACCAACATTGACTACTGCTATGCCTATGTAATTTTCATTAATCAGCATTTCTTCTACTGAACATTTAGGCCAGTTATCTTTCCTTTTTGGAGATTTAATGCACCTATCTTTAAGTTCCTTAACAATACCTAATATACTTTTACCACCAAGATATAAATCAAAAATCAATCTAACGATTACTGCCTGTTTTTCATTGCTTACAAAAGTGCCATTTTCATCTTTATCATACCCATAACATTTCCTACGATAAAACCTAAGCTACCGTTACTGGCTCTTTGTTTAATGCCCTATTTAATATTAGCACTTAGTGTTTCATTCTCTGCTTGTGTACAGGCTTCTATAGTAGATATCAACAACGAACTTCCAACAGTCAAAGTATCCAATTCTTCTTGTTTGAAAATAATCCGTACTTGTGACTCTTTTAAAGTACTTATTGTATCAAGCACCTCAACAGTATCTCTTCCAAGTCTACTGATATTCTTTACCACAACTATATCCGTAAGTCCAGCTTTACATTATTCTATCATTTTATAAAACGCAGGACGAGCAGAATCTTTTTTAGAGGATGCAATGTCTATATGAATATCAACCAATTTCCAGTTGTTATGCCCGGATACAAACTTTGTCAATCAGAAGTCTGTGCTTTAAGGCTCTCAAGCTGATCCATACTGTTAGAACTCACACGAGCATAGATGACAATATGTTTCATTGACTCATTTGAATTAAGCTGGAATCACTCTCAATTTGCCAGGCATAAACACCTCTTCTTTCTGAAATAGCCTAATTATGATTCAACATATTATTGAATGATTATTAGCTTATTTTTACTCTTGCTCTTTTCACGAATCACAAATAAACACTTCTGTATAATCGACCCAATCTCAATATTTCTGTCTATATATACTATAAAAGCTTCAAGGTTTTATGGAACTTTTCAGCCGTTTTTCGTGGTTTGATTTTCAATACACAAAACACTGAAAAATCCCTATATTCCAAGCCTTTTTCACACTTTTACTTATGTGTTTTAGTCAACAGAACTACCCCCTCAACATGTCATATATACACTAATATATCAACATTTGTTTTTATATAAATTTATATCATGATACATAATCAATTTCATAGCTTTAATGGCTAGTCAAAACTGCAATCATATCTGATTACTCTTTTTTTTCGAATAATATTTTCTTCAACTCCTCTATAGCCTTATCTAATTCTAAATATTTCATCAATTCCTCTGATGTGAGCTTATCCTTAATTTCAAATAAATTTTCCTTTGCATTAATCAATTGGCTAATTTTCCATATTTCCTTCATCGGCCGTATATCAAACCTAAACGCATTTTTATACATGTATTCCCCAACACTTGTATAGAATTCAATACTACCTTCTTTATCTCTGCCTAAATGCGTATCATATTCTTTTAATGCAGGATCTACAAATCCAACCTCTCCATCATTGGGTTTATCTTTATTTTCTGTTGGCCATTTGCCGAGTTTTTTTCTATTGCATGTGAAACAAGAATATACTAAATTTGAATAATCAAGTTTTCTACTTGAATCTATTCTTCCAGGAACGAAATGATCTGGTTCAAAACCTTTTGTTGTAACCTCTTCAGGTTTACCACAATAACCGCATATATGTTTAAAGTCATCTCTCAATTGAGGAACATATTTTTTATAGTCATTTTCTTGATTTACATCAATGCTTCTACTAATTTCATTTTCTCCATGTATTCGCATAGCTTTTTACCTGTTTTCGACTTTCTCTACCAAAATATTTACTCTTCCAAGTATTTCATCAATTTTCTGATTAACTTCGCTACTTAAAAGCTGAATTGGCAAGTCATCTACTTCACCATATGCACGTAATAATTTATACAGATCTATAAATTGTTCTTCTTCTATTGCTGATATAGAACCATTTTTCTTTGCTTTGAGCAGTTCCTCATAGTCGATATGATATTTATGTAACCTATTTTCAAAAACATCAACAGCCTGTTTGATTTTTCTTGTAAACTCTTCTATATCATCTGCGGCTAAAACATTTCTGTCTTCAATCAAATTTATAATTACTAAATTTTCACGTATTGATTCTTCAGGATAATTAGTTAATATTAAGCATGGTAAATCAGGGACTTTCGCATTTATGTAAGCAATTAATTCAGTCCCCAAAAACTTAAATTTATTATTAAGTTTATAGTCTATAATAAAACATTTAATACCATTAGATAAAAGCCACTCTATCATTTCTGGCATTTCAGTAATGCCATCTGGATATAGTAATTCAATATCTTTTCTTGCTAAACGTACTCGATAATCCTCATATGAATTTCTATCATCATCAATAAATCCTATTCTATACATGTCAGTCCTCCACTTCTATTTCTTTATTAATTTTATAGTGGCATAGAATCCAGAAGTATGTTTCGTATTATCGGATAAATCTATACTTCCATTATAGTCAGCAACAGTTCTATTTATAATCCACATCCCCATACCAGTGCCAATAGTTTCTCCCATTTCATTTCTTCTATCACTTTCCATAGGTTCTAATATTTTCCTTGGATTTTTTTTATAGGCTTCAGATAGCCCTTGTCCGGAATCGCTGTATTTGATAATAATTTCTTTATCTGAGTCAGATACTACAATTTTTATACTCTTATTATCTGAAAAACAGGATTCAAAAGAACTAACACTATTAGCAATCAGATTACTAAAAATACTTTCAATATCATAAGGAAAACATTTTAATTGCATTTCTGATCCTTGAAATTCTAAATCTATTGAAACGTTTTTAAGTGTTTCTTCCCATGACTTTACCGTTTGTGATATCAGAAGATTTAAATCTGTTTTTTTCATAGTTCTTTTATCGCGTGTTACAGAACCTATTGTTACCTTGAACCATGAATTTAATGATTCTCTCATTACATTAGCTTCATTTACATATTTTAACCCAGCTTGCAAGTTACTATCTAATTCCAAAGCTTCTTTAGCCAAAACAATCTTCATGCTTAGCTTATGAGTTATATCTTTAATTTCGTGGACATAAGTGTTAGTAACTATACCAGTTGTAGCTAATGTTCTTAGCAATCTATTCTCATCTTCTAAGTTTTTAATAACTGTATCTTTATGATCTAAAACAGTCTTAGCTTCTTCTGGATCTATGAAATTTTTAGCAGATTCTGACTTTTGATTGCGTCCACTGCTATCACCTAAAAATTTCTTATCTTCTCTAGCTGCTTTTGCTTCTTCTGCCTTCTTATTAATTTCAGCTTGTATCCTTGCAGCTTCCATTATTTTATCATAGCGAGCATCTAACTTACGAAAAACATATTGCCTATCTTTTTCAAATTCCTGAATCACATTAATTAAAAATTCTTTTAACAATACAAATTCCTTTGTTTCTACAATACCTTCTCTGTTAGATTGATCTGGTAATGTAATATTCATACGAGAAATAAAAATTGATCCAATTATTTGATCAGTATTAACCCGCCACGCACCTGTTTGGTGAGAAGGTGCAGCAGGAGATTTGTTTTTTCTACCAGCCAACAGTAACCAGTCATAATCAGATGTTTTGGGTTCTCCATAAGGTCTCACTCTAAAACTATCTCTATATATTTTTATTCCCCCAAAAATATCCCTCTTATTATTACGATTATTGGATAATTTATAGAAATATTTTTCAGCATCTGTTTTTGAATAAGTCACTTTTTCAAAATACAAAACTCCGGAAAATTCACCTATTGTATTTTTTAACTGCTCCCCACGTTTTGGTAGCATATGTGCAAAGTTTGTTTCTATACAAATATATTTACCTTTAAAATACTGTTCATCTTCTGAAGTAAATTCAGCTTGTGTAATTATTTCATCAAATCTATCACCAAAGTCAAATTCATTTCTATGTATCTCAATATAAGTTTTTCCATCTTTCAGAACATTAAATTTAATTTTATAATCATAGGAAAAAGCATTCTCAACATCTAATACATCAGCATCTTCACTAGTGTTTTGCTCATCAAAAAAATATACTTGAAATTCACTTTTCATTTCATATGGTATTAATGTTATTAAATCGTCCTTGATTTTTTTTATAACATTATCATTCCATGAGTCTCTTAAAGAAGTTAACCTAAAAATAGTTCCCGTGTTTTTTAAATTACTTAATATTATATTTTTTACTTCGTAATTAATAACTGAATCAAGAAACCCATCTATTGATACAGTTGGTTCATATAAATCTGCTGTTACATCTGTAATATTATCACTCTTTGAAAAATCCTCCCAATCAACCTTCCAAATTAACTTTCCTTCCGCAGAAACAGTAAACATTTCACATGTATCAGATATCCTGTCTAAAGCAAACCTTCCAATTCCTTTTGCTCCAGTTTGTACTCGACCCGATTTACTAATAAATTGTTTCTTTTTTGTCGATCTTCCAATAGTCATCCAGTGTTTTATAATGACATCCTTTGTCATACCGCAGCCATTGTCTGCGATATATAGCGAATTAGTTGTTTTTTCATAATATAAGACACAAATCGTAGCATCCGCATCATATGTGTTTTTAACTAATTCAATTATGGCACCGTTTAATTTTGATACATTTTCTCGTCCTATTAAACGAGCTGTATAAGCATCTACATTGAATGATATCTTCGCCATGGTAATTTCCCTTCCTAATCCAAAGTATATTCAAAATTCATAACATCTCTTGCTGTAATCCTCATTGTTGTTCCACTAGCATTAATCCCTATATCATAAACATAATTTAAAAATTCATCACTTTTCAAAATCTTTTCTGCAATTTCTAATGACAAATCTCCTTTTTGATATATACATATCCCTGAATAAGGTACTTGGTTTTTAGTAATGTGATGTATTTTAACTTCTTCTGTTATCAAAGTAGATAACAATAATTTTTCTTGATTAAGATGACTTAATGCTTGTGATCTTCCAAACTCAAACCATTTTGCATTTTTATCTTTATCACGCTTATTTAATCTTTCACTAAAGGATTTTAAATAGTTGCACACTCCTGGAAATTGTTGTATAAACTCTGATTCTTCAAAGCGCAATATACTATTATTTTCTCCATATGAGTATGGAAAAATCAAAAATTCTTTTCGGGCATACTGCAATGATCTTGGACTAACGGCTTCCCTTAATACCGATTTTTCAATTTTATACCCATTAACCAATATATGTTCATTATATTCTTCATAATTTTTTATTATAAACACTTCATTTAATAACGTAGCAATCGAACACATTGCATTAAAATCATCACCAAATTTTCTTTTTTTATTTTCTTTAACAACTTCTTTTTTTCTAAAAATCCACTTATTTGTTAAACTATTTTTATGCAATATTATTTCTCGTTTTTTCACCTTATCTACATATTGAATATCGTTATTGTTCTGTGTGCCATTACAAATAATAATAGCAGAAGAAATTAATTTATTTTCAAAGAGTTTTTCTGTTGTATAATCAATTATTACTGACAAATGAGGTAACATAAAGATACGCAATCTATCTGCAAATCTATTCTTAAAAATGTTGTTAGGAATCAGATAAGCTAATTTACCATCATCGGCTAATACTTTTATAGACATTTCAATAAAAGCATAATAATAATCTGGTTTCCCATCTGAACACACTATAAAATTCTTTTTAATGAAAGATCTTGTAGTTTTATTTAAATCTGAATATGTTATATATGGAGGATTTCCTATAATAAAATCGAATTTTTCGCTAATAGAACTTTTTAAAAAGTCATTCTGTACAATATTCCATTTAACACAATCAATATTATATTTTTGCGCAACCCTATTTAAATTATCTATACAATTCACTTTGTGCTTCTCATCTATTTCATTTCCATATATATCATTTTCCAATCCATAGATTATTTTATCTTTAGAAAAATTTTGTTTTAAGCAGTCAATAATGTATCTATCGACAATTTCAACAAGAAAAGCTCCATCACCACAAGAATTTTCTAGAATCTTTTTTCCATATAGCTTTTCTATATACCCGACCTGATTTAATATCTCAACGACAATATTGTGAGGAGTAAACACTTGACAATTAATATTAATACTTTCCATATATTTGCTCTCCTTTTTAATATAATTTTTAACTTGAATTAGTACCTTTTCTATTAAATCATCTTAAAATACCTTAAAGCATCGATGATAGTTTCCTCTTTTTCCGGTATGCATTGTGGAATAAACTAATTCTCTTTTTCCAATTTATTATAATGCTCCCTCAGTACAATACCAAATTTCTTTTTAATCTGTGCAATAAAATGTGTCGAAACCTTTAAATCAAACTTTTTCAACATTTATATTCCTTGATTGTTTTACTTTCAGCACTTGTCAAATCGAGCCTATTAAGCTTAATTTATCCATCTATATGCTTATCGACATCGAGTTTGGACAAAAGTACTACGCACTCAGCAGTTCGCTGTTACCGTATCGTTTAGTCGTAAACTCCTTACTCTACGACGGCTATCCCATGGGCAGAACATCTGCTTCTACTTCGCTGATGCCTCAGCTCGTACAAGCAGTGATACCGCCTCAACATGATGCGTCTGCGGAAACAGAT
>ERZ773083.2824-NODE-2824-length-10423-cov-93.179495_pt1 | contig 10423 bp, 8 predicted proteins | sample MGYA00511465_ERZ773083 | MGnify/ENA primary metagenome ERZ773083 (study PRJEB29015, sample SAMEA2738001) | human oral metagenome | biome: human oral; feature: human-associated habitat; material: dental | place: China | collected 2060 ... | reverse complement strand
GCTACAATACACCCAGCGGAACTCTGCAGTCCAGAATGTAGTGAGTTAGTACATGTGGGTTGACATAACAGTAGAATTGTGCTAATGTATAAATCAAGTTAAGTATCGCTGATTATCAGCCATAGAAAGGATTATCAGATAAGATTTCATGAGTAATAAGAACCATCCTAATAATGACTACCGGTCTATCGACATTCTAGATCTAAGTGTTGATGATTGGTCTACACCTTTCTCGGAGTTGGTGAAACGGCAAAGTGGCAATCAGGCAAAAGATCAAGAAGCCACTGATAACCTTGAGTCCGAGCGGCCCAACCAAGGACGGCGACCGGAGGTGGAGCCTGTGCAAGAGACTACGGCTACTGCCAGGCAGACTAAAGAGAGGGTTGTTGCCAAGGTTGCCTTGGCTGGGCAGTCAGTAGGAGAGAGAGGGCCAGTCGAACCTAGCCAAACCGGACAAGATGAACCTAGGGCAGAAGTGGCAAAGCCGCAAGATGTTGATCCCTATGAATCTCCTGCCGAGAGGTTAGCCCATAACTCTGCTTGGCAGGATCAAGGCTCTAAAGCCAGTGAAGAAGTTCGGGCAAGGATATTTGAACAAGTATCAGGGCTATATGGTTTTAGTGTATACGGCGATTATTTGCGAAACGATAATAAGTCTGAACTGGACATTAATCGATATCGTCAAAAAGCGTTAGATAATGCTGATGCCGGGCGTGACTTGGTCGTTCAGTTGTACGCCAATCCCGGCTGGACGCCTGACGAACTGCTGCAGAGAGAACTGTTGCAACGGGATATTGAGGAAAGCCCGGATAACATTAAGCTGGTTGAGACGCTGGACGCTGTTCATGATTTATTTGACGCTGGTAACAGTGATGATGATATCGACGCAGCGCAAAGCAATGCCATAGTGTGGCTAGCAACCTACAACTTGGATGAATTGGGTGGTAATATACTCGTTAATAATGCAGCTGATTCTACCCGATATTTTAGTTGTGTGGAGCATGCCGATAGTGGCTGTGTCGGTGTGATCACTTTATACCATCTGAGAAAAAAGCTTCAGGATGATGAACCAATAAAGAAGATTCTTCGGATTGCGGATAGTAGTTCATCGGAAGCATGGTCAATAGCCAAAGATATGGGTGAAAGTGGCGATGTGGCTGACTATGAGCGGAAGCTAGGACTAATTGACCGGATGGTTGAGCAGGTTGATCAGTACTTTGATGGAGCTGAGATTAAGGAGAACTTTACTATTAAAGATTTGGGTATGAGTGGAAAATGTAATATGCTGTATGAGTGGATTATCGCTCGTAGTGCCGAGCACCGGGTGGCAAAGCTTAGCGAGGATGAGCTCCGCCAAAATACCGAGAAGTATGCGGATAGCGAGAAAGTGTATTACTATACGGTGAATAAATGGGATGGAAGTATGCATGATATGGTGGATACCATAAAAAACAGAGATGCAGGAGGCCGAAAATGCCGAACCGGGCATAACTGAATCATCACCAATGAGTTGCTGTCGGAATCGTGGTGCTTTGCTAGATAGCTAGGATCTGATTGAAGCCTAAAATCATATGTGTGGAGTCATCCTGTTTTAATACCTGCGTCATGGCGCAGGTATTAAGTATCTACATGCTATAATGTACCCTGTTATGGCAACTTTGGCAGATTTTCGTGACGAGAGATTAAAAAAGCTGGAGGCTCTGCGCCGGCTCGGCGTTGATCCTTATCCGGCTCATACCGAGCGGACGATTGGTGCCGGCGAGGTGGAGCCTCGGTTTGATGAGCTGGCGGATACTACTCAAACGGTGGCGGGGCGGATTGTCGGACTACGCAAATTCGGTAAGCTGGCTTTCATCGTCATCAGCGACATGACCGGTCGCTTGCAGCTATTCATCCAGGAAGGGCAGCTGGAGGAGCTAGTTCCCGAGCGGTCACAGCTCGGCATCAAGCAGCTCAACCTACTGGACACGGGCGACTTCGTCCAAGCAACGGGTAAGGTGATCAAGACGAAGACGGGCGAAGTGTCGCTAGCAACTACTCAGCTCCGCTTATTAGTCAAGTCTCTGCGTCCCATGCCCGAGCGGCAAGGCTTCACAAATAAGGAAGAGCGTCTGCGCCGACGCTACATCGATATGAATGTCAATTCTGAGGTGCGTCAGCGCTTTATCCGTCGGTCAAAGTTTTGGCAGGCGACCAGGGACTTCTTAAACGAACATGGCTTTATCGAGATTAACGTTCCGGTGCTTGAGCATACTACCGGCGGAGCGGATGCGACGGCTTTTCGTACTCATATGGATGCTCTGAATCAGGATCTGTACCTGAGAATAAGTCATGAGCTACCACTAAAACGGCTGCTAGGGGCGGGGTATGAACGGGTCTACGATATCGGACCGCGCTTTCGTAATGAAGGGATGGACGACGAGCACTTGCCGGAGCATATAGCGATGGAGTGGTATCATGCTTACTGGGATTGGCAGGACGGCATGCGTTTCATGGAGAAGATGTATCGCTACGTGATCCAGCAAACTTTTGGTAAGATGCGGTTTCAGATCGGTGACTTCGATGTCGATCTGGATCAAGATTGGCCGGTCTGGGATTATGCCGAGGTGATCAAGAAGCACTACGACCTGGATGTTTATCATACCAACTTGGATGAAGTGAAGCTCAAGCTTAAGGAGAACCAACTGGAGGTGGGTAAGGCGGACAATATCTCTCGCGGTATAGACAAGCTATGGAAGAAAGTCCGAAAGACAGTCGCCGGGCCGGTCTGGCTGGTCAATACGCCTAAGTTCATCTCGCCGCTCAGCAAGGCTAACCCTGACGGTCGGAGTGTGCAGCGCTTTCAGCCGATCATTGCCGGATCCGAACTGGGCAACGGCTACTCCGAGCTGAATGACCCGCTAGATCAGCTAAGTCGATTCCGGGAGCAACAGCAAATGCGTGATGCCGGTGATGATGAGGCGATGATGATGGATATTGATTTCGTCGAGATGCTGGAGTACGGCATGCCGCCAGCTTGCGGTTGGGGCAACGCTGAGAGAACTTTCTGGGTTTTTGAGGGGGTGACGGCTCGTGAGGGTGTACCTTTCCCAATCCTACGTCACGAGATTGACCAGGTTACTCGCAAGATTTATCCTGATGTTAAGCTATGAAATACGACGTATCTGAGTATACTACCAAGCGAGGTAGCAAGGGGCTGATCATTAGCGTGGCTGATGCCCCGGTCGTCTCAATGGATTTTGAGTTCCGGGCCGGTTATCGTTATGGGGTCGACTTTGATCACAAGTCGCAGGTGGCGCACCTACTTGAGCATATGATGTGCCGAGTCAATGATAAATACCGTGATCCGATTAAGAAAGAGCTGGCTGTCACCAAGAACGGGGCGAGCAGCAATGCCAGCACTGGTTCCTGCTACATAGGCTATGATGCCTACTGTGCCGACTTTGAGTGGCAGCGAATCATGGAGCTGATGCGCTATGAGATCTGCCAACCCTACTTTACTGAGCAGTCCTTCAAGGCGGAGATGAGTACCGTTCGGAGTGAGCTGACTAATTACTTGTCACAGCCCTGGCGGATGCTTAGTCCGAAAGTGGCACAGACACTGGGTGACAAGCAAAAGACTTACCCTGAGCACATCGAGTCGCTGGATAACATCTCGCTTAAAGATATCAAGGAGCATTACCGATTGACTCACCAGGCTGAGAATATGCACTTTATAGTAGCGGGTGACTTCACGGATAGTCTCGACCGGCTCTATGCCGAGCTGGAGAAGTTTGATCTGCCGACAGGTGGCGAGTGGCGAGAGCTACCTTGTGATGTGCTTCATGCCGCCAAGCCCACCGTGATCAAGCGAAAGGACGTACCGGCGATCTGTTTTACTTTCTGTATGGAGCAGAATCGAGAGTTAACCGACGAGGAGTGCGAGGCTATGTCGGCACTTGAGCACATCCTGAGCGGGACGATGAGCTCTCGGATCTACGGGCAAGCTCGGGACAAGGGACTACTGTACGGTTGTACGGTCGGCTGTAGCAGTAGTAAGTATAATACCGAGTGGTACCTGGACGGTCGGGCTAATGCTGAGCAGCTGCCGGCTTTCTTTGACCTGGCTATCAGAGAGCTGGATAAGGTCAAGCGGGGCGACATTACCGAGCAGGAGCTAGCTGACGCCAAATCTTACGCCCTGGGGCGCTACCGGATGGGCATCCAGACGACGGGACAACTGGCCAGATACTTATCCGGTCGCTGGCTGTATGATGGCCTGATCAAAGATTATAACGACGAGCCGGATAAAATTAACGGTGTGACTAGGGAGCAGATGGTAGAGCTGGTTCGGCAGTTCTTTGATGCTAATATCTGGACGATTGGGCTATATGGGGCAACGGACAATAAAATGGCAAATCAGCTACGAGCGAAGCTGAAGCAGCTCTTCTAGGTGAACAAATAAGTTATGCAGCATGAGGTCAGTGAATATCAGCTAAAGAGTGGTGGTAGGGGACTAATCGTCAATGTGCCGGGCGCCCCGGTCATGGCGAGTCAGTTTCAGTTCCGAGCCGGGAATCGCTATGTGCTGGATTATCAGCACAAGTCGCAGACAGCGCATATCATGGAGCATATGGCCTTCGGGGCGAGCGATGGCTTTGCTACGGCGCATGAGTACGATGCTACATTTACTAAGAACGGGGCGATCTATAATGCCTACACTGATGACGTCTCAATGGTCTACGAGGCAACCTGTGCCGACTTTGAGTGGAGTCGGGTACTGGGGCTACAGAAATACGCTATCTGTCAGCCTCATTTTAATCAAGACGACTTTACCTCGGAGGTTGGGGCGGTACGGAGTGAGTTGATTGGCTATTTGTCACAGGCTGATCGGGTGCTATGGCCACGAGTGGCACAAGCGATGGGTGATGATACGAAGACTTTTCAAGAGGGACTGGACTCTATCCCCAATATCACTGCCGAGGATATCCGGGAGCATTGGCGGCGAACTCATACGGCGGGCAACTTGCGTTTCGTGGTGGCGGGTAATTTCGTAGGTAGGATCGGTCAGCTGAGGGAAATCCTCAACTCCTTCGAGCTTGGTGCGGGTGACCGTCTGCCGATTGCCGTCGATGAGATGCACTCCGCCCCCGCTTTCGCTATTCGGCGTAAAGATGTGCCGGGGATCGGACTAGCTATCTCGCTGGTCGTACCTCGTAAATTGTCTGATGCCGAGAATGAGGCAATGTCGCTCCTGAACCACATCCTAAATGGCACCTTGCACTCACGTATTCAGGGTGAAGCTCGGCGGCGCGGCTTGCTGTACTATATGTGGTCACAGCTCAGTACTTTCGAACACAACTCGTCGTGGGACTTTGGGGCGCAAGTGAGCGTCAGTAACTTGCCGGCGGTGGTTGATTTAGTGACTAATGAGATGCAACGAGTAAAAGATGGCTTAGTCGACGAAACGGAGCTGGCTGAAGCTAAGTCCTATGCGATGGGGCGCTATCAGATGGGCACTCAGACGGTGGGGCAGATTGCCGGCTGGCTGGCAGATCGCTACTTCTTTGACGGAGTTATCGACGACTTTTCGGCGGTGCCGGCTCGAATTAATGCCATTTCCCCTGAGCAGATCATTGAGACGGCGCGGGATATCATCCGACACAATTGCTGGACGCTGGGGCTATACGGCTCAACCGACAAGACTATGGCAGATCAGCTATATGATCGTTTCGCCAAATTATTTTAGCTCAGCAATGCTACAATAGACCTATGAAGATTGCGATTGTGGGATATGGCGTCGAGGGGCGCTCTAATTATCGGTATTATCGGGCGAAATATCCTAAGGCGGAGATAGTTATCTTTGACGAGCGTGCTCAGTTGGATGATACGCCCGAAGGAGCACGGTTGGTCTTAGGTGGCAGAGCCTTTGCTCAGGTCAAAGGGTTCGACCTGGTCTTGCGTAGCCCGTCGGTTGCGCCGGATCGGATTAAGCAAGCTGACCATCACTGGTCGGCGACGAGAGAGTTCCTGCGTCAGAGTCCTGCTCCGATCATCGGGGTGACCGGCTCGAAGGGCAAGGGAACTACCTGCAGTCTGATCGCTTCGATCTTGCGTCAACATTTGGCTGACCGACCCGAGCGCCATGTCCACCTGCTCGGCAATATCGGCGTGCCGGCACTAGACGTCCTGCCCTCGGTCGGAGAGGACGATATCGTTGTCTACGAGCTGTCGTCCTTTCAGCTATGGGACTGCACTCAGTCGCCGACCATTGCCGTGGTGACCATGATCGAGCCGGATCATCTGAACGTTCACCGAGATTACCGAGATTATGTTCAGGCGAAGCTGCATATCCTGGACTATCAGCACGATGGCGACACGGCGGTCTACAATCAGTCGGATAGCGAATCGGCTGAGCTGATCGGGCATATCGTGGCCAGTACTCAGGCGGATGATTTACCTTACCCCTATCGTAAAGGAGCTCATTTCGACGAGCAATATCTATATATGGGTGAGACCAAGCTTTGTCCGGTTAGTCAGCTACAGTTGCCCGGTCGGCATAATCTACTCAATGCCTGCGCCGCCATATCGGCGACCTGGGAGATAACTGATCACGACAGCGAGGCCGTCGCTAAGGGGCTAGGTGCTTTCGAGGGGTTGCCACACCGGCTGAAGCTCGTGAATGAGGTGGGCGAGGTGAAGTTCTATGACGACAGTATCGCTACGACACCTGGCTCAGCGATTGCTGCTATCCGGTCATTTACTCAGCCTAAAGTGCTGATCGTTGGTGGCTCAGATAAAGGAGCTGACTATCATGGGCTGGGTAAAGTGATCGATCAGAGTGATATGCGGGCGGTTCTGGCTATTGGTGCTAACCGAGCCAAGGTGGCTGAGCAGATCATGGATGAGACCAGTAGGCCGGTAGTCATGCTACCGACGACCGATATAGCAGAGATCGTTCGGACCGCCTATGACCTGGCTCGTCCGGGCGACGTAGTGATCCTATCACCGGCAGCCGCTAGCTTCGATATGTTCAAATCATACGCCGATCGAGGCGAACAATTCATTAAGGCGGTTGACGAATTGTAGATTACTCGGAAGATTAGCTGAAAATTACCAGCCTGACCCTCAGCCTGTGCTAGAATGGGGATATGGTAATCAAGAAAAGAAATAGTAAACGTATCAAAAAGTTGGCTCGGTCGAGAGCGATTGCTCGGACTGCCATCCAGGAGCGTCCATGGGAGGAGATCCTGGCTAACGAGCAGATGCCGCCTTCGGACGACCGGCGCTTCGCCCGCTATACCAAAGACCTGGTGCGTGGTCTAGAGATGATCCGTACTTATCCGCAGGGTGTCACTATCTTCGGCTCGGCTCGCTTTCATAATCGGCACAAATATTATCAAGCAGCCTACGAGCTGGGAGCCAAGCTGGCCCAGCACGGTCACACGGTGACGACCGGTGGCGGCCCCGGCGTCATGGAGGCGGCTAACCGAGGAGCATTTGAGAATCACGGTCAGTCAATCGGGCTGAATATTAAGCTGGCGACCGAGCAAGATCTTAATCCCTGGACGACTGACTCGATGGAGTTTCACTATTTTTTTGCCCGTAAGGTGATGCTGACCTATAGCTCAAAGATGTTTGTCTTCTTCCCGGGCGGCTTTGGTACCATGGACGAGTTTACCGAGGTGCTGGAGCTGATTCACGCCGGCAAGATGCCGATCTCACCGGTGATCTTATTCGGCAGTGAGTTCTGGGGTGGGCTGGACGAATGGTTCAGCGGCATTATGAGCGAATGGCACCTGATCGAGACCGGTATGGAAGATGAGATGAACGAGATGGCGCATGTCAAGGCGGCTGATTATGGCATGATCAATAAAGCCCGAGACCTCTACACCCTGACTGACGATATCGACGAGATCGTCAAGATTGCCGACCAGACCGACCCCCGAGACGTCCAAGATGTGATCAACCAGGCGATTGCCTGCCAACTATTTAATCAATGTGACTAAGGAATATGCAGGACGAGCTCGCTAAACGACTATCTCAGCTGGATCGGGCGATCAATCGGGCGACTGATCAGCTGGGGCTGGAGGCAAAGCAAGCTCAGCTGACTGAGCTGGAAGAGCAGATAGCTCGACCGGAGTTGTGGCACAATCCCACTCAAGCCCAGGCACTGACTAAACAGGTGGCGAATCTAAAGGCGATCATTCAGCCCTGGCGGGTGCTACGAGCTCAAGTGGCGGATGCTAGTGAGCTGATCGAGATCATTGACGACGAGCTGGTCGACGAATTTGCCGGTCAAGTCAAGTCGCTTGAGCAGTCTTTTACCGGGCTTAAGCAGCAGCTTCTCTTTACCGGCAAATACGATCAAGGCAACGCCATTTTACGTCTAAGTAGCGGGGCGGGCGGTGATGATGCTCAGGACTTCACAGCTATGCTGGAGCGAATGTACTTGCGCTGGGCAGAACAAAATGATTTCGAGACGGATATCATCGAGCGGAGCGCCGGCGAGGTGGCCGGCGTCAAGACCGAGGTGATCGAGATTAGCGGAGCGTTCGCTTACGGTTGGTTACGGAGTGAACATGGCGTGCACCGGCTGGTGCGCCTGAGTCCCTTTAATGCCGAGTCACGAGAAACATCTTTTGCCCTAGTGGAAGTGCTGCCGGACATTGATCAGCCTGATGACATTCAGATCGACGATAAAGACCTAAGGGTAGACATCTACCGTAGCGGTGGTAAGGGTGGTCAGGGCGTTAATACGACTGACTCTGCTGTACGGCTGACCCACTTGCCGACAGGCATAGTGGTGACCATTCAAAACGAGCGCTCGCAGATACAGAATAAGGCGAAAGCGATGGAAATCCTGCGGGGTAAGCTGGTAACCTTGCAGCAGGAGCAGCACGTGGCGAGTCTGGATCAACTCCGGGCGGGTGACAGTGCCAGCTGGGGGGCTCAGATTCGTAATTACATCTTGCACCCTTATCGGCTAGTCAAGGACACCAGGACGAAGCACGAAGAGAAGAATGTCGACGCCGTCCTGGGCGGTAACCTGCGTGGTTTTCAGCTAGCCTACTTAGAGAGTCAACTGGGTAATAAAAATAAGGAGGGTAGATAAGTGGGTCGATCAATAGGTGAGTCAGAAGCTGAGCCGGGCGCTGAATCGGATGCTCAGCTAAGCACTGAGCCGAGTGCTGAGCCCGCCGGCGCTCAGTCAAGCATTGAGCCGGATGTCGGGTCGAGGACGAGGCTAAATGCTGAACCTAGTGCCGAGTTGAATGTTGAGCCAAGCCTGAGTAGTGCTCAGGTGAGAAAGTTCAGTGAAGGCGAGCCGGGCAAGCCGAAGCGCCGGGGCAAACGACCATTGATCATCTGCGGCATCTTGGTGGTGGTCGCAGTCGTCATATTGATCAGTCTAACAATCGTCGGCAGTAAGAAGCCTAACTCACCCAATAACTATCGCCCTAACTCACCTGAGGATATCATGGTGCGTTATCTGCACGATAAATATGGCAAGGACTTCGTACTGACAGGCAAGATAAGACGCACCCCCTTTGGGTCGTCCGCTCTATGGGAACATTATTACGAATCGGATGCTCATCCGGTAGATGACCCCCGTCTTCGCTTTAAGGTCAAATTGGACGGCGATAACAAAGAGCATAAGTTTGAGAAGTCTGATACTTACATCGAGGAAGGTCAGATACTGGCCGAAGAAGACCGCCTGCGACCCTACGTAGAGCGCATATTCGGCAAGAATACCGAGATCGGGGTTAAATATAAACTGTGTGACAGGGGCGAGGATAGCATGAAAGGTTCTCATGACTTACCGAAGGCGATGGATATTTGCAAGCAAGAGACAGCAGATATGACCAAAGAAGAGATTATCGATTCAGATATAGATAATGAAAATGGGCTATCTCATCAGTATACAGTTTACATTTATGCTCGGGATAGGCAATCAATTAAGACTACTGATGACAAAACTAAGATCATCAAGGGGCTTAAAGAGCTGGTGAAGTATCTGCCGGATATTAATCCTGATCTGCTTAGTCTCTACTACTTTATAAGGGGTGACAAATCATCCGATGAGGGTTCGGAGCTGGCGTTATCGGCGAAGGATTTATCTGATCAAGGCACCCGGGGTCTGGTCCATGATTTTAATAGTAACCTGGCAACCGTGGGTCCAGCTGCTCGCAGTGGCATTACTTATTGGGAGATAACCATGCCGGGCAAGAAAGGGTGGCTGAAGCTTGATGACGACGAATGATACCTTGGCATCTCAAGATGACACCGTCAATATCTCCGGCGTCAATAGCAAGCCGGTTAAGCCGAAGCATCAAGGCAAACGGCTATTGATCATCTGCGGCATCCTAGCGGTGGTCGTATTGATCACATTGACCAGTCTAGCAATCGTTGGCAGTAAGAAGCCTAACTCACCCAATAACTA
>ERZ773083.2810-NODE-2810-length-10454-cov-20.808635_pt1 | contig 10454 bp, 6 predicted proteins | sample MGYA00511465_ERZ773083 | MGnify/ENA primary metagenome ERZ773083 (study PRJEB29015, sample SAMEA2738001) | human oral metagenome | biome: human oral; feature: human-associated habitat; material: dental | place: China | collected 2060 ... | reverse complement strand
GTTCGCGTGAGCGCTGGGGCCGAAAACAACGCACTGCGAACTGCACCCGGAGAATACTTGGGCAAGCATCGTCGGACGCGGGTTCAATTCCCGCCATCTCCACACTTTGAGGTCCTGTGACGTCGTTTTGACGTTGCAGGACCTTTTTATTCATGTCTTCCTGCAAGTCTTTCAGCGTCCGTTTGCCGAATCAGCGTCGCTGTGCAAGCTTAGCCTCCGTCCTAGCTCCCGCTCGGCGGGAGGGGCGGAAGTCGGACGGGCTTTCCCCTCGCCAGCCCGCCCCGAACTCTCGTCTTTTGGGTGCTCACGTCGTGGGAGGCCGTCGTCTCTGGCGCAGGAAGCAAGGCGGCAAAGGGAAAAGGAGAAGACGAGGAAGATTGGTCAAAACTTGGAGGCCAAACAGACAGTCTGAGAGTGAGCGTTCCGATAGACTAATAGACGCTCACCATTTACAGGGAAGAATCAAGGAGGATTCAATGTCCCAGTCAACTCCTGCGCCCACATGGGCGCCAGCCCCAACGGCGCCCAGACCGCAGTTGAAGAAACCCTTCTATAAACGTTGGTGGTTTATTGCGATTGTCTCGATTGTTGTGATCGCTGCGATCGGGCGGGCTCTTGAAGAGGGAAAGACCTCGAGCTCAAAGAGCGCGTCCCAGTCTCAAAACGCTCCCGAGGCTAAAGCTGCGCCTCAGGCCCAAAGCGCCTCGGAAGCGGCCGCCCCTGCTGCGACGCCGACTCCCGAGGCTGAGCCTAAAGTTCCTCGCGAGTATGAGAACGCGCTCGAGTCGGCTAAAAGCTACTCGGACGTCATGCATATGTCGAAGAAAGGCATTTACGACCAGCTAATCAGTCCGTACGCCGATAAATTCTCTGCTGAGGCTGCTCAATACGCTGTCGATAACCTCCAAGCTGATTACAACGCAAACGCGCTTGCCAAGGCAAAAGAGTACCAAGAGACCATGCACATGTCTTCCCAGGCCATTCGCGACCAGCTCACCAGCGAGCACGGCGAGAAATTCACCGCCAGTGAGGCGGACTACGCTATAGCGCATCTCAACGATTAGCAAGAACTGACGACGGCAGCACAGAGGCCGGAGGCAACGCAGGCCGCCGGTATCAGCGCTAACTGTCAGCGCAAACTGCTTGGCGGCCCATACAGGAGGCAGCCCCGGATCCCAACAAGCGGTTCGGGGCTGCCTCTGAGAGTGGTTTCGATGCGGGTTATCGTGTGTTACCGAGAAGAAGTCAGCCTAGTCCTCGGCCTCGGACCTTGCCGGGGTCTTCTCTTCAGCTTCGACGTCGGGCGTCGACATGGCTTCGGCCTCGCGTTGTCCGCGGGTTTTGGTTTCGGTTTTCAACTCCGGCTCGGCTTCGGTTTTGCCGTTGCGAGTTGGCTCGGCTTCGCTTTTGGGCGTCGACTCGACTTCGATTCCCGAATCGGCGTCGGCCTCGCGCATCGAACCGGCTCCGGGTTTGGACGACGACCCAGCTCCGGGGGCGGACGCCGACCCGGGTTCGAGTTTGGCTTTGGGCGTCGGCTCGGACTTCTTCGTCGACTCGGCCTGGGCTCTCGCCTCGCCGGTAATGGGAGCCTTCGGCGCGATCGCGCGGCCCTTCTGTTTGTGGACCTTGCTCTTTTTCGGCGCTGCGGCGTCGTCCCTCTTCGCCGAATTCTTTGCGGCAGGGGCGCCCCTGCGCGGACCCTCGAAATCGGGGCGGCCGGTGCCGTGATCGACCGTTGGGCGTCCGAGCCCCTTCGCCAGGAGGGAGGAGCGCCCGGCTTGGAAGTCTGCGAGAACGTCCCGAACGCCGATCGCGCTCGCCTGGGGCGGACGGTGGATGACGTCGAGAACCGACAGCAGCGTGGAGACGAGCACTCCGGCGTTGCGATAGACGAGGTAGCGGCTGGTCCACTCCGGCCGGAACTTCTCCTTATAGGAGCGCAAGCCTTTGAAGTTGTATGCGCGGTTGCCGAAGTCGTAGATGTAGCGCACGACCTTCTGTTTGCTTCCCGAATAGACGGCCCGTCCGGTGTTCGACAGCGGCGCCATTCCGAGGTTGTAGTACTCATACCCGGCGTCGCGCGCCCACTCGATAAGGGAAACAAAGATTCCGTCCATCGTGCCTCCGGGGGCGTCCGGACGAATGCGCATGAGGTCGATAGACGCGACATTCGGGCTGGCCGGCATGATTGAGGCGAAACCCTCGATCCGCTTCTCGTTGCGCACGACGGCGATGGGAGCCCTCCCAAGATAGGCCGGATCGAAGCGCCCCAGCGAGAATCCCATCTCCTCGCGTTTGCCGATCCAAGCGTCGGAAACGGATCGAACTTCGTCGAGGAACTCTTGCGTGAATGGAGGTTCGATGAGCTCGAAGTGGGTTCCCTTTTCCTCCATGCGGTTGCGCATGCGCCGGAAGATTTTGCCCTTGTTTCCGACATTCGAATAGGTTTCCAAGTTGAGCATCGCGTCTTCGCCGATCTTGACGAAGGTGAAGCCCTGATCGGCGCATGTGGCCAGGTACTTCGCCGAAAGCTCGTAGATCGCGACGTTCATTCGATGTTCTTCCGCCAATCGAACGAATTCGTCGATGGCCGCCTCGAAGCACTTCTCGTCGCCGATCGGATCGCCCAAGATGATGAGGTTGTTGCGATGAGGGCGGTACAGGAGTGCGACGTTGCCCTTGGCGGAATAGAAGACGTGCTTGTCTCCGAGGAAGAAAAGATGCGAGTACTCGTTGCCGCCGTACTTGGCCAAAAACTCCTCGTAGCGGGCCACGTCTTCCTCCGTCGGCGGGGTGAATTCCAGGCGTCCTCCCCTGGAAAAGAGGATCGTCAGGGTCAGGATGACGCACAGGGCGCCGTAGAAGAAGGTATGTCTCAAGGCCGTGCCGTGGTCCGGGAAGGGCCGCTCGATCTGGTGGTCGTGGTAGAGGCGCCATAGAAAGATCCCCAGGGGAATGCCGACGATCGTCAAGGCGGAGACGACGAACCCCTTGGCCGTCAGCTTGAGGGGAGCCCGATTGAAGGCGCTGCGCACCGAGAAGAGGATTGTGGAAAGCACCAAAAGGATGAGCGCTTCTTCCCAATCGAGGCCTTTTGCGATGGACGTGGCCGCCCCCGCCACCATGATCGTGAACGAGATTCCCCAGATTCTGGCGACTCGGGCGCGAATGCCTCGGGAAAGGATGATGAGCATGATCCCGATGAGCAGCGTCGTCATTCGCGACGCCTCGATGACGCCGTGGGGGACGATGTTGTTGAGTATGTCGAATCGTCTCGAAATGGCCGGGCTGAAAACGGAAATGATGAGGACGACGCCGGCGAGGAGCGTCCCGATCCACAGGACGGTCACGAGGGTGTCCTCGCGCTTGCGCTTGTCTCCCAAACCGATCTTCGGCGCCAACAGCTCGCTCGCTCCGTAGAGGCTGGCAAGAATCCAGGGAATCGCGTAATAGCAAACGCGATAGACGATGATCGCCAGAAGAAGGCGCGTGGTGTCGTATCCGACGCCCTTGAAAAGGGTCGCCACCGTCAGATCGAAGGTTCCCAGCCCGCCCGGAATGAAGGATATGAGGCCCACCAGGGTGCCCGTCGAGTAAACGAACAGGGAAAGCCACAGATCTGCTTCGGGAATGAAGAGGAGAACGCACGCCCAGAAGTACACGCCGGCGACGACCCAGTCGAACAGCGAGGCGAAGGTCATCTCCGTTTTCTGCTTGAAGTTTTGCAGTGCGAAGGGGGAACGGCTCAAGTCGATTTTGCCGATTTTGAGTTTCCCGCCCCAGAAGTAGAGCGGGATGTACAGGCTCATGACGAGCGGGACGATCCACAAGCCCCCGCGGTCGTATTTGATCGCAAAGGGAAGCGTGGCGACGAGCATGACGAACAGCCCGATGAGGTTGGACGCCCACACCGCCAGGGTGATCTTCAGCGCCGTGTCTTTGTCTGCGCCCGCCTTCGCGTAGTACTTTGCGCGAATCGTCCCTCCGGTCAAGCCTCCCAATCCCGCGAAGTTGTTGAAGGCTTGGGCCACCCACCCGATTTTCAGGGAAGTGCGAATCGGTATCTTCACACCGAAATGACGCGAGGCGAAGATGTCGTAGGCGCCCGTCGCCGTGAAGGCCAGAGTCCCGCCGACGACGATCGCAAGCAGAGTGGGGCGCGGAACCTCGGTGAAGAGCTCGGCCATACTGGGGCCCGAAATTGTTTCGAATTCGCCGCGGGCAACGAGGAAAACGCCGATCGCCATAAGCGTGTAGAACGTGTACCTCGCTATGCGCGGATGCGCCTTGACAACGTCAACGATCTTCTTCATACGGCCTTTCCGTCCGTCTACACTCGAGTTTTCCGTTTTTCGGCGCCCGAGTCTTGCGTCTGTCGTCGCCCGAGGGCTGTGGGCGGGGCATGCCGCCCAAAAGGCCAATGCTACCCGAGAGCGCCGGGTGCGCTATTTGATTCGGGCTCGCGCCGACGTCGCCGGGCTTGGCGTCTGCCGTGCCTGTGCGTGTGGAGGGCTTGGCGCCTGCCGTGCCCGTGTGTATGCCGGCGTGCGGCGCGACCGGTGGGCCGACGAGGCTGACATCGCCGGCCGTGCCCGTGTGTATGCCGGCGTGCGCTTCGGTTGTGGTCTTGATGTCTGTGTCCGCGGTGTCTGAGTTATGGACCGCTGCGATTCTTGCGCCTGCGCATGTTGCGACGGATTCCCCGGCGGCAAGGTGTGTGCCTGCGGGGGACTCCGTGTGTTTCAAAATCAAACAAGGCGGCTTCGATGGGTGACGGAAATCGTGCCCGTTGCCGCTGTCGGGTTGCGCCTTGCGATCGACGCCGAACGGTATTCTCCGCTCGGCGCAGGAGTGCGGCGTGTGGTCGGCGTCGGAGTGTGGCGCCATGCGGTCGGCGTCGGAGTGTGGCGCCATGCGGTCGGCGTCGGACGCAAGGCGATTAAGCCTGCGTTCGTCAGTGGGCCGCGTTCGGGTAAGTGACGGTTCCAAATCCTTCGCTCGCTTGTCATTGCTCTGTGCGCCTGGGTCACGGCTCTACTTACTATGGCGGTAGATCCTGGGAGCTTTCTGATGGCTGTGCTGCGGTCGGCCATGGATGAGTTCGTCCGCGCTGAGATCGCTGTGTTGCGATCGGCGCAAACACGCTGATCCGACACGCCTAGTTCCGGTTCGACGTCGTTGACTCGGTTCGACGTCGTCGGGCAGGCGCAGGCGGACTACGACCGTTATGTCGGCGTCGTTCTGGTGTCTCGTCGGCGTGGCCGTGGGGGTTTGGCGGCGTCGTTCTGGTGTCTCGCCGGCGTCGTCCTTTCTCTTGTCGAATGCTGCGCTGCCTTGGAACTCTTTTGGGGGAGTGCGGCGCTAGCACGTTGCGTGGCGTTTGGCCAATAGCGTGATTGCGGGCCCGCAGGTGCCCAAATGCCTTGCAATTACTCATACCGTAGATGGACTTCGAGGCCTAAAAGTTACGCATCTCACTTAAAACGCGCCACTTAATGCGCGAATTTACGCCAGTTTGCCGTGAAATCCGCTAGATTACTGAAGTAGTGGCCCGTCCGGGCCCTTCACTTCAACGAAAGGTATGGGTATGTCCATCAACCGTACTGAACTTATTGCCAAAATTGCCGAGAAGGCGAATCTGTCGAAGACGGACGCCGACAAGGCCGTTGCCGCGCTCCAGGACGTCTTGGTCGATTCGCTCTCGAAGGGCGAGGCGGTCAAGATTACAGGCCTCCTGGCTGTGGAGCGCACGGAGCGCGCCGCCCGCAAGGGGCGCAACCCCCGCACCGGCGAGGAAATTCAGATTCCGGCCGGTTACGGCGTCAAGCTGACCGCTGGCTCGGCCCTTAAGAAGGCCGTGACGGAATGATTGCGGGCTAGGCTCGCGATCTTGCGAGTCTAGGTTGCGAAACTAATTTTTCCACCGCGAGTAAAGGCCTCGAGAGTCGACCGACGATCTCAAGCGTCGATCGAGAATGCCGACGTCGAACAGAGGCCGTCGCCACGAAAACATTGACGTGGCTGTGAATAAAAGCCGCAATTGAGCGGCACTGCTCTGAAAAGAGCCAATGGGGTCCGGGTCTGGTCCGGGCCCCATTTTTATTTGAGGTGCCTTTTGTCGGGGGGGGGGCTTGTTGTCCGGGGCTGCTTGTTGTCCGGGGGCTGCTTATCGGGGCTTGTTATCGGGGGGGCCGCTTGGGGCGGCGATTCGCGGGGCGGTCTCAGGGTTTGAGCGACGTTTTGCCGCTGGTGATTTGGGGCTGGCTGGTTTGGGCGGCGTTTTGCCGCTGGTGATTTGGGGCTGGCTGGTTTGGGCGATGCTCCGGCGCTTTGGGCGCGGGCTCGTTTGCTTATGGATCGGTTTGCCGACGGGCCGGAGCCGTTGGGGCGGTTGTGCCGAAGAGATGGGGAAGTGCTTTGACGCCGGCTTGCTCCACGCGTGCCGCGGTGGGGTGTGCCGGAAAGGCAGGGATGTGCTGGCGATTTGGTTTGTCGACGGCTGCTGATGAATTCATTCTTAAAGTTCAAGTTTTACATTATATTTAGCGGAAAAGCATTCGAACAAATACTTGACATTATATTTCATATACTCTAGAATAGAAGTGAAAGATGAGGGCCTGAGGTTGAAGGAGGCTGTTGACATGAGCGCCGACGTCGGCATTCTTGACGTTGCGTCTGCTCAGAGCGGAGCGCCTACGCCGACCTTCAGTGTGCGCAACGGGAGGAAAGGGCGGATTCCGGCCGTCAGAGAGGGGCGCGGATTTGGCAAGTGCCTTGCGGAGTTGGAAGCGCTTGTCTCTGAGTTAGGAGAGAAGGACGTCTTCGGATTGTCCGACGAGCAGCTTCTGTCAGGTGCGCAGGCGCTGGCCAAACTCGCCTCTCGTTTAGGCGCTGTGCGCGGGCAGGTGCTCGTTGCCGTCGACGAGAGGTGCAGCTGGCAGTCTTCGGGGATGCGTACGCTCATTCAGTGGAACGAGAGGTCCTCTGGCCAGTCGCCGAAGGCCGCCACAAGGGAAATCGAACGGGCCCGCGCCTTGGAAGAGGATTTGCCTGTCCTGTCGAGAGCGCTTAAAACCGGTGAGATTTTTGCCGAGCACGTCGACGTCGTCCGCAAGGTCTTTTCCACCCCGGTCTTGAAAAAGGCCGCGAACGATGAAGGAGTTCAAAAAGAATTCGTTTCCTGGGCGAAACGATGCGGGGCCCGGGAATTCGAACGGCGGGTCAGAGCCCGCGCTTTGAGGGACGATCCCGCTTTGGGCGTTGAGCTTGAAAAATCTGAGGCGAAAGACGAACGGGTCGCTTTCGCGCCCGAGGGATTCGGCATGCGCGTCACCGGCTGGCTTTCGAGCGAGACGTCTGCAATCCTGGACACCGCGTTGAGTGCTCTAATGGGGCGCAAAAGCGTGGACGATGCGAGAACCTTGCCTCAGCGGCGTGCGGGGGCCTTGATTGAGTTGGCGAGTCTCAAGCTTGACGAGGGCAGCCTGGGCAGAGGCGCGAGAATTCGCCCGCACCTGTCCGTTCACGTGCCTTTGGCGACGCTTGTGGAGGTCGAAAGAACATCTCGGCCGTGCGCGTCTTTGGACGTCGGCTTTTCCTCGGACGGGCGTGGCGACGAGAACAGGGGCGACGTTGAGAAGACGCACATCGGTGAAATCGGAGAGTGGCCTGGTTCTTCGCGCTCCGAGCTTGAGATCGGATCGTTCGAAGAAGTCGGATCGGTCGAAGAAGAAGGCGAGTTGCTCGAAGGGCGAATCCGATCGTTCGAGGAAAGGCGGCGAACGGCAGGGCGAAAACACGATGGATGCTGCGAGGCCCGCTGCGGGCAGGGGCGCATCGGCCGCTGCCTCGATCGGGTCCGCGAAGAAAGCCGGGAGCTTGGAAAGCTTCTGGCGGTGGTGCCCGCCGCCGTGGACCTAACCGCTTTGAAGGGGCTTGAACCGGCGACGCTAGACGATGGCTCGGCTTTGTCGATGACCCAGTTGGCGCGATTGATGTGCGACTCGGCGGTCTCTCGCATCGTGTTTTCGTCAAGCGGCGAAGTGATGGACGTCGGACGCGAAAAACGTCTGTTCACGCCTGCGCAGGCCAGAGCCGTCGTCGCCAGGGATCGAACATGCCGCTACCCGGGGTGTTCGGATACGGTTGCCCACGGTCAGATCCATCACGCCCTGCCTTGGCAAGCGGGAGGCCGCACAGATCTCGCCAACGCGGTTCTGCTGTGCTGGCATCATCACAGCCTTGTCCATCGAGAGATGGTCACGATCTCCCACCACGACGGAGGGTTTCTGTTCAGCGGAAAAGACGGGGCGGTGATAGGCGTGCGTCGCAACGGAACGTGAACGGAACATGTCGGCGGCAAGTTTGAGGGGCAGGCTTGTTGTGTGGGATACGTCCCGGCGGAGGGGCTGAGCGTGCCGTGGCGGGCGGGGTTAAGATCGTCCCTATGAGTACACTGCCTCCCGAACCGCCGCGCGGCCCAGAAAGCCCGGAGACCGCGGGTTCCCCAAGCGTCGACGTCCTCGAACGCGAACAGGAGCAGCGCAGCCCCGGCGACGACGAGCGCTATGCGCACTACGTCCGCAAAGAAAAGATCACCGAATCGGCTCTATCCGGCCAGCCGGTGGTGGCGCTGTGCGGGAAAGTGTGGACTCCCTCCCGCGATCCCGAGAGGTACCCCGTGTGCCCGACATGCAAGGCCATTCGCGACGAGCTCGGCAAGCAGGGCTCCTCGTGGCCCTTCGGCCCCGACGTCCCCGGGAACGGGAAGTGAGCAGCCACCCCCTGCCGAAAACAGCTTCCGTCCACGCCGCAGAGACCCTCTCGCCCTCCTTCCCGCAACGCGCGGCCTGGGGCACGGCGTCGTCCCTGCGGGCATGGCAGGCCGAGGCGCTCCAGGCGTACATGGCGAGCCAGCCGCGGGATTTCCTCGCCGTGGCCACGCCAGGAGCAGGCAAGACCACCTTCGCCCTGCGCGTCGCGACAGAGCTCATGGCAAAGGGCGCTGTCCGACGGGTCACCGTCGTGTGCCCCACCGAGCATCTGAAAACGCAGTGGTCGGAGTCGGCCGCGCGCGTCGGGCTCACGCTCGACCCCGACTTCACGAATGCGCAAGGCGAAGAAGGTAGCTTCTTCGACGGAGTGTGCGTCACGTACGCGCAAGTCGCGGCGAATCCGGCCCTTCACAAGCGCCGCACCGCCGCCCGGCCGACCCTCGTCATCCTCGACGAGATCCACCACGGAGGCGACGCTCTCTCCTGGGGCGACGGCATACGCGAGGCCTTCCAAGGAGCGGCCCGGCGGCTCTCGCTCACAGGCACGCCCTTCAGATCGGACGATTCGCCGATCCCGTTCGTCGAGTACGCCGACGACGGCGACGGCGTGTTCCGCTCGCGCGCCGATTACACGTACGGGTACGCCGAAGCGCTGCGCGACGGCGTCGTGCGGCCCGTCATGTTCCTCAGCTACTCGGGGCAGATGCGCTGGCAGACGAAGCAGGGCGACGTCGTCGAAGCGACCCTCGGCGAGCCTCTGACCAAAGACATGACCGGGCAGGCCTGGCGGACCGCCCTCAACCCCGCGGGCGACTGGATCCAGGCGGTCCTCGCCGCAGCCGACGAACGCCTGACCGCCGTGCGCAAATCGATTCCCGACGCCGGAGGCCTCGTCATCGCCACCGACCAGAGGGCCGCCCGCGCATACGCGGAAAGGCTGGAGGGCATCAGCGGGCAGCGGCCAACCGTGGTGCTTTCCGACGACGCCGGTGCCTCCGACCGGATCGCCGAGTTCTCCGCGGGAGACGAGCGATGGATGATCGCCGTGCGCATGGTTTCCGAAGGCGTGGACGTGCCCAGGCTCGCCGTCGGAGTGTATGCGACGTCGGCCTCAACCCCGCTGTTCTTCGCCCAAGCGATCGGGCGCTTCGTGCGCGCGCGCAAGCGCGGGGAGACCGCGACGGTGTTCCTTCCCTCCGTCCCGCAGCTTCTCGGCCTAGCGGCCGAGATGGAGGTCGAACGCGACCACGCCCTGGGGAAGAAGAAGCGAGAAGACGGCTGGGACGACGAGCTTCTCGAGCGCGCCAATTCAGAAGAGCAGGCCAGCGACCAGCTCGCGTTCCCCGGCTTCGAGGCGCTGGAATCGGATGCGTCGTTCGACAGGGCGCTCTTCGACGGCGGCGAATTCGGGCTGGGCGCCGAGGCCGGATCCGACGAGGAAGCCGATTTCCTTGGTATTCCCGGGCTTTTGGAGCCCGAGCAGGTCACCACTCTTCTGCGCAAGCGCCAGGCGGCGCAATCTGCCCGGCCGAAGAAAGCGGCGCCCGTCAGCGATCCGCGGCGGCGGCGCGAGGCGCGCAAGGAGCTGACCTCGCTCGTCTCGGCCTGGGCGCAGAAATCGGGCCAGCCGCACGCCTTCGTCCACGCCGAGCTCCGCCGAATCTGCGGCGGGCCGGA
>ERZ773083.2809-NODE-2809-length-10457-cov-8.985772_pt1 | contig 10457 bp, 13 predicted proteins | sample MGYA00511465_ERZ773083 | MGnify/ENA primary metagenome ERZ773083 (study PRJEB29015, sample SAMEA2738001) | human oral metagenome | biome: human oral; feature: human-associated habitat; material: dental | place: China | collected 2060 ... | reverse complement strand
TCCTCATCATCAGCATCTATATATCTGATTTCCTCAGTTACGATTCCTTCGCCCTTCTTTACAACTCTATATGGAGTCTCAATAAAACCGTATTCATTTATAATTCCATATGTTGTTAGAGAACCTATGAGTCCAATATTAGGTCCTTCCGGTGTCTCTATAGGACACATTCTTCCGTAGTGGGAATGGTGTACATCTCTGACTTCAAAGCCGGCTCTCTCTCTTGAAAGGCCTCCCGGTCCCAGAGCTGAAAGCCTTCTCTTATGTGTGAGTTCTGCAAGCGGGTTATTCTGATCCATAAACTGCGAAAGCTGTGAACTTCCGAAAAACTCCTTAATAGCAGCAGTTACAGGTCTAATATTCATCAAAGCCTGAGGTGTAGCAAGCTCGAGATCCTGAATTGTCATTCTTTCCTTGACAACTCTCTCCATTCTTGCAAGACCAATTCTGAACTGGTTTTGGAGAAGCTCTCCAACGGTTCTAAGTCTTCTGTTCCCGAGATGATCTATATCATCAGTTCCGCCTATACCGTAATTCAGGTTTAACAAATAGCTAACTGAAGCTATGATATCAGCCATGATGATATTTTTAGGTGAAAGCTCATCTCTGCGTAACCTAAGCTGACGTCTGATTTCCTCTTCATCATCGCTATCGTTTATTATTTCCATGAGAACCGGATAGTAAACCTTTTCGGCTACGCCCAGCTCTGTGACGTCAAAATCAACAAAGCCCCTGATGTCAACAAAGTTATTGCCTATAACCTTTGTTACATTCTCATGGGAATCATCGTGCATAGCATAAACCATCACATAGTTCACACCTGCATCTTCTATTGTCTTAGCAAGAGCCCTTGAGACCTTGCCATCTTTTTCAATCAAAATCTCACCTGTGCTTGGGTCGATTACATCTTCTGCCACTGTTACATCAACCAACCTGTTTGCAAGGCCTAATTTTTTATTATATTTATATCTTCCAACCTTAGCGAGGTCGTATCTCTTAGGATCAAAAAATAGGGAATTCAAAAGTGACTTGGCACTGTCCACTGTAGGTGGCTCACCAGGTCTAAGTCTCCTATATATCTCCCTTAGTCCACTCTCGTAGTCAGTTGTGGAGTCCTTTTCTAGAGTCTTGAGAAGTCTCTCATCAGGACCGAATATATCAATAATTTCCTTATCTGATGCAATACCTAAGGCTCTAAGCAATGTTGTAAGCGGTTGCTTACGGGTTCTGTCAACTCTAACAGAAAGGGTCTCAACCGCATCGGTTTCATACTCTAACCATGCACCCCTGTTAGGTATAATCTGTGAGGAATATAGCTTTCTATTCGATTTATCTGTCTCGACGCTGAAGTATGGCCCGGGCGAACGCACGAGCTGGGTTACGATAACTCTTTCTGCACCATTATATATGAAAGTACCTTTTTCGGTCATCAAAGGAAAATCGCCCATGAAGACTTCTTGTTCCTTCACTTCGCCGGTTTCCTTGTTTACCAATCTAACTCTTACCTTCAGTGGTGCTGCGTATGTTACATCTCTCTCCTTGCATTCCTCCTGCTCGTACTTTGGAGGATCACTTAGGGAATAATCAATGAATTCCAATACGAGATTATTCGCATAATCTTTAATTGGGGAGATGTCTTCAAATACTTCCTTCAATCCTTCATCCAAGAACCATTTGTATGATTTTGTCTGAATATCAATGAGGTTAGGCATCTCGCTGACTTCATTAATTTTAGAGAAGGTCATACGCTCTTTTCTACCTACTTCTATAGGTTTTGGCATTTTCATCACTCCTTACGTCTCAACAGTTTACATTCGTGTGGCAGTCTATTATTTTATCACAATAAAATCAATAGGTCAACCACTTGTTACTCCGGTTCCATCACACCAGGACAAATACTTTCATGATTTCTCCCTTCATATATACAAAACCGCTAAGAACAAAAAGCACATATCATAGGGAATCCTCAGCCTAAAATCATGTGCTTTTTGATACAATCTATTATTTATGTATTACAATTTATATACGAGTAATCAATGTAGTAGAAAATCACATAACTTTACAATCGTCATACCGTTTACAACACAGTTACATATAAAATGTGCCGTCATCGTAACATATATATTCTTAGTTTTAATATAGGAAATGCTTAATGGCAAAGCCCATATCATACACAGAAATATTCCCCAAATTGCAAGTGCATGTTCCAATGCATAAAAGAACATACTAAATAGTGTTGTTAAAACCAGAGTTTTTTTATTTTTAAAGTCTATGAGATTCTTCCTATAGAAACTTTCTTCTACGATTGGAGGTAGGATTATTGTAGAAAATGTAAATAGAATAAGCTTGAAGCAATTATTTACTCTTAACTTAATCATTCCATTATTAAGCTGTGGAAACATATTAGACAAGACGTTTGTAAATGTAAAAGCAAGAGCACAGAACAGTATTGTAATCAGAACTTGCTTCCAAAAAGCGCTTCCTTTTCTAACTGAATTCAACCATTCTTTGATTGAAAAATCTTTTCTCTGCTTGAAATATACTGCCAGTACTATATAAAATAAAAAATTAATATATATACAATGTTCTCGAAACAACAAGCAAGCTAATATAAATAAGCCCTCCACAATAATCGGGAATATATTTGATTTTATGTATTTGCTATCCATACTACATACTCCAAGTTAATTTTAACATGTAGATTATATCATAATCGAGCATGGGCTAACAGGCAACTCATCCGTTTTTATTTCTGTCACATATATATTGTCAAATTGCATAAACGCGCGTTTAACACTTGATATCCATTGCAAGCAATACAACATACGACAAATACAAAAGCAGCAAGCCAAAACTTAACATTCCGGCAAGCTGCCTTTTAAGGTCAATTAGTCTTCTTCCGACTCATCTTGATATGTTCCATCTTCTATTTGCTTTAACCTTACAATATCTATATATCGATCTAGCCTTGAAAGAAAATGCTTGTGAAAATTCTTTTCGATATTTTTGCGCAATATCAGCTGAATAATAACCCCATATAATCCCAAAAGACCGCCAATAATGAGCATTAATAAAGTCATTAAGGGCATCTCTATCAGAATACCAATTCCTATACCTAGGAAAACGCATATCAGGCACTCTACCATAATTATCACAAACAGGGGATTGGTCCAAGTGAGCTTGCCGAGCTTATATCTCAAAACCGATTCTCTTCTCAGCGATTCCCTGAGTTCAAGTTCAATACTCGATGTAGCCATCAAAAAAGGTTTTAGGCATTTACCCTCTTCTGTTCTTTGATATTTTTTGATTCCGGCTTTATCAAGGCGGACTCTCGATACAGGCTTCCCCCCTGATTCTCCAAATACGCCACCAAGGGCTATTGAAACCAGACTTGCCGGTTCCGAAATCCTTACCTCACCGTTTACAAAATTACTCATTGCTCCTCCTCATTTTTGCGAACGATTATCAGCCATACAAAAAAGCTTATTTCGACAACTGACAAAGCAATCATGATTAAAGCAAAAGTATCAAGAATAATCACTGCACATGCAAAACCTATTGAAATTAATATATCAGCAATCATAGCTATGATGTGTGCCCACATGAGCTTACCAACCTTCGCTCCGTTTGTGTTTTCGCCAATAGCTTTAAAGTAGCATGTAAACAGCACAACCGATACTATAAGAAATATTAAAGTGAATAATCCATATATAATCAATGCTACTGCGCTAGACATATTAAGCGTATCTGCATTAATATATATGAAACCACCCTCAACAAAGAGGCTATCATCGGAGAAAATCTTAAATCCGGTGTATAGCAATACTCGAGCGATACTTATAACTATGTAAGCATATAAGACTCTTGTAATTATCTTTGAGGCGTCTGCCGGAGAGCTATACTTCGATTCGATATTATTCATTTATTGGATTCTCTACCTTATCAGTAGGAGCTGCAGTTTCCGCCCGAGTTTCCGCTTCAGTCTCAAGCTTTGCTTCAACTACAGGTGTAGGCTCGGCTGCCTGTGCAGGCTCAGCTGTTGGTGCAGGCTCAGCTACCGGTGTAGCAGCAGGCTCAGCTGTCGGTGCTGAATTTTGATTGTTTATGTTGTTAAAGCTATTGTTTGGGTTTGCAGTAGTATACTGGCGCATTGAGTTTCCTGAACTTAGTCCGCTCTCGAATTCACTTTCAGCACTAACTTTTCTAAGTTGGCTAATTGAAATACCCGACAAAATCCATGTTACGATTCCAAGAACCACATAATTAAGTGCTAATACTAACGCTACTCCGGCTGATACAGCCAGCAAGATAAAAGCAATCATCTTCATATTGCTTTTTATAAATAGCACAATAGCTAGTACTATAGCAATAGCTGATATAACCTCAAGTGCAATAAATGTGTACTTCTGAATATCAATTAGATAATAGATGCTACTATTCTCAAATGAATATTCTACAATATAATTTGTTATTCTGATAACTATAAATGCAACAACTGTTGCTATGATAAGAACTGTGTTAATTAATATTCCTTTTTTTGCGATACTCTGCTGTGTCATAGATTACCCTCCAATAAAAAAACAAAAAGGAGCCACAATGTAAGCAGCTCCCATTGAAATTAGTTTTCAACTAAAGCCCGAATATGTAGATCGAGCCTAGAACTATTTAAGTTCTACCTTTGCGCCAACTTCCTCAAGCTGAGTCTTCATTGCTTCAGCTTCAGCCTTCTCAACGCCTTCCTTTAGAACGCCAGGAGCTCCGTCTACGAGAGCCTTAGCTTCCTTAAGTCCAAGACCTGTAATTTCTCTTACAACCTTGATAACCTTAATCTTCTCTCCACCTACTTCTGCAAGCACAACGTTGAAGTCTGTCTGCTCACCACCGGCTTCTCCACCAGCTGCAGCACCGGCTACAGCTACAGGAGCAGCAGCAGATACACCAAACTCTTCTTCACATGCTTTAACTAGCTCATTTAGTTCTAGTACTGTCATACCTTTGATGGCTTCTATGATTTTATCCTTATCCATTATAATTCTCCTTTTATTGTTATTTTTTGATTTTACTTTTAAAATTATTCTGTTTTTGCATCAGCAACAGCCTGAAGTGTTCTAACAAATGCTGAAACCGGTGACTGAATGCTACCCATGAACTTAGCAATAAGTTCATCTCTTGAAGGAATGTTAGCAATAGTTTCAATACCTGTCTTGTCGTAGAATGCTCCTTCTACAACACCTGCCTTGAATTCTACTGCCGGTATTTCTTTGATCAGCCCATTAAGTGTTCTTGCCGGTGCTGTTGCATCAGTCTTGCTGATTGCTATAGCGCTTGGTCCTGCAAGATGGTCCTTCAATGACTCGAAGTCTGTTCCTTCGATAGCTCTCTTTACGAGAGTATTCTTATATACAGTGTAGTCGACATCTGCCTCACGAAGAGCCTTTCTCATCTTATCAGCCTGCTCTACTGTGATTCCCATGTAATCGACAAGGATTGCAGACTGTGCTCCGTCAAGTTTCGCTTTAATCTCGTCGATTACTAGCTGTTTCTGTTGTTTTGCTACGTCTGACATCTATTTCTCCTTTCTGCAATGCGTACATTGCGAATAACATGCGGTACTCAACAAAAAACCCCATCATTTTGTAGACGGGGGCAATATCTATGTATTGTACCTCGGCAGGAAATTAAGTTTTCCAACACCTGCTGTCTACGGTTTAGTTTTCAATTTTAAATTACTAAATCTATGCTTAGTCAAGAATTGCAGGATTAACCTTGATTCCAGGTCCCATAGTTGTTGAAACCGAAATGCTCTTCATGTACTGGCCTTTTGCTGTCGCCGGCTTAGCCTTTACGATAGCCTCCATAAGTGCCTTGAAGTTATCCTGTAATTTCTCCTGGCCGAACGATTTCTTACCGATTATAGTGTGAACTATGTTCTGTCTATCCAAACGGTACTCAACCTTACCTGCCTTAATGTCAGCCAATGCTCTCTCCAAATCCATAGTAACTGTTCCTGACTTTGGGTTTGGCATAAGTCCCTTAGGTCCGAGTACACGTCCCAGCTTACCTACAACACCCATCATATCCGGTGTAGCAACTACTACATCAAAGTCAAACCAGTTTTCACTCTGAATCTTCTGAGCGAGTTCATCTGCTCCAACATAATCTGCTCCAGCCTTTTCCGCTTCCTCTGCCTTAGCACCCTTAGCGAAAACGAGAACCTTTACTTCTTTACCTGTTCCGTGCGGAAGTACAAGTGCTCCTCTTACCTGCTGGTCAGCATGTCTTCCGTCTACACCAAGTCTGATGTGGACTTCTACTGTTTCATCAAATTTTGCATATCCCGTCTCTACGACCTTAGCCATAGCTCCGGGTACATCGTATAAAGTAGCTCTATCTACTTTCTCTGCTACATTCCTGTAGCCCTTACCTCTCTTTGGCATAATTTACCTCCTGCTGGTTCTATCGGCCTGCTTGCGCTTAGGTTGTATTTTCTTGCACAACCTACTGACCTCCCAGAAAATTAATCTTCGACAACGATTCCCATACTTCTTGCTGTTCCCGCAATCATGCTTGTCGCTGATTCCAGGTTAGCTGCATTAAGATCCGGCATCTTTGTCTTTGCGATCTCTTCTACCTGTGCTCTTGAAAGCGTTGCAACTTTTGTCTTGTTTGGTTCTCCTGAACCTGAAGCCAAGCCGGCTGCCTTCTTTAGCAATACTGCTGCCGGTGGTGTCTTAGTAATGAACGAAAAGCTTCTATCTGCATAGACAGTTATTACTACCGGAATAATCATTCCAGGCTGATCCTGTGTCTTTGCGTTGAACTGCTTACAAAAGTCCATGATATTTACACCGTGCTGACCTAGTGCCGGACCTACCGGTGGCGCCGGATTAGCCTTGCCTGCTTCAATCTGTAGCTTAATATAGCCTGTGACTTTCTTAGCCATGTGTTTCTCCTTTCTCTATAGAATTCTATAGGATTTTATCTACCTGGCCGAACTCAAGTTCAACCGGTGTATCTCTACCGAACATCGAAACTCTGACAGTAAGTATTTGTTTCTCTTTGCTGATATCGAGAACCTCACCCATGAAGCTCTCAAACGGTCCGCTTATAACACGTACTGTGTCTCCAACCTCGACGTCCAGATCGATATAAACCTTTTCTATTCCCATTCTCGCAACTTCTGTATCAGTTAGCGGTATAGGATTAGAGCCATGACCAACAAATCCTGTTACCCCCTGTGTGTTACGTACAAGATACCATGACTCATTATTTACAATCATCTTTATAATGACGTATCCCGGGAACATCTTCTTGGTCTTGATTTTTCTTTGGCCTTCTTTGATTTCAACTCTGTCTTCCGTCGGTACTACGATATCAAGAATCAAATCCTGCATGCCACGATTCTCGACCATTTTTTCGATATTTACTTTTACCTTATTTTCATGACCTGAATATGTGTGTACGACATACCACTTAGCATTACCATCACCTCTAAGGCCTTCTTCCTCCAATGGTGAAAGTATGTTTTTTTCTGACTCTGACATTTTGCACCTTCTTTGACAATTATTTTACAGTTACGCCAAGGATATTCTTTAGAAGCGCTAAAACTCCAATATCTACAAGCCAAAACCCAAGTGCACATACAGCACATGTTGCAGCAACTACAACGGTGTAAGCGCCGAGCTCTTTGCGAGTAGGCCATACAACCTTGCTCATCTCTTTTCTGACACCCTTAATATATTCACCTAGACTTTGCCTGCGCGGTGTGTTTGCATTCTTAGCTGTAGCCATAGCCGCCTCCTTACTTCGTTTCCTTGTGTAATGTTTCCTTCTTACAGAACTTACAATACTTCTTAAGTTCGATTCTATCAGGATCGTTTTTCTTGTTTTTCATGGTATTGTAGTTTCTCTGCTTGCACTCTGTACACGCCAGTGTAACCTTAACCCTCATATCTTCATGTCCTTTCGTTTGTTCATTTATTAAATACTCAAATTCAGAGCCGTTTGACTCCGGCCCTGAATATATAAGCATAAAGTTGCCTATTAATTGTACCCTAAGCCCTTGTCAATGTCAAACCATTTCCAAAAAAACTTGAAAATCACATTTATTCTACTCCGGAATACATAAGCTATGAAAAACATTGCTATGATGCATCTAGTTATTCCGACATTATCTCGCTGATTTTATCTAATGCCTTATTGACGCTCTCACTATCCGGAACTACAACCGATGCATACTCACCGCCAAGCGCATAGCATGGCCTTATATCTATATCGCCCTTCATGTTTTGCGTTATGACTGTCCATCCCTTTAATCCGGAGCTTTGCATTCTTACAAGTGCCTTTATATCGCTGGAATTCATGTTGACTTCCATATAGTTCTTAATAGAATTCAATATACCCGGATACTTTAGTAGCAGAACCTTAACCGATGTCACCTTTTTAATCATGGCCTTCATCACTTTTTGCTGGTTTCTGTTCCTCTGGAAGTCCCCATCCTCAAACGACTTTCTTTCCCTGGCAAAAGCGAGCGCCTCTTCTCCGTTCATGTGGTTGTATCCCTTTACAAACTTATAGTAGGCCTGTCCGTGAGTCTCAAAATCGAAGTCTGAGTTCACATCTATTCCGCCAATTGAATTTACCATGCTCTTAATAGTCGAGTAGTTGACCTTGACATAATAGTTCATCTCAAGCCCGGTGAGCTTTTCAACAAAAGCAACTGTCTCGTCAGCTCCGTAGATACCACTGTGCGTAAGCTTGTCGTACTCACCTTTAATATCCGGATATTCTATGTAGAAGTCCCTCGGCATTGACGTCAAAAGAATTTTTCTCGTCTTTGGATTTACCGTTACAATCATATTCACGTCGGACCTTGAACTCTGCGAAATGTCTCCCTCAATATCAAGACCTGTGATTAAAATATTAAAAGGCTCCTCGCTCACATCTACGCGCTTGGCCTCAGCTCTGTCCTTGCCGGATGAATCTGAGGTTATTTTATTAAAGAATAGCAATGTATTTACGATGTACACGCTTGCCAAGCACATAGAACCACCCATAATCAAAGCAAGAAGTATGCAGATAAGCTTTCTAGACTTCTTGAACCTATACGAGTGAAGAGCCGGAAATATCAAAATAAAGGCTACAAAAATCACAGCAGCTATTATAATAAGTATCTTTGTCGTCAAAAACTGAGAATAGCAAAGCAAACCAATAAAAATCAGGGTCACAAGCAGGTAAATTCGCGATAAAAATCGTGTAAATTTGCCAAGCGGTGACTTTGTTACTGTTCTCTTACGGTGGGTTCTAGCCTCTTCCATTTTCTTCTCTCTTCTATCTATTGTTCTTGCTATACAATTTTACATCCCCGCTTTTACTTTGTCGAGATATAAAGACAAATAAGGTAAAATAAGATTTTGTTCACTGTATTTCTTTGTTCATAAATCCTTTTTTATGAATCGCATCAAACTCTCTTATCTCACCTTGAAGCCTTCGCCGAAGACCTCATGAGACTCAACTATAATCATGAATGCTTTAGGATCTGTCTCCCTTATTATTTCGTTAAGTTGGAAGGCCTGCTTATTTCCGCAAGCACACATAACAACCGACTTGTCCTCCTCTGAATAGCTTCCCTTTGCCTTTAAGAATGTTGCGCCTCTGTCGATTACATCGTCTATTTTTTCCGCAAGTTCACTAGGTTTATCCGTAACAATCAATGCCATCTTTCCTGAAGTCAGACCGAAGAGGAATTTGTCGATTACTACAGATATTATATAGCTGATTATAATTCCGTAGATTAAGCCGTTGATACTTCTTGATACAACGGCAACGCCAAGCAACACAATCAGGCAATCCATTATAAAGGAAATCTTACCTATGGTCATGTACGGTTTCTTTGCTTTGATACTTAGTATGATGAAGTCCGCACCACCTGTTGAGGAGTTTCTCATGTATATCAAAGCATAGCCTATCCCGGAAAGCACTCCCGTGCATATTGCAGCCAGCATCGTGTCACCCGAGTAGATTGGGAATCTGGGCGCAATATAGTCGATTATTACCGAGGTTATAATCAGCGACTTAATCGAATTGAAGAAGTAGCGCTTTCCAAGTATCTTATAGCAAAGTATTGCAACCGGAATATTCAGCGCTATGGTCACCGCACCGATTGGAAGCCCAAATATGTGATTGAAAATTAAAGCTATACCCGTAAATCCAACAAGAGGAAAGTGTGCAGCTGCAGCGAAATTATATGCACCGAGCGCTATAAAGATACCGCCTATGATATCGAAGAGAATGTCAACTGATATCCTCTGCATATCTCTCTTTTCTATCTTGTTCATATAATACCTTTCTTTACTCTCACAAGAAATAAGTTAGATTTAGCCTTTTGATATAGGCTATCCGAAAAAATACCGGCACTGTTGTGCCGGCATCTTAATATTATGTTTGTAATTTGACCT
>ERZ773083.2808-NODE-2808-length-10460-cov-10.686497_pt1 | contig 10460 bp, 5 predicted proteins | sample MGYA00511465_ERZ773083 | MGnify/ENA primary metagenome ERZ773083 (study PRJEB29015, sample SAMEA2738001) | human oral metagenome | biome: human oral; feature: human-associated habitat; material: dental | place: China | collected 2060 ... | reverse complement strand
GCAAATCCACGCGCATGAAGCCGATTGAGATCGTCTACGGGCTTGAGCGCGGCGCGAAGGCGGTGCTCGGCGTGCTCATCGCCTGTGCGGCGGCGGGCATCATCATCGGTGTCGTCACCAAGACGGGCGTTGGACTGCGCCTCGCCTCGGGGCTCATCGACCTTGCGGGCGGCATGCTGCTCCCTGCGATGTTCTTCACCATGATTACGGCGATCGTCCTCGGCATGGGCGTGCCGACCACGGCGAACTACGTCATCACCTCGACCATCGCCGCACCCGCCCTCGTACAGATGGGCGTGCCCATCCTCGCGGCGCACATGTTTGTGTTCTACTTCGGCATCATCGCGGACGTGACCCCGCCCGTCGCACTCGCCGCCTATGCAGGGGCGGGCATCAGCGGGGGCAATGCGCTTAAGACGGGGGTGCACGCGTCGAAACTCGCGGTTGCAGCGTTCATCATCCCGTACATCTTTGTCCTCTCCCCCGTCATTCTGATGGTGGATGCGACCCCGCTTACCCTCGTCATGGCGACGCTCTCCGCTCTCCTCGGCATGGTCGCCGTCAGTTCCGCACTCTGCGGCTTTCTCGCCGATCACTGTCGCCTGTATGAGCGCGCCCTGCTTGTCGGTGCGGGGCTGCTCATGATCAAGCCCGGCGGCACAACCGACCTCATCGGCTGCGCCATCTTCGCCGCGATTCTTGCGCTGCAGTATACGCGCGTAAAGAAAGCGGCATAAATCACGGACTTTTGACCGTTCGAGCATTTTGCTCGGCGGTCTTTTTTATTGCCTGTGCCGTTCTGCCTTCTGCACGGAGAACTGCTCCGCGAGATCGTCCAGATACGCAGCAAGACGTGTACGGCTGCCCTCATGCGCGAGCTGCGCGATCATCGTCATGTGGTGTCTGAGATCGTGGCGCATACGGCGCGAGCTGCGCCAGAGGTCGAGCATCGTTTGATAACGCGCCTCCTCGGCACTGCGAATCATCTGCTCATGGAGCTGCCGCGTGTGGAGCGCGTTGCCCTCCTCCGTATAGCGTGCGAGGAGGTTCGATACGCGCAGGTATTGGATGAGGGCGAGCGGGAGCAGCAGCCGCGCAGCGATGATCGTCGGCTGCACCGACGTCCCCGATGGATCTGCGGCGACGGCGAGCGCGACGAGAATCACCTCATAGCCGCAGAGGTAGAGCCAGAGCTGCCGATCCTCAACGAACAGCATCGGCATGAGCAGGTGGCGGGTCGTATGCAGCGCGGCAGGCAGGACGAGGAGGAACATCATGGGGACGAGCAGACATTTCCACAGCCCCGGCGGCAGTCCTGCGCCGAAGAAATATTCCGCCGCCGCACCAATCGTCCCCGCCAGCATCAGCAGCGGATAGACGAGCAGGGCGATCGAGAGCACGCGCAGCGGGCGGTCATGGATCGTCGCCATCATATAGAGTACGGCGAGCGGGCGGCACAGGAGGGCAGTCAGCGACATATCCAGCCCCGCCGTCATCTGAATGCACTGCGTCAGTACGAGCAGGAGCAGATAGCCGACGAGGACGCAGCCCCGCGCAAAACGCAGCCGCTCACGAAAGACATAGAAAACGAGCAGGTCAAAGGGCGGTGCACACACGAGCGTATGCAGCAGCCGAATCTCTGTGTCGGTCATGATCTGCCGTCCTCCTCGCAGGCATCCGTCCGCGTCGGCGTGCCGTTTGCCGCACGCACCGCTGTCGTTTGCAGCACAATCGAGACAGCAAAGAGCGCACCCTCCGCCGCAATCTCCATTGTTCCGCCATAGTGCGCCAGACTCGCGCGTATGCTCTCCATACCGATGCCGCGCTCGGTGTAGCCGCGCTTGGACGAGAGCAGCTGCTCCTCGGCATCGTAACGCAGCTCTCCGTCATAGCTGTTGTCCATCGTCAGAAAGAGCGTGTCCCCCTGATGGATGAGTGCGAGCTGCAGAATGCGCGGGGCATCGGGCGCGCAGCGTTCCAGAGCCTCGGCGGCGTTGCAGAGCAGATTGCCGAGGATTGCCGTCAGATCGAGCGGGTCAATCGGATTCTCTGCACCCACCTCAATGCGGTATGCCGTCTGTACGCCGAGCCGTTCAAAGACCGGCTGCCAATAGCCGACGAGAATATTTACCGTCTCATTTGCACAGACGGGCGCGCAGCGCGTTTGGATCAGAGATGCAGCGTCGCCCATCAGCCGCTCGATGCCCGCCGTGTCCCCCTGTGCGAGCATCGCCCGCGCCGCAGCAATCATCTCTGTGAACTGTGTGCGGAAAGTGCGCGTCGTGCGGTCATTTTCCTCCATCCGCGCCGCATTCTGGCGCGTGATTTCTGCCATCTCCACCTCGCGTGCAGCCTGTTCGCGCAGTGCACGCTGACGCAGCCGCGCATTCATGGCATAGAGTGCCAGACCGATGCAGCAGAAACCGCCGACCGCCCCGCTCAGGCGAACAAAGAGTGCCGTATGTGTCCGCAGATCGTTGAACGGCGAGAGCAGGATCGTGAGCACCAGAATCAGCATGCCCAGCCATGCGAGCGGCGTCCATACCGCATCAAAGGAATCATCCGCGAGCAGCGGTGCGGCGATCGTGCGCCCATAGTACAGAAAAAGCGGCACAGCGATGGGGAGACAGGCAATCGTGCAAAGCCCCGAGAGCAGGAACGGCACATCAAAGAGCGGATAAGCATCCTCCACGGCATAGATCACCGTCTGCATGGCGAACCAGACCAGCCCCGGGGGGATGAGGATGCAGATCTGCTTGCCAATCGGCACGCGCGTCATCGCGAGCAGATAGAAGAAGATAAAAAAGAGAAACGGAAAGGCGATGCGCCGCGAAAACACCGTGACCGCCTCGATCTGGATGACCGCCTCGATCCCCGTGAGCAGGAGCAGCCCCGCAATGATCGGCAGCGGAGCAAAACGCAGATAGCGGCGAAAGATATAGAGACGAACCAGATTGACGGGCAGAATGTGAACCGCCGTATACAGCAGCGTTACCAGTGGCACGGCAAGCGGATACGGCATGAGTTCGATCATCGGCGATGGGTGCATGAGTTCTCTCCTATGACGAAAATCCCGCACGCATCTTCTTCAGCATATAGGCGCAGTAGCTGTGCTCGACCTCGCTGCTGCGGCGCGTCGCAATCGGCAGGAGAGTGCCGTCCGCCAGCAGAATGCCGTCCGCAGTCAGCTGATGGATATAGTCCATATTGACCAGCAGACTGCGGTGGCAGGAGAGGAACATCGGCATGGCATCGAGCAGCTCCCGTGCGCGGGACAGCGTCATATAGGGGGAGCGTGTCGTGCCGTCCGCCAGATGGAACGAGCAGCGTCGCCCGTCCGCATCGACATAGCGAATGTTTTCGATGGGGACGCGCTCCTCTGTATAGTCAATCGTGAGCGTGATGGTGGGACGATCCTTTTTGAAGAACGGCGTGCGCGACAGTGCCTCGCGCACCCCTGCCTCCGTGACGGGCTTGATGAGATAGTGCGTTGCCGTTACGCCGAATGCCTCGACCGCGTGCTCACGGCTCGTCGTCACAAAGATGATCGCGCAGTTCGTATTGAAGGAGCGCAGAATCTGTGCCGTACGGATGCCCGTGCGCTCGCCCAGATAGATGTCGAGAAAGACAATGTCGGCGCGCGCGGAGGACATATGCGCAAGGAATTTCTTATCATCCGTGAACGCGCGAATCATAGGGCGCGGCATATACTCCGAACAGATCGTGTCGAGTGTTGTGCAGAGCGTGTGCAGATCGCTCGGATTGTCATCGAGCACCGCAATCTTCATAGTATAGATGCCTCCTTTTTCATCAAATATTTTATGGAAATAAGAAAAAGATTGCAAGTATAATTTGACTGCTTTCGCGTTCATGACATACTTTCGTCGTTTATGACAAACTTTGTTGATTTTTTTCTCAGATGTGAGAAAATATGGATAGGATGTATAGTTCTTTCGTATCAGTAAAGTGGAGGAATGGAGTTTATGATGGGTGTACTGGAAAAAGCTCTTCATTGGAAGCATACGCAGAGGATCATCACCTTTGTCATCATCCTCAATGCAGCGGTGTTGGGCATATTGACGGATCGGACGCTGTCCGCCGAAGAGATTTCATTGTTGGAGATGATCGACAAAGCCTGTTTGGTGATTTTTACCATCGAGTTGATCGCAAAACTGCTCGTTTATCGGCGAAGTTTTTGGTCAGAGGGCTGGAACATCTTCGACTTCGTCATCGTCCTCAGCTCCATCATCTTTATTTCCTCCAGCATTTCGGTCATACGAGCCTTCCGTATCTTCCGACTGCTCAAGGCGCTCGCGGAGTTCCCCGAGCTGCAGATCCTCGTATCGTCCATGCTCAAGGCGATCCCCAGTATGACGTGGGCGCTTCTGCTGCTCTTCATCGTCTTCTATATCTTTGCGGTTTTCGGCAGTACGATGTACGGCGATGCGTTCCCCGAGCTGTTCGGAGACATCGGCGGCTCTATGTTCACCCTGTTCCAAGTCATGACCTTTGAATCATGGGCGACCGCCGTGGCAAGACCGATCATGGCAACGTACTCTTATGCGTGGGTATACTTTTTGGTGTTCATCCTTCTTACTGCCATCACGCTCTTGAATGTCATGGTGGGCATCGTGGTCGAAGCCGTCGGCACCATTTCAGAAGCGGTCAAGCAGAAGCAGGCGGCTGATGCGGCGGAAAACGCACCTTCCGAAGTGCGTGAAGCCGATGAAGTGGAAGCGGAAATCCGTATGCACCTTGAGCAAATCGAGGAATTACTAAAAAAGCGCTGCTAAGCTATATAAAATGAAGTCGCTCGAATTCATTTTACAATTAACCTTTGCATTTTATCCATCCCCCACAAAAAAAAAGACAGCCCACAAGCTGCCTTCGTATGCTATAATATACTCGGTGCTACCAAGACGGTAGGCGGTCGATTCTTAGCCCCTGAAAGGGGGCGCTGCTTATGGAACTGTACGATTTTTTATCGTTGATGTTCATGGTAACGATTTGCGTCGTTGCTTTAAAAGCAAAATAAGAATCCCCCGCCTTTAGCGCTCAAACTCTAGGCGGGGAGATTCTCTCCGAAATGAGTTAGGGGCTGACCGTCTACCGGTAGCACCTTTTCTATGCCTATTATACGACATAGCCCCCGCTACGTCAAATCGCCTGCGCGTAATCTGTCACAGCCCTGCGCAAATTCGGGCGATTTCATTGATAAAAGACGCCTTAGAACCGCTGCCTGTATCCATGCTTTCGCGACCTCTTTCCTATAAAATACGACCACTTTTTGCAATTTGCTTGCTTGCCATATAAGCGCTGTATTATGGTATAAAAAATATAACTTCGAATCGGTTCCATAGAGAGGGAGAATGCAATGAAACGCATAGAAAGGCAGCAGCTTTATCGCGCCGTCGTCTGCGCCATTTTCGCAGGCGTCGTCGCCGCGCCCTTTGCCGAAGAGACGGCTTACGCGCTGCCCGTCGAGGGCACGAACGCAGCGGCGAATGCGGGAACGGCGGATATTTCCACCGCCGATAAAACCATGAACATCGCGGGCAAAAGCGATCACAACATCCTCAAGTGGGAGGACTTCTCCGTCGAAAAGGACGAGATGGTAAAATTCGACGGCGGCGCAAAGACAAAAGACTATCTGAACCTCGTCACAGGCGAGGGCGCGTCGAACATCTACGGCAAGATCGAGGGCGGCAGGAACGTCTACCTCATCAACCCGCACGGCATCCTCTTCGCCAAGGGATCTGAGGTCAATACGGGCGCGCTCTACCTCTCGACGGCGAACATCGACACGGTCGCAGCCGCGGCGGGGACATCATGGGACGGCAATAGCCCCCTCTCTGCGTCTGCGCAGACGGGCAGCGTGCTGAACCTCGGCACGGTGAAGGCGAACAGCCTCTATATCGAGGGCAAAAACGTCACCGTCCTCAATACGAATAACGTGACGGACGAGCATGGAACGCCGCTTCGTGGTACGGTCGGCGGTATAGGGACGAAGGCGAAGGTCCGGATCTACAGCGAGCAAACACCGCACATCGGCTACGAGGTCGCCAATAAAACGACGATCAAAATCAACGTGAATGGCAAAGATAAGCAGTATACGGTTTCCGACTATGCGAATCCGAGGCTCATCGCATCTGCATCCGTGCGCGCGTGGGATGTGAAGAAGCTCAATGGCGGCGGTGATCATTCCGGCTATGACTATATGCTCGTGCATAACGTCTACGAGTTGCAGCACATGGATGCGAGGGTGGACTCGAGGCACGGCAGATACATGCTCGCGAATGACATCGACGCGCGTGCGACACGTAGTTGGCATCCGTCGACATACCAGGGTGAGCCCTTCTACCAGGGCTTCCTGCCGATTGGACGCGTAGACTTTGGAGCAGGCTACGGCAATCCCTTTGAGGGACGATTTGACGGCGTCGGGCACAAGATCACGGGACTTCACATTCAGCGAAAAATGCTATTCGAGGTCGGGCTGTTCAGCCAGGCACAGGCGGGGGCGGTCATCGAAAATGTTTCCCTCTCGGAAGGGTATGTGGAGGGACGTGGTTGTGTCGGCGGCATTGTGGGATATGCACATGAGGAGGGCGTCATTCGTAACGTCTCCTTTAGCGGCACGGTGTACCTCCGTTACAATGATACGATTGGCGGCATTGTGGGAAGGGGGAGGAATTTTACCATTGAGAACGCCTGCAATAAGGGGACGGTCAGAGGGGAAAGGGCAGAGAAGATCGGCGGCATTATAGGAGAGGGGGAAGAAGTTACCATTAAGAACGTCTGCAATGAGGGGACGGTCGCAGGGAAAGAGCAGATTGGCGGCATTGCGGGATGGATAAAGAAAAGTACCGTGCAGAACGCTCTGCATACGGGAACCGTGCGGCGAGAGACATGGAATGGCAGTAAGGAGAAGACCGTCGGCAGCATTGTGGGAACGGCGGATAACAGCCGGATTCGCGGTGTCGTATGGAGAGCGGGGTGTGTCACGGAGACGAGGGACGACATCCCAAGTGAAACCCCACTGGAAGCCCGTGCGGTCGGCGAATTGCTGAATCATTCTACGGTGGAGTACGATAAGGAACGCAGCATGGCGGAGATGAAGCAGGCGGCGACCTATCAGGACTGGAAGGACGATCAGGGGAAAGCCGTCGTCTCCGGTGAGGGCGGCAAGGGGACGCCGTGGCGCATCTACGAGGGACATACGACGCCGCTCCTCACGGGACTGATGCGGGGGACGAAGTGGGTCAAGAACGCTGAGAAGGTCTACGATGGCGCCGCGCTGACCGGTACAGACCATATCCGCTTCGATGCAGAGAAAAACGTCGGCACATACCATGCGTACAGCGAAACGTATGACCTCATCGGCGGCGCCTACACGATCAAAAAGCGCCCGCTGACCCTTGCCGATGTCGCGGCGCAGACCAAAACCTACGACGGCTCTACAGCGGCAGACGTATCGAAGTTCCGCGCGACGCTCGCGGGTGTCGTCAATGGCGAGGAAAACCTTGTATCGGCGACCGTCGCAGGCGCGGCGTACAACAGCAAGGATGTCGCTTCGGCGAATCGCATCGACTACACGGGCGTCGCGCTCACGGGAACGGGCGCGGCGAACTATACCATCGCGAACACCGCAGAGGGCGCGGGCAGGATTACGCCGAAGCAGCTGAATCTCGCCCTTGCAGGCGGCGCACGCTTTGACAAGACCTACGACGGCAATGCGAACGTCACGCAGACGCTCACGAAGGGGACGCACTACACCCTCACCGGCTTTGTCGGCACGGAAGGGACAGGCATCGGGCTAAGCTCCGCCACAGGCAAATACACCGATAAGAACGCAGGCGCGAACAAAAGCGTGCGCTTTGACGGACTGCGCCTGACGGGTGCGGGCGCGGACAACTATGCGCCGGACAAGACCACCCTCACGGGAACGGGAACCATCGCGCGGCGTGCGCTGACGCTCGGCGCGGTCGAGGCGCAGACCAAGACCTACGACGGCACGAGGGCCGCAGATGCATCGAGGTTCCGCGCGGGACTGAACAATGCCGTCGCGAGGGACGACATCACAGCCGCCGCCACAAGTGCGGCGTACAACGATAAGAACGTCGCTCGGGCGAATCGCATCGACTACACAGGGCTGACGCTCACGGGAACGGACGCGGGGAACTACACACTCGCCGCCACGACCGCACAGGGCGCGGGAGCCATCACGCCGCGTGCGCTGACGCTCGGCGCAGTCGCGGCGCAGACGAAGACCTACGACGGCAATACTGCGGCAGACGCATCGAAGTTCCGCGCGACGCTCGCGGGTGTCGTCAAGGGCGAGGAAAACAGCGTGAGCGCAACTGCCGCAGGCGCGGCGTACAACGACAAAAACGTCGCTCGGGCAAACACCGTCCACTACACAGGCGTCGCTCTCACGGGAACGGGCGCGGGGAACTATACCATCGCCGCGACCGCGCAGGGCGCGGGAGCCATCACGCGGCGTGCGCTGACGCTCGGCGCAGTCGAGGCGCAGAGCAAGGCCTACGACGGCACGACAGCCGCTGACGCATCGAAGTTCCGCGCGGGACTGAACAATGCCGTCGCGGGGGACGACATCACAGCCGCCGCCGCAGGTGCGGCATACAACGACAAGAACGTCGCTTGGGCGAATCGCATCGACTACACAGGGCTGACGCTCACGGGTGCGGACGCGGGGAACTACACACTCGCCGCAGGAGCCGCAGAGGGCGCGGGCACAATCACGCGGCGCATGCTGACGTTCGACGATGTCGCGGTGCAGACCAAAACCTACGATGGCAATACTGCGGCAGACGCATCGAAGTTCCGCGCGACGCTCGGCAATGTCGTCAAGGGCGAGGAAAACCTTGTATCGGCGACTGCCACGGGTGCGGCGTACAACAGCAAGGATGTCGCTCGGGCAAACACCGTCCACTACACAGGCGTCGCCCTCACGGGAACGGGCACGGCGAACTATACCATCGCGGGTACCGCACAGGGCGCGGGCAGGATTACGCCGAAGCAGCTGAATCTCGCCCTTGCAGGCGGCGCACGCTTTGACAAGACATACGATGGCAATGCGAACGTCACGCAGTCCCTCACGAAGGGCGGGAACTATACCCTCGACGGCTTTGTCGGCACGGAAGGGACAGGCATCGAGCTAGGCTCCGCCACAGGCAAATACACCGATAAGAACGCGGGCACGGACAAAAACGTGCGCTTTGACGGACTGAGCCTGACAGGCGATGGCGCGAGCAACTATGCGCCGGACAAGACCACGCTCACGGGAACGGGAACCATCACGCGGCGTGCGCTGACCCTCGGCGCGGTCGCGGCGCAGACCAAGACCTACGACGGCACGACAGCCGCAGACACAGCGAAGTTCCGCGCGAGGCTGAACCATGCCGTCGCGGGGGACGACATCACAGCCGCCGCCACAGGTGCGGCATACAACGATAAGAACGTCGCCGGCGCAAGCCGCGTCGACTACACAGGCGTTGCGCTCACGGGTGCGGACGCGGGGAACTACACACTCGCTGCCACAACCGCAGAGGGGGCGGGTGCGATCACGCACCGCACACTGACACTCACCGCCGATGAGAAGCACGCCGTGCAGGGGCGTCGGATGCCCGCCTTCACGGGGCGTGCGGACGGCTTTGCCCACGGCGAGGACATGCGCGTATTCGCCCCGGGCAGTCTCACGTTCAAGAGTGATGTCGCCAATACGGACACCGCCGGCAAATACGCCGTCACAGGCAGCATCGGAGGCGTGTCGGGAGGCACCCTCGGCAACTACCGCATCACGCAGGCGGCGGGCAACGCACGCGCGTTCATCATCCACGTCGCGCCCGGGGTGAGCGGACTCTTCGCCTCGCTGGTGCAGGGCGCAAAGCCCGTATTCGACGACGGCTTCAGCAAGACCGTCGACGTCTTCGGCACTGCGCGTCCCATCCGCGCCGCAACGCTTGGCATCTACCGCTTCGATGCAGAGACGGATTTGGAAAACCGAGGTATGCGCCTTTGACATGCATGCCGCCGATGAAAGCGATGGAAGACTTGCTGAGGAAGCGCTGAAATCCGGCATTTCCGAACATAGAAGAAACCTGTCCAAAAGAAAGGACGAAGCAAAATGAAAACCTCATCGAACAAACACCTGCGCCGCACCATCCTCTGTGCGCTCTTTGCAGGCATCGTCGCCGCGCCCTTTGCCGCGCCGACGGCGTATGCTCTGCCCATCGAGGGCGCGAACGCCGCAGCGAACGCAGGAGAGGCGAATATCACTACCGCCGACAAGACGATGGACATCGCGGGCAAGACCGACCACAATATCCTCAAATGGGAGAACTTCTCCATCGAGAAGGACGAGAAGGTGCGTTTCGATGGCGGACATCAGACGCGCGACTATCTGAACCTCGTCACGGGCGAGGGCGCGTCGAACATCTACG
>ERZ773083.2807-NODE-2807-length-10463-cov-3.277287_pt1 | contig 10463 bp, 6 predicted proteins | sample MGYA00511465_ERZ773083 | MGnify/ENA primary metagenome ERZ773083 (study PRJEB29015, sample SAMEA2738001) | human oral metagenome | biome: human oral; feature: human-associated habitat; material: dental | place: China | collected 2060 ... | reverse complement strand
ATACCGCAGAACTGCGTATTTGGTAGCAGCAGCATGCGCCCCCGTTTAGGCGCGGATATTTCGTTTTGTGCCGCAAATGCGCTGTGACAATTTCGCCTCGTAGCTAGAATGCGTTGCGGCGGCGCGCTGTTTCGGGCGCTGGAATTTTACAAAACGTGCGGTGCGATTAAATTTTAAAATTTTAAGCAGAACGGGCAAAACTGCCCTAGCGTGAAATTTTAGAAGCGAGTTTGAACAAAATTTTGAAAACTCGTTTAGCGAAATTTTAAAAACTAGCCCCGGTGCAAATTTTAAAGGCGGCGCGGTTGCGTCAAAATTTTAAAACCGCGCCTGTAAAAGCGATGAAATTTAAAAATTTTATAAAGGAAAACGATGGAAAAAAAAGAGATTTCACTTAAAGCTAAAGGCGGTAAGAGCGCTAAAATCGACTTTTTGTATCAGTTCGACGATTCGCTGCCGGTGGCGAGCTTCAAGTTAATTTTTAAAGCAAGCGGCGCGGTGAGCGAGAAGACCCTGGGCCTTGCGCGCATCTGCGCGGGCATTTTGGGCGAGGGCTCAAAGACGCTGGGAGTGAGCGAATTTCACCGCAAGCTCGATATCCGCGCGGTCGAGATCAGCGCCGCGAGCAATTTTGAGACCTTCGGCGTCCAACTAAACTGCCTAAAAGAGCACTTCGATTTCGGCCTAGACATGCTGCGAGAGCTGCTTAAAGAGCCCAATTTAACGCCCTCGGTGCTTCAAAAGCTAAAAATGCAAACCATAGGCGAGATCGCCGTGCTAAAAAGCGAGTTTGATTACATCGCGACATGCAACCTAAAAGCGCTTCTGTATCCGCGCACGAGGCTCGAGCGGCCACTCATAGGCGACGAGGCGAGCATAGAGCGGATCACGATGAAGGACGTGCGGGAGTTTTTCGCCTCGCTGAGTTTAGAGAATTTATACGTCGTTTTATGCGGCGACGTGAGCGATAAAAACCCGAAAATCGCGGAAATTTTGAGCCTTTTTGCAAGCGGAGAAAAGCGCGAGCTGCCGTTTTTTACGCCGAGCGATGCAAAAAAAATAAAGATCCAAAAGGAGCAGACGCAGCAAGCCTACATCTACTTCGGCGCGCCCTTTGCGTTGCCAAAGGAGCAGGAGTTCATCGCAAACACCGCGCTTTTCGTGCTTGGAAGCAGCGGTTTCGGCAGCAGACTGATGGAGCGCATCCGCGTTAAACACGGGCTTGCGTACTCGGTCTATGCGCGCGGCGATTTTGAGCTTAGCCGCCGCGAGTTTTGGGGCTATCTGCAGACCAAAAACGAAAATTTACAAAACGCCGCCGCGCTCGTAAAAGAGGAGATCGCGAAATTTATCGCCTCTGGCGTGAGCGAAGCGGAGCTAAAAAGCGCCAAAAAATTCCTGATCGGAAGCGCCGTGCTACAAAAAGAGACGATGTTTAAGCGCGCGGCGATCGCGCAGAGCGAGTATTACAAGGGCTACGCATTCGGCGAGTTCGAGCGAAATTTAAAGCGTATCGAGACGCTAAAACTCGGGGCGCTCAACGATTTCATTAGATCGCACGATGAGATCATAAACCTAAGTTTTTCCGTCATTTGCGACGAGGCAGCCGCGAAAAAGGGGCTTAAAATTTAGCCAATCGCGGCGCGTATCTGCGGTCAGCCTAAAATTTGGATAAATTTTAAATTTATAAAGCGGTGCGGGCGGCGCTAAATTTTACTTTTGCGCTGCGTTTACGGACAGCTTGTGCGTTTAAATTTAAAGCCGCGCCTGCGTCGCGCTAAAATTTGCGGGGCTTTGCGGAAGCGATTAAATTTGCGAGCCTTATAGGGGCGGTTAAATTTAAAGGCGCCGTGTACGGCTCGGTAAAATTTCAGCACGCAAAATTAAAGTCCGATTTTGCCTGCCGTTTGCAAATCGCGCCGTGAAATTTCAAAAGCGATCGCACTCTGTTTTAAAACCCGGTGCACGCCGCAAAAACACGGCTGCCAAACAAAATGCGCGCAAACGAGTAAAATTTTACAGGCGCAGCCGGCAAGCAAATTTGCCGCAATGGGTGAAATTCCGAGCAAATTTAAGCAAGCGTTCGATGCGGCGCATAAAATTTCGTAGCGCGAGGGCTTAAGCGCCTATCAAATTTAAAGGATGAAAATTGATTTTTGAAGCAAAAGACGCGGCGACGCTGCAAAAGGCGGGCATTACGACGCTTTTGGATCTGGCGCTGCTTCTGCCCAAAAGCTTCGACGATCTAAGCGTGGGGGATGCGCCCTGCGCGGGCGAGAGCACGGCGGAGGTCGAGTGCCTCTTCCAGCACAGGCGCGGCTCGATGCTCATCGTCACGGCGCACTGCCTCAGCTGGGAGCGCGAGATCAAAATCGTCATCTTCAACGCCAAAAGCTGGCACTTCGGCGCCTTTAAGCGCGGCAAAAAATTTTTCATCCACGGCAAATGCGACGAAAGCTTCGGCTCGTGGCAGTTCGTAAACCCAAAAATCGTAAGCGAGCCGGGCAGGATCGCGCCCAAATACAAAGCCGCGCTGAGCGACGCTGCGGCGCAAAAGCTGATCAAAAAATATCTAAGCGCGTCCGCGCTTTTAGGCTGTGGGCTGCGCGCGGACGAGGCGGCGGTACTGCTCGCGCTACATGAAAGCTCGCCACGCAGCGTGCGAATGCTAGCCGCGCTAAATAGACAGCTCAAGGAGGGCGGCGCAGAAAATTTCGGCGAGCGCGACGACGTTTCAAACAGCGGCAGAATTCCGGGCGGCAATGAAATTTTAAATGGCGGAATTTCAAGCAACGACAAAATTTTAAATGACGACGAAATTTCAGATAACGGCGAAATTCCAAACTCGCAAAGCCCCGCCGCCGCTGAAATTTTAAAGGACGGATCGCAAAATGATGAAATTTTTAGGGGTAAAATTTCAAACTATCCTCAAAACGACAGAGCTCTTGCCTGCGAAGCAAAGCGCGACGCGGCGAATGAAATTTTAAGCGACGAAATTCTAAAGGACGCGGAGACTTCACTTCTCCCGAGCCTCCGCGACGGCGAGATTGCGAGCGATGAAATTTTAGACGGCAAAGAGCGTCAAGCGCACGATGCAGAGATTTATAACGACGAAAATTTTGACGTCCAAAGCGGCACTGATTTTCTTGCCGCATACGGCGCAAAGGCGCGCGGAGATGAAATTTCAAACAACCTCAAAGCCAATAATGATGCAGCTGTAAGCGGCGATAAAATTTCAAACGACCTAGTATCCATCGCCCAAACAGCAGCACGGCCAGCAGACGCTCAAGCTTCAACCGCGCAACCCATGCTAGAGCATGCCGTAATCGCGCAGTATATAGCTGAGCAGGCCGCACAACAAAATTTAAGCGCCCAAGGCGTAGATACGCAACTCGCAGCGGTTCAAACTTCAGACGTTCGAATCGCAGATTTGCAACCCGTAACCCCCCAAACTCAAGAAGCAGGTATGCAACCCGCATCAATCCAAACTTCAAGCCAAGTAGCGAGCGCGCAAGCCGCGACCATCCAAACTTTGAGCGCACAAGCTACGGGCGCGCAGCCTGCCTGCGATCAAATCAAAAATCTTCAGACGGTAATAGCCGCGCAGACCGCAACCGCAGAGCCTACGATCACTCGGGCCGCAAGCGCTGCCGAGGCTGTTCAGGACGCGCTCGCCGCACCGATGAGCGCTTCGCGCGATTGTGCCGTGCAACCTACGCATTATCAAACTGAAACTGTCCAGACCGCAGCCGCCCAAGCTACGACCGCCATACATACAATCGCTCAAATTGCAAGCTATACTGGAACTGTCCATGCCGCCGAGGCCGTCCGGGCCGTAGCCGCCGCACCGATGAGCGGTGCTGCGATTTTACGCACGCTGAAATTTGTAGAAATTCTAAACTATCTGCAAAAGCTAAGCGCGAAAAAAACGAGCTTCCCTGCGCAAATTTACCTGCTGCACGACATTTCGGATTGGCTTGCCTCGCTTCCTTTTGAGCCTACGCGCGATCAGCTGAGAGCGATAAAAGACATTGCTAGCGATCTGCAAAGCCCTCTGGCGCGCCGCCGCGTCGTAATGGGCGACGTAGGCAGCGGCAAGACGCTCGTGATCCTCGCGAGCGCGGCGATGAATTACCCGCGCATCAGCTATCTGATGGCGCCTACGAGCATCTTGGCCGAGCAGATTTACGCCGAGGCGCGCCGTCTGCTGCCGCCGCAGATCAAAGTCCTACTCGTAAAAAGCGGCGATCGCGAGCCGAATTTTGCAGACGCGCACCTTATCATCGGCACTCACGCCCTGCTCTACCACGAGCTCGCGCCGTCAAATCTCATAATGGTCGATGAGCAGCACCGCTTCGGCTCCAACCAGCGCGAAAAGATCGCGCGCCTCACGGGGAGCGGCGAGTTTCGCGCGCATTTCATTCAGTTTAGCGCCACGCCGATACCGCGCACGCTAAGCATGATCCAGTCCGAGCTTGTGAGCTTTAGCTTTTTAAAACAGCTACCGTTTGAAAAGCAGATCAAAACCAAAATTTTGCAAAACGACGGATTTGCGGGCTTTATGCAGGATCTGCGCCGCGAGCTCGCCGCGGGCAATCAAGCGATCATCGTCTATCCGCTCGTGCAGCAAAGCGAAAGCTCGGTCTATCAAAGCCTTGAGGAGGCGGCGCCGTTTTGGAAGGCTCAGTTTGGGGACGTGCTGATCACTCACGGCAGCGACAAGGACAAAGAGGAGATCCTGCGCCGCTTCCGCGACGAGGGGCGACTTCTGATAACCACAACGATCGTCGAAGTGGGTATCTCGCTGCCGCGGCTTAGCGTCATTTTAATCGTGGGTGCCGAGCGGATGGGGCTCGCGTCGCTTCATCAGCTGCGCGGTCGGACGCAAGGGCCAGGCGGGGCGCTGCTACCTCTACACCAAGCTCAAATCCCCGCCGCAGCGCCTGCGCGAGTTCGCAGCGACGCTGGACGGATTTGAGGTCGCAAATATCGATCTGAAAAACCGCCAAGGAGGCGATCTGCTCGGCGGCTCGGTGCAGCACGGCGCGATGTTTGCGTGGTATGATTACGAAGAGGACATAACGGCTGCGGCAAAGCAGCGACTAAAAGACATAGGACGGGGCGCGTGAAATTCTACGAGGCGCGATAGAATTTAAACGTAATTTTAGCCGCGGCAAAATTTTACGAAGCGAATGCGATTATAAGGTAATGAGCGATCTGATATAAAATTTGAAATTTCACGGCGTAGATTACAGCGGATAAAATTTAGAGCTTTACCAAGCGTCGTTTGCTTTTAATTTCTAAAATTTATGCAACTTAAAGTCCAAAAAAAGGAGAGCAAAATGGCTTACGTGACCTACGACAAGGCAAAATGGCACTGGGGTGCGAAAAACGCGCCGGAGGGTATCCCGCAGGAAAACGGCGCGACGCACATCGCGTTTTTCTTCCGCTGGTGCATGGAGCGCAAGCTCTACTCCAAGGACTTTGCGGCGGACTTTGCAGACGATATAGCGCGGATGGACGATAGCTTTGATTATCGCCGGTATTTTTTTGACGCCATGGATGGCGTGCTAAGCAGCGACGAGCTAAACACCGCGGGCAAGGCCTTTGCGAAGGCCTACTACACCACGGACCGCACGAAATTTGCCAAAACGCACGGCTGGTATTTGCAAGATTACGACGATTTCGTCGCGCGAAAATTCGGCGATAAAAACTTCGACAACGCCTATTTTTACATAGAAAACTCGCCGCAAAATTACGCCGAGATCAAAGAGATCATCGATCGCCGCTACGAGGAATTCTTGAGCTTCAAGGCGGCGAAGTAGAAATTTTACCGCCAAGCTTAGCCGGTTTAAGATAGACGCCTAAGCCGAAACGGCGCGTGATCTGCGCCGCGGTAAAATTTAAAATTTTGCGTAGCGCTTTAAATTTACGAAGCGTGCGGCAAGCTCGCATGGCGCACTTCAAATTAAATTTTAAAATCAAACCGCTTCGCAATGCGGGATACATTAAACACAGCGGCGCGCTGTTTTTATAAGCCTGGCGCTGTATTTGCAAGCTCTCAGAATGCAATATTAGCAGCCGTTACGCCGATCGTCGCGCCGTAAATTTTATAAACGCCGATCGTTTAAAATAATTCTCAAAGATCGCGCAATCCGCATTTTAAGAATAAATTTGAAATTTTAAAATCATCGCGGCGCGCGATGAAAATAAGCAGAATCGATACGAAGCGGCAACGGCAGGGCTTAAAATTTAGGAAAATTTAACTATAATCGCCGCAAAAATTTGAAAATTTTAAAATTTCACAAAGGATTTTATCGATGATCAAGGCACTTCGCGGTATGAACGATATTTTGGACGAACAGGCGCGCATCTACTCGCAAATTTTAAGCATGTGCGAGCGCGTGGCGCGCAATTACGGCTTTTGCCTCATCGAAACTCCCAAACTCGAGCAGACCGCGCTATTTCGCCGCAGCGTCGGCGAGAGCAGCGACATCGTCGGCAAGGAGATGTATGAGTTTAGCGACAAAAGCGGCGATAGCGTCTGCCTGCGCCCCGAGGGCACCGCGGGCGTCGTGCGCGCCTTTATCGAAAAAAAGCTAGACCGCAGCGGCGGCGTGCATAAATTTTATTATCAAGGCTCGATGTTTCGCTACGAGCGCCCGCAAAAGGGGCGTCTGCGCGAGTTTCATCAATTCGGCGTCGAGTGCTTCGGCGAAAGTAGCGTCTATGAGGACGCGAGCGTGATTTTGATGCTAGCTCAAATTTTATGCGAGCTAAATGTCGCCGCAACGCTTAAAATCAACTCTTTAGGCGACGAGGAATGCATGCCGGCGTATAAAACCAAGCTCGTAAATTTCTTGCAAGAACGCAAGGACAGGCTTTGCGAGGACTGCCAAAGGCGCATCGACACCAATCCGATCCGCGTGCTGGACTGCAAAAACGAGAGCTGCCAGAAAATTTTAGCCGCCGCGCCTCTTATAACGGAAAATTTAAACGACGCCTGCGCCGCGGAATTTACGCAGCTGCAAAGAATTTTAACCCAAAACGGGCAAAAATTTGAAATAGATCCGAAGCTCGTACGCGGACTTGATTACTACTGTAAAACCGCCTTTGAGTTCGTCTCAAGCGAGCTTGGCGCGCAAAGCGCCGTAGGCGGCGGCGGGCGCTACGACAGACTGGTGGAGTTTTTAGGCGGCAGAAAGACGGCGGGCGTGGGCTTTGCGATCGGCATCGAGCGAATAGCCGAAATTTTAAAAACGCGCGAAGCCCCTCAAGAGCGCGAAGGGATTTATATCGGTGCGCTGGATAAAGTGTTTGTTAGCACGGCATTTTCGTTTGCATTAAAGCTGCGAAAGTTTTGTAAAACTCAAATTTCATACGAGCCCAAGAGCCTAGCCAAGCATTTAAAAGCAGCCGACGGGGCGGAGGCTAAATTTTGCCTTTGTATCGGGCAGGACGAGTTTGATCGCGCCGAGGTGTGGTGTAAAAATTTAGAGGATCAAACCACCTTTGCGATCAAATTTAAAGAGGTCGAAGCATTTTTTAAGGATAGAGCATGAGCGATTACGGACTAAATATTTGGGGGAATTCCAACTTCACGATAGACGGCGGCAAACTATGCCTAAACTCCGATTTCAAGCAGCCTTTGGTAGATATCATAAAAGAGATCCGCGCAGACGGCGTGCGAGGCCCGATACTGCTGCGCTTCCCGCATCTCATCAAAAAGCAGATCGTCGAAATTTACTCAAATTTTAACCGCGCTATTAAGGAGTTTGATTACAAGGGAAAATTCCACGCCGTCTATCCGCTTAAAGTAAATCAATTCCCGGGCTTCGTTAGAAATTTAGTCGATATCGGCGAGCCTTACGGATACGGACTCGAGGCCGGCAGCAAGCCCGAACTGCTGCTAGCGATGGCGTATAATAACTACGGCGCGCCGATTACCGTAAACGGTTTTAAAGATAAGGAGCTTATAAATATCGGCTTCATCGCCGCAGAGATGGGGCATAACGTAACGCTTACGATCGAGGGGTTAAACGAGCTTGAAACCATCATCGAAACGGCTAAGGAGCGCTTTGCGCCAAAGCCTTTCATCGGGCTTCGCATCAGGCTGCATAACTCCGGAAGCGGTATGTGGGCGAAAAGCGGCGGGATAAATTCTAAATTCGGCCTTACCTCGACCGAGCTTATAGAGGCGATAAACTTACTCAAGAAAAACGACCTCATCGAGCAGTTTACGATGATTCATTTTCATATCGGCTCGCAGATTACAGAGATCCATCCGCTCAAAAAAGCCCTCATCGAGGCGGGCAATATCTACACCGAGCTTCGCAAAATGGGTGCGAAAAATTTAAAATCCATAAATTTAGGCGGAGGTCTTGCTATCGAATACTCCCAAGCCAAAGAAAGCTCCAGCCGCAACTATACGCTAAAAGAATACGCTAACGACGTGGTTTTTTTGCTAAAATCGATCGCAGAGGATAAAAAAGAGGCCGAGCCCGATATTTTTATCGAGAGCGGCAGATACGTAGCCGCTAGCCACGCGGTGCTCGTGGCGCCGATTTTGGAGCTTTTTACCCAAGAATACACAGAAGAAAAGCTCGCCTTAAAAAAGGATAATCCGCCGGTAGTCGCCGAGCTATACGATCTGTATAAAACTCTAAAACCCTCCAACGCGCTAGAGTATCTGCACGATGCTATGTCGCACATGGAGAGCGTGCTTACCCTTTTTGATCTGGGATATGTCGATCTGATCGACCGCTCAAACGGCGAAATTTTGGTTCATCTAATAATGCGAAAGGCGTATGGAATTTTAGGCAACAAGCAAGAATACAGCAATTTCTTAAACTCCCTAGGTAACGCTCAAGAGCGCTATTTGGTAAATTTTTCGATCTTTCAAAGCTTGCCCGATTTTTGGGGCATCAAGCAGCACTTCCCGATCATGCCGTTAGAGAGGCTGGATGAGCGCGCCACGCTATCGGCGTCGATCTGGGATATCACCTGCGATAGCGACGGCGAGATAGAATTCGACAGCCAAAAAAATCCGCTATTTTTGCACGACGTAGATCCCGAAGAGGAGGAGTACTTTTTGGGTTTTTTTCTTGTCGGAGCCTATCAGGAGGTACTTGGCATGAGCCATAACCTCTTTGCGCACCCCACCGAAGCGACCGTGATCTTGCACGATGACGGCGGCTTTGAGATCAAGGATTTTATTGAATCTCAATCGGTCATCGACATCTTGGAGGATATGGACTACGACGTAGTAGATATCCGCGAAAGCCTAAATGAGCGCGTCGAAAAATCAAATCTTATCGGAGATAAAGAGAAAAAGCATATCCTGGGCGAGCTATATCTGTTTTTAAACGACAACAGCTATTTAAAGACTATCAAATGAGTTTTTGGCAAATTTTAAAACAGGACTTCACCGAGCCGATGCGCCAGGATCCCGCATGCAATAGCGTATTTGAGATATTTTTCTGCTATCCCGGCGTCTGGGCGCTAATAAATTATCGCTTCGCGCATTTTTTCTACGAGCGAGATTTTAAGCTTGTAGCTCGCGCGATCAGCGGACTTACCCGCATAATCACCGCCGTAGATATAAACCCGGGCGCGCAGATCGGCAGAGGAGTGTTTTTTGACCACGCTACGGGGCTTGTCATCGGAGAAACGGCGATCATCGGCGATAACTGTCTGATCTATCAGGGCGTCACTCTCGGCGGCGTGAGCTTAGAGCACGGCAAGCGCCATCCGACGCTGCAAAACGGCGTCGTAGTAGGCGCAGGAGCTAAAGTGCTAGGCAACATCACCATCGGCGAAAATTCCAAAATCGGCGCAAATTCCGTCGTCGTAAAGGACGTCGCGCCAAACTGCACCGCCGTGGGAGTGCCGGCTAGAATTTTAGGAAGCTGCGAGAGCGATCCTTTGGCGCATAATAAAATTCCAGATATCAGCCAGGAGCTTATCAAATATCTCATCAAACGTATCGAAATTTTGGAAGATTGCATCTGCAACGGCAGAAAAGATATCTCCGCAATGGATGAGGATCTAAACAAATTCTACGAAGAGTATCTGAAATCATTAAAATAAGAGGGTTAAAGTGAAAAAAGCTCTATTTTTTATAATTTGTGCGATTTTATCAGCAAGCGGCAGCGATGCTAATAGCGCAAAAAATTCCGCGGACGACGCCAGAATAAGCCTAGTAAAAAGTCTATATATCAAGAATACCTATTTCGGCGATCACAAAAATGCTCTATCGGCTTCTTTCAGATCCTTGCTCATGCAGGATGAAGCATCTGCTGGCGAAGGTGAGGTAGGCTGCTTGGACTATGATCCGATAATCGGCGGTCAAGATGTCTGCGACGACGCGAAATATGATTTTGAGCTAGGGCAGCGCGATACCGTTGTAGTGACACAGACCTGCCCCTACGGCACGCAGACGATAATCTACAAACTCGTCCGTA
>ERZ773083.2800-NODE-2800-length-10474-cov-4.887129_pt1 | contig 10474 bp, 10 predicted proteins | sample MGYA00511465_ERZ773083 | MGnify/ENA primary metagenome ERZ773083 (study PRJEB29015, sample SAMEA2738001) | human oral metagenome | biome: human oral; feature: human-associated habitat; material: dental | place: China | collected 2060 ... | reverse complement strand
CGCGAGGTGCTGCGCACGATGGAGGTGGAACATCTCTGCCGCAAGGCGGGGTTTACGGTTAATACGCGCAAGAACCTGCAGAAGGGGGCGGCGGGCGGCGAGGACATTGTGATCCTCGATACGGTCGGTGAGCTTGGCCGCGTCTACGGGCTCGGCGATGTCATCTATATCGGCGGCAGCCTCGTTCCGCACGGCGGACACAATATCCTTGAGCCGGCGGCGCACGGCAAGGCGATCATCGTCGGGAATCAGATGTTCAACTTCAAGGACATCCACGCGCTTTTCCGGAATCGCAGCGCCGTCGTGACGGTCGCGAATGGAGCGGAACTGACGAAGGAGACGCTGCGTCTCTTCGCTGACGACGCGGAGCGTGCGCGCCTTGAGCGCGAGACGCTCGCGATCATCAACGAGAACAAGGGGGCATCGAAGAAGTCGGCCAAAATTCTCGTTGATATGCTTGCCGCCTACGAAACACGCCGCGCTCAGCGCGCACAGGAACGGATCAGTGCCCACCGCGTGCGTGCGACCCAGAAGGTCGCGAATTTCCAGACCTATTTCATCGATCTCGTTCACGACAAAGAGGTGCACGGTGTGGCACGCCGCCTCATCATGGGCGTGTTCTATGCATTCTCTCTCATCTATGAGCAGCTGGTCAATCTGAAGCTTGCCATGTATCGGTGGGGCTGGTTTAAGAAAGAACAGCTGCCCTGCTTCGTTATCAGCCTCGGCAATGTGACGGTCGGCGGAACGGGAAAGACGCCAACAGCGCAGCATCTCGCGCGTGCCATTCATGCGATGGGGTATCGCGCTGCGATTCTCAACCGCGGGTATCGTGCAAAGTGGCGTGGTGCCGTTGGCATCGTCTCCGATGGACATGCGCTGAAGATGGATGCGGAGACAGCAGGCGATGAAGCCTTTATGCTCGCCAAGCATTTGCCGGATGTCCCCGTTCTTATCGGTCCGCACCGCGCGGTGACGGGACGCTATGCCATTGAGCATTTCGGCGCACAGGTGGCGATTCTCGATGACGGCTATCAGCACTGGCAGCTTGAGCGCGATATGGATATCCTGCTGGTTGATGCGGTAAATGTATTTGGCAATGGTTACCTTCTGCCGCGCGGAACTCTGCGCGAACCGCTCTCGCATATCAACCGCGCGGATGTATGCCTTATGACGAAAGTCGATCAGGCGGCCCCGGGGGCGATTGAGTACATCTGGGAGACGTTCCGCAGCTACAATCAGGACGGGCTCATCATGGAGAGCATCCATCAGCCCCGTCAGTTTGTCCGCCTTTCGGATTGGTTTGAGGACATTGCGGCGGGCGGTGTGCCCGTGACGGAGATGGAGGGCAGAAAGGTGCTCGCTGTCTCGGCCATCGGGAACCCCGCCTCCTTCGAGCAGACGCTTGCCGATCTCGGTGTTGAGATGGTGGAGAGCATGCGCTACCCCGATCATCACGACTACGGCGAACGCGATATGGCAGAGGTACTCTACCGTGCGGAGACGCTCGGCGTTGAGGCAATTGTCATTACAGAAAAGGATGCAGTGAAGGTGCCGGGCGATGTCGTACGCGCGAAATGGCGTATCCCGATGTATGTGCTCTCTGTCGAGGTCACCCTGCAGAAGGGGCAGGAGGTATTCTTCGAGACCCTTAAGGAGCAGCTTGCAGCAAAGCTTGGGAAGCAGTGCACGATAGGATGAAGCTGCGTTTTCCGCAGCGGATCCTAGTGGGCGGGATCAGTGCTCGGCTGCCTGCGCAGCGAGGGATTCGCGCGGTGTGTCACTGCGAAAATTCAGTTATCCATCATATAGAGGTGATCGCATGAAGGTTCTCTGCATTATCCCTGCGCGGTATGCATCGACGCGTCTGCCCGGGAAACCCCTGCGCGATATCGCGGGGAAGCCGATGATTGTCCGTGTCTATGAGCGGGCGGTGCAGGCACAGCGTGTCCATGAGGTTGTCGTGGCGACAGATGACGAACGCATCCGTGCGGCGGTCGAGGAGCATGGCGGTCACGCCGTCATGACGCGCGCCGATCATGCAACGGGGACAGATCGTCTCGCCGAGGTTGCCGCACAGCGGCCGGACTGCGATCTCATCATCAACGTACAGGGCGATGAGCCGCTGATCGATCCCGCCGTGATCGATACTCTTGTCGCTCCGTTTGAGCACGACGATGCGCTTATGATGGCGACGGCAAAGACGGAGATTACGGATGCGGCGGAGATGGAGAACCAAAACAACGTCAAGGTTGTCACGGACCGCACAGGAAACGCACTCTACTTCTCTCGTGCGCGCATCCCCTATGCGCGCAATGTGGGGGCAAAGGTCTATAAGCACATTGGCATCTATGCCTACCGCAGGGACTTCCTGCTCACCTATGCCAAGATGCAGCAGACGGAATTGGAGTGCTCGGAGTCCCTCGAGCAGCTGCGTGCGCTCGAAAACGGATACCGCATCCGTGTTGTTGAGACGGATGCGGTCTTTATCGGTGTTGACACGGAGGAGGATCTGGCGGCGGTCAATGCGGAGTATCGGCGACAGGGGATTGATTGACCTCGGGATATGAAGTATTTATAATAGGAACTATAGTGCAATACGAAGCAGCCGAAAGGAGCCCTGAAGATGAACAAAGTGAAGCTGGCGAATTTTGAGATCGGCGGCGGTGAGCCGCTCGTCCTTCTTGCAGGACCATGCGTCTTGGAGGGATTGGAACGTTCGCTCATGATCGGCCGCGGCATCAAAGAGATCACCGAGCGGCTTGGTATTCCTTATGTCTTCAAGGCATCTTTTGACAAGGCAAACCGCTCTGCGTACCATAGTTTTCGCGGGCCGGGGCTCACGGATGGATTGAAGATGCTGGGGCGGATTAAGAAGGAACTTGGCGTTCCCGTTGTGACTGACATCCATGAGACCTGTCAGGCGGAGCCGGCAGCAAAGGTCGTGGATATCCTGCAGATCCCTGCATTTCTCTCGCGTCAGACGGATCTCCTCCATGCGGCGGCACAGACGGGGGCGGTCGTCAATGTGAAGAAGGGGCAGTTCCTCTCGCCGAACGACATGCGCAATGTCGTCGACAAGATTCATGAGAGCGGCAGTGAGCGCATCCTTCTGACGGAGCGCGGGGCGAGCTTTGGCTACAACAACCTCGTCGTCGATATGCGTGCTTTGCCCATCATGCGAAGCTTCGGTTATCCTGTGATCTTTGACGGAACGCACAGTGTTCAGCTGCCGGGCGGCGCGGGGACGAGCTCCTCGGGACAGCGCGAGTATGTAGAGTATCTCGTGCGTGCTGCCGTGGGGGCAGGCGTTGACGGCCTCTTCCTCGAGGTGCATGACAATCCTGCCGAGGCACTTTCGGACGGGGCAAATATGGTCTATCTGGACAAGCTGGAGGAGCTGCTGAAGGAAGCCCTCTCCATCTATGAGATTGTGCGTAAGAAGCTGAACTAGGAGAACGCTATGCAAGAGAGTACCATCCGACAGAAAGCCGTCGAGACGCTGAAACTGGAGGCAGATGCCGTTGCCCGTCTCACGGAGCGTGTGGACAAGGACTTTGAGGCGGCAGCAAACGCTATCCTCGCGTGCAAGGGGCGCGTCGTCGTGACGGGGATGGGAAAGTCCGGTCATGTTGGACGCAAGATTGCGGCAACTCTTGCGAGTACGGGAACCCCCGCCTTCTTCATGCATCCGGCGGAGGCGTTCCACGGGGATCTCGGCATGGTGACGGCAGATGACATCGTGATCGCCATCTCGAACAGCGGTGAGTCGAACGAAGTCGTCAACATTTTGTCGATTATCCATCGCATCGGCGCGCGCATCGTCGCTATGAGTGGGCGGCGAAAGTCCCAGCTCGGCCGCAGTGCGGACTTCTACATCGACATCGGCGTCGAACGCGAGGCATGCCCGCTGGGGCTTGCGCCGACCGCATCGACGACGGCAACGCTCGCGATGGGCGATGCTCTGGCAATGGCACTCATGGCGGTGCGCGACTTCAAGAAGGAGGACTATGCGCTCTTTCATCCGGGCGGGGCACTCGGACGCAAGCTCCTGCTCACTGTAGCGAACGTCATGCACACGGGCGATGAGAACCCCGTCGTGCCGTATCATACGACGGCAAAGGACGCTCTCTTCGTCATGACGGACAAGGGCCTTGGCGCTGTTTCCGTCGTGGATGCGGACGGAAAGTTCATTGGGCTCGTGACGGACGGCATCATCCGCCGTGCGCTCGCGAAGGACTACACGTTCCTCGACAAGGACGTGGAGAGTATCATGTTCGCCGCGCCGCTCACGATTGCGCCGGATAAGATGGCGGCGGCGGCACTCTCCGTCATGGAGAAGCATCAGCCGCGCCCTGTCACAGTGCTGCCTGTCATTGATGAAGCAGGCGTTCCCGTTGGCATCGTGCATCTGACCGATCTTCTGCGTCAGGGGGTGGTCTGATGCCGATACGCGAGGGCGCAGTTGTACGTGCGAAAAAGATAAAATGTGTGATTCTTGATGTGGACGGCGTGCTGACGGACGGGGGCATCTACGCTGCGCCTGACGGCAGCGAGCTCTTTAAGCCGTTCTTTGCCCGTGACGGGCTTGCCGTTTCCCTTGCCCGCAAGGTTGGCCTGACGACGGCGATCATCACGGGGCGCGCATCATCGATTGTTGCAAACCGTGCGAAAGAACTGCATATCGACCTCGTCTATCAGGGCTGTCTTGATAAAAGGGCATCATATGCGGACATCAGAAAAAAGACGGGGTTCACAGATGAAGAGATCGCTTACGTTGGGGATGATATTGTCGATTTGCCCATCATGCGGCAGGTCGGTTTGCCGTGCGCGGTCGGGGATGCCGTTCCCGAGGTCAAGGAGATCGCGCAGATCATCGCCGCGCAGCCCGGCGGGCGCGGTGCGGTGCGTGAGATATACGAGATCATTTTAAAGACACAGGGACTGTGGGATCGTGTCCTTACGGCATTTCAGAATGATGCCGGCGACGCTGTACAATAGGAAAAGGAGGTGCGGACATGCTCTATCGCACGCTGATGCTTCTGAGCCGTATTGCCTGCCGCACGCCGCGTCCCATCCTGCTTGCCCTTGGCTGGCTGCTCGGGAATCTCTATTATCTCATCATCGCAAAGATGCGGCGGCGTGCTGTTGCGCACATGATGCCCGCACTCGGCATTGATGAGGAAGCAGCGAAGAAGCTCGTGCGAGCCTCCTTTATCAATATGGCGCGAAACTTTCTCGACATTCTCGCGATGCCCATGCTGAACGAGAGCAATTTCAGAGACTACATCGAGATCGACCATCTCGAGCGGATGCAGGAGGCTCTTGCCGAGGGGCATGGAGTCGTTGTCCTCACGGGGCATATTGGCTGCTGGGAGTGGCTCTCGGCGGCGTTCACGCTGAATGGGATGCCCGTCAGTGCGATTGCAAAACCGCAGCCGAACATCCAATATACGCGTGTGCTCGATGATCTGCGTGCGACGATTCACGTCGAGATCTTCTCGCGCGGAACGAGCGAGCTGATCGCGGCGGCGCGCGCATTGAAGCGCGGCAAACTGCTCGGCTTTCTTGCCGATCAGGATGGTGGCCCCGGCGGCGCGTTCATCAAGTTTCTAGGACGTACGGCATCGACACCGCTCGGTCCCGCCGTCTTTTCGCGCAAGTTCAAGTCACCCGTTGTACCTGCTTTTATTCTGCGTCAGCCGAATGGAAAACATAAGGTCGTCGTGGGAGAGATCATGCGCTGTCCGAATACGGGGGACAGTGACCATGATCTCCATGAGTTTACCGTGCAGATGACGGCAATTGTCGAACGGATCATCCGCGAGAATCCGACGCAGTGGATTTGGTTCCAAAAACGCTGGAACACTGCGCCCGAAGAGAAAAAGACAGGAAAACACCATGTGTCGGCAGGGCAGGGGGAGAGGAACGGATGATACGAAAGAAAATCGCGGGCGGTATTGCGGCAGCGATTCTGCTCGCGCTCATCATCTGGGCTGCGGCAACGGTACCGGAACCCCCTGCATCCGATGATGCACAGTCTGGTGCGCGTGTGATGTCCTACGAGGACAATACACTCCGTGAGGAACGGGACGGCCGTTTGGTTTGGACGCTCACTGCACAAAAAATGAGCGTGGATATTGACACACAGAATACGACGATGCAGGGGATTGAAGGAATCTTTTACGGCGAGGATGGAAGAACCCTTTCTCTGAAGGCGGACGAGGGACATATGGACAGCAGCACCCACGATGTGATTCTTACGGGGGGAATCAGCGCGGAGACAAGTGACGGAATCACCCTGCGCTCCAACGCAATTCAATGGACAGCGGCAGATCGCGTGCTCTCCGCAGACGGCGATGCCGTCCTCACCCGTGATAATCTGTATGCGAGAGGCGACCGCATCGCAAGTACAGATGAGTTCCGACAGTTTACCATTGAGGGCAATGCACACATAGAAAAGGGCGGAGAATCAAAATGACGATGAAGAGACTGTATCGCAGTATCCTGCTTCTGCTCACGGCAGGAGCCGTCTGTACGGCTGTGGCGGCAGCACCGCAGAATACGGAACAGACAACCCTCTCAGCGGATCGCCTGACCTATGATACGCGCACTGGAGTAATTACTGCGGAGGGCGGCGTCCGCATGGAACAGGGGACAGGACATATTGAAGGAGCCCATGCTTCTTATAATACGAAGACACAGGAGGGAACGATTGAGGGCGCTGTACGCGCACAGCGCGATGATATGCAGCTCTCCTGCGACCGGCTTCTCGCTGCCGGACAGGAGCATTGGCAGGCAAGCGGCAGTGTCCGCATGGTGAAGGCAGACCGCACCTTTACCGGTCCCTTGGTGGACTACTATCCCACGCAGGATGATCATATTCTTGCATCGTCAGGAGGGACAATTACCAGTACGGATGGGACACTCTCGGCGGATCATCTTGAAGGCTGGCTGAAACAGAGCCGCTTTACCGGACTTGGCAACGCACATCTTATGTGTCCTGCACGTGACCTTGAAGGCGGCGGAGACCGCATGGACTACTACGGGAATGATCCGAAACCGTATGTCGTATTGGATGGGAATGCATGGGTGTTTCAGGGCAACAATATGGCACGCAGCAATCACATGACCGTCTATCTGGCTGAGGACGGTACTGCCATGACAGAGTGAGGAGCGATCTATGCATCTTGAATCCCGCAGCCTCATCAAGAAGTTCGGAAGCCGTACCGTGGTCGACCGCATCTCTGTGCGCATCGACAAGGGCGAGATCGTCGGACTCCTCGGACCGAACGGCGCCGGCAAGACGACGACGTTCTACATGATCGTCGGTCTGGAGAAGCCAACGCACGGTGATGTCTATCTCTCCGATATCTGCATCACGGACTATCCTATGTACCGCCGTGCCGAACTCGGCATCAGCTACCTCACGCAGGAGCCGTCCATCTTTCGTAAGCTCACTGTCACGGAGAACATTGCCGCTATCTTGGAGACAACAAAGCTCTCGGCAGCGGAGCAGAGGCACAAGCTGGATGCCCTGCTCGAGGAGTTCCACATCGGACACGTCCGGAGCTGTCGGGCGGTGAGCGGCGGCGCGTCGAGATCGCGCGCTGTCTTGCGCTCGAACCGCAGTTCATCCTGCTCGATGAGCCGTTTGCGGGCGTCGATCCGCTTGCCGTCGCCGACATTCAGGAGATTATTGAGTATCTGCGCCAGCGCGGCATGGGGATCCTCATCACCGACCACAACGTCCGTGAGACGCTCCACATCGTCGACCGTGTCTACCTCCTCAGCGAGGGCAAGCTCCTCCTCGAAGGCGACAGCAAGACCATCGCCGAGAGCCCTGTCGCACGTAAATTCTATCTCGGCGAGAATTTCAGCCTGTAGCGGAAGAACAGATTGATTCAGTTTGTGGTTTTTAACATATCTTTTTCACGCGATCATTCGCGTAGGCTTTGCTATGTGCACAGTTTACCGCCACAATCGGATGAAACATTACGCGAATCTGGCGAACCTCATCTTATCAGCGATTTCTTAAGCAACACGCAGAGCTGTCCATCGGGACAATTTCGCACGCGGAGCGAACGGGATGCGGCAGATGAATAGAAAAAGCCCCGACCCAGTGCAGGTCGGGGCTTTCGCATCGGTTCTATGCGATGTAGCGATAGTAGGCGTCGAGCAGGAAAAGTGCGCCTGCGATGCCGATGGTGACCATGCTGCCGCGTGTGACGAGCATCATCTGTGTCTCAGTGAGGCGATCTGCCGCATGGCGGCGCGTGTATGTCAGCCCGAGTGAAAGCGTCAGCAGGATGTACATGGTGATCGTCAGCGTATCAAGAGTGTCCCATGCCGCGATGACGAGGATCACGGACATCGCCATCAGAATGAGGAGAACGTAGTCCTTGCCCGGCGGACGCTGTTGTTTTTCTTCCTGTTGCGGCGCTGTCTTGCTTTGCAGCTTTTTTAACATTTTTGCCATAAGTATTCGTCCTCTTGTCTATTTATTTGCTGTAATAATGTTAGTATATCATAGAAAAATCTTTATTGCCATATGGTAATTCGGCAGGGATGATGCTATAATGAAAATCATCTGAGGAAGACCGTATCATTGGACACGGGGAGATGAGCCCTGTGCGGGTTTTGTGGAGGGGTTTGAGAAATGTCAGTAGCAAAGAAAATTGTGCTGAGCGTCGGATTCCTGGTGGTTATGTTTGCTGCCTACGGATTCTATGCGAATCATTCAAGCAGTACGCTGAATGAAAATACGGTCAGCGTATTCAAGTGGGCGCATGTTATCAATGTGGGCAGCCAGGTGCAGGCTCTCTCGGCCGACGGGCGTGAGTATGAGCTGATGCGCATTATGGCGCCGAACGAAGCAGAGCGTTCCCGTGCGGAAGGGCTCATATCCCAACTCACACCGAAGCTGAATAAGGCGTACGAAGAGTATGAGCAGGCCATCCAGGAAGCACCGTTTCCGAACGAGTCGGATCGTTCACAGAAGCTTGCACGCATCAGCAAACTAAAGGATGAGCGCAAAGAATACGCCGATGTGCGTCAGCGTGCGACGGATCTTATGGATGCAGGCGATCATGATGCGGCAATCACTTTGGCTCTCAATGATCAGTCTGATGTTTATAAACGCATGACCGAACTCTTAGAGGAGGACAAGGCGGACAGCGTACGTCTCGCGCGCGCGGAGATGGCGTACAGTGAGGATGTTTTCTCAGGGGTTAAGACGACGACACTGATTGCGCTCGTGATCGTTGTTATCCTGTCGGTTATTACCCTCGTCCTGCTCCTTCGCAGCATCAAGAGGTCGGTCGATACGATTCTGGATGGGGCACGTCATATTGCCGGCGGCGATCTTCGTTCGAAGATCGAGCTGGACGGCGATGATGAATTTGCACATATTGCACATCAGTTTAATACGATGGTCGAGAGCATGCAGAAGATGATCCGCAAGATCAAGACAACGGCAACGGATGTCGCCGGCTCGTCCGAGGAACTGACGGCGAATGCAAACCAGTCGGCACAGGTGACGCAGAGCGTGGCGCAGTCCATCACAGAGGTTGCCGAGGCGGCAGAGAAACAGGTGGACATTGTCCACAAGAGCAATGAGACGCTTGAAGAGTTCCAGAAGGGCCTCGAAGAGGCAATCACCAATCAGCGTCATGCACGTGAGCAGACACAGGCGACGGCAGAGAAGGCGGCAGAGGGGAATGCCTTTGTCCAGTCGACGGTCGAGCAGATGAACTCCATTGCACAGACGGTTCAGCAGACGAGTGAGATCGTCAGCAAGCTAGGTGAGCGTTCAAAGGAGATCGGCAACATCGTCGAAATCATCTCGAATATCTCGGGTCAGACAAACTTGCTTGCGCTCAATGCGGCGATTGAGGCGGCACGTGCCGGCGAGCATGGGCGTGGATTTGCTGTTGTCGCCGAAGAGGTACGCAAGCTTGCTGAGGAGTCACAGAACGCCTCACAGCAGATCTCTGAGCTCATCCGCAGCATTCAGGATGAGACGGACCAGGCGGTCGCCTCGATGGAGGAAGGACGCCGTGAGGCCGAAAAGGGCAAGGAGAACGTCACGGCAACGGGCGAAAGTTTCTCCGAGATCCTGCAGATGGTGGAGGATGTCAAGAAGGCATCGCTTGTCGTCAGTGATCACGTGCTGCATCTGCGTGAGAATATGGGGACGATCATCAATGGCATGACTGAGGTGGATGCCTCGGCAAAGGGGATCGGCAGCGAGTCGCAGAATGTATCTGCGGCAACGGAAGAGCAGGCCGCCGGCATGGAGGAGATTGCTTCCTCGAGCCGCAGCCTGGCCGATATGGCAAACGATCTGCAGACAGAGACAGATCAGTTCAAGGTGTAAATGGATGAAGGGAATCCGCGCTGACTTTCAGCGCGGATTTTTTGTATAAAGAAAACCACGCGATAGTCGCGTGGTTGGAAAGAGCTTAAGCGGTGA
>ERZ773083.2798-NODE-2798-length-10477-cov-8.703608_pt1 | contig 10477 bp, 11 predicted proteins | sample MGYA00511465_ERZ773083 | MGnify/ENA primary metagenome ERZ773083 (study PRJEB29015, sample SAMEA2738001) | human oral metagenome | biome: human oral; feature: human-associated habitat; material: dental | place: China | collected 2060 ... | reverse complement strand
TGGAGATATTGTAGGTTCAGTTTACGAATGGAACAATATCAAAACGAAGGATTTTTCTTTATTTTGTGAGGATTGTTTTTTCACGGATGATACAGTAAGTCCTAACCGCTGAGTGTGTGAGTTTGTTAGTGAAACGTAGCTAATCCTCAAAATAAAGAAACTAAAACTCCATTATTTCGAGATGACAGCCTAAATTGGTTTTAAGGAGGTGTTATATTGATAGAGAGCAGACCTGAGTTTGAAAAAATCCTATCCTTTGATGAATTTAATAAATACTACTGGTATCGTGATGAACTTTCACAGATATGCAAGTCATTAGGACTTGAATATAGAGGGACAAAACAGGAACTTAATGATATTATTGAGCAGTACTTTAAGGGAAATTTGATTAAAAAATCATCAATAAAAAGAAAGAAGAAACGAGTAGAAGTCGTTAACTTAGATACGCCCTTACTTGAATGCGGATTCTCCTTTAATGCACACTTTAGAGAATATTTCTCAACTTTAACAGGTGTTTCGCCCTTTAAATTTACTGCTGATATGGCCGCTGCTTGGAGAAAAGTAAAAAGAGAACATGATTTAAGTTTTACCATTCAAGATATGCTAAAAGTTTATTATGGAAATTCAGACTATGCCAAGTATGATCATTCGGTTTGTCAATGGAATCAATTTTTAAAGGATTTCTGTGCAGACGAAAATAATCGTAATTACTCGAATAAACTAAAAGTAGCCTCTATTCTATGGAAAGAAGTTAGAAATTCAAGTAATGAAAAAATTTATTCAAAGAATCTTTTGACCGAATATGCTGATAAAGTAAAAGAGTATGGAAAGTAGAAATTTCTGTCTAAACCAATATTTCGTAAGGAGGGGTATCATGCTAGGAGCAATTGTCGGAGACATTGTAGGTTCAGTTTACGAATGGAATAACATCAAAACGAAGGATTTTCCTTTGTTCAGGGACGATTGTTTTTTTACAGATGACACTGTTATGACCTGCGCTGTTGCTGAGGCTATTATGAAGGGTGGTCAGAAAGATAACTTTATTGACGCCATGAAGAAATATGGCAAAATGTATCCCGATGCGGGCTACGGTGCTCGGTTTAGTAGTTGGATCAATAGTGACAATCGTGATCCTTACAATAGCTTTGGAAATGGATCAGCTATGCGTGTTTCTCCGTGTGCTTGGGTCATGGATTGTGGTTTCTGTGCCCGAACAGGAGCCTGGCCTTCTAGAAGATCTCTTGTACGACTTTCTGCAGAGGTGACTCACAACCATCCAGAAGGTATCAAGGGAGCTATGGCAACAGCGGATGCGATTTTTATGTGTCGGTATTACTTTGGAGGCTACTGTGGGGATTATCAGAAACCAATCAATGACAATCCTACAGAATGTAAAAAACGGATTAAGGATTATATTGAGAAGGAATACGGCTACAATCTATCTCAAACTCTAGATGAAATTCGCCCTACATACCGTTTCAACGAAACATGTCAGGATACTGTCCCTCAGGCCATCATTGCCTTTCTTGAAAGTACAGATTTCGAAGATGCCATAAGGAACTCTATTTCCCTTGGTGGCGATAGTGATACACTTGCTGCAATAACTGGGAGCATAGCCGAGGCGGCATATGGTATTCCTGACTGGATCAAGGAAAAGGCCTATTCCTATCTAGATGAGCCGTTAAAGGATGTCATTGGTCGATGGGAAAAGTTCATTCCAGGAGGATAATAGAGGCTTTTGGTGTTACATACACATTTTATACAAAATTTTAAGACCTTATATTCCCGCCTAGAAAAAACGACTATCTAAGTTGGTAAATAACTTCAGGAGGTTGATACGCTATGCTTAGATCCTATGTGACTAAAAAGTATTTATTCTTCTATTTTGTGGCGATTATGATTACTTGGCTGGAGGCTGTCATTACACCAGCTTTGATTCAGTATATTGTCTCTAGTTTTACCAATCACCAGTTGCATTTGCTGTGGCAGGTCTTGATTTGGGGGATTGTGGGGAATTTGATTCTCTTGCTGGGTTTGGCGGGTAAACGCTATTACTACGCACGAGTGCTGACGGACTTTAAGTCGGGGATTAAGCAGGCTATCTTTCAGACTTTCTTATATAGCCGTCGGATAGCAGATGAAGAGGTTTTGTCCGATCTGGAAAATGATGTGAAACAGCTAGAAGGTAACTATATTGAGCCGACTGTCATTATCATTTCTTCTTTGGGATTTACAACTGTCTCCATCTGTTATGCTCTCTGGACTAATTTCTATCTTGGCTTGCTCTTTATCATTTTTTATTCGATACCTGTCCTTTGTAGTAGCATAGGTTCCAAGCGCTTGGATGCGATTTCTGAGCAGAAGTCCATAGCTAACCAAAGCTATGTTTCTCAAGTGACTAATATGATTGCGGGTGCTCGTCCCATACGGTATTATCGGGGACAAAGCTTATTTTACAAACGGTTTACCAAAGATTTACACAAGGCTTTAGAGCAAGAAATCGCCTATGAAAAGCAGCGGACGCTAAACAGTCTCTTTATCAATGGGATTGATGCCTTTTGCTCGATCGCGCCGATTGTCATTGGTGGTTTCATGACTTATTATAACTACCTATCTGCAGCCAGCTTTGTTGGGATTTACCTAGTATCGCATAATATCGGCTACCAATTTCAGGAGCTATCTTACTTTATCAATACTAGGAAATCAGCCAAGTCTCTCTGTGATAAGTATCAAAACTTGCTGGGAGAGGAGTTGATGATGCCTTCTGTACTCGAAGATTGCGTCTTTCCTATCCAGCTAGAGCAAGTCAGCGTAGAGTGTGATGGTCGAGAAATCCTAGCCCCTTGCGACCTTACCATTGAGGAAGGGGAAAAAATCGCCATTATCGGAGAAAGCTGATCTGGGAAAACAACCTTACTGAACGTAATCTATGGAGAAATCAAGCCTAGTCAAGGTCGGATTCACTATCATGGACAAGAGCTAAACTCGGATGAACTCTATCAGGCAGGAGCCTACATTCTCCAGTCCAGTCATGTCTTTGATGGATTGACTCTAGAGGAAAATATTGCATTGGGGCAAGAAATAGATTCCGTGAGGATGGAGGAAATCCTGCAGCAAACCGGTTTGAAAGCTCTCCAAGGCAAAACACCAAGCAACCAAACCCTGTCAGGCGGTGAGAAGCAGAGGTTAGAAATCGCTCGCGCGCTCTATCACAATCGCCAATTTATCCTGGCTGATGAGATCAAGGCCAATCTGGACCTTAAAAATCAAGAAAGAATCAGCCAGCTTCTCTTCTCTCTCCCACAAGCACTTGTAGAAGTGATTCATCACTACAGCGAAGAGGACTTGAAGCGCTATGATAAGGTGATAAAACTGGATAAATAAGATGATACATAGTTTACAAAAAGGAGTGGCAGAGGCCACTCCTTTTTTTGAGTTGGAAAATAAGATGATTAGCTTTTTTTCATTTATAATATACAATAAAGTTAACTAAGGAGTATAGAAGAGCGGTATAATGGATAATAAAAAAACAACTCTGTCTGAAAATATTGGCACAAAAATGTCAAACGAAGATTATGTTAAAGTACTTGATGAACGATTGGACAATTTTCAAAGCTTAAAAATAAAGCGATTTTCTTGAATTAGAGTTTGAACTATTTAAGTCAAAAAGAAATGCAGACGAACAGTTAGAAAAAGAATCTAAGATGTAGAATTTTTTTGTAAGTTGCGTTTAATAGTTTAATTCAATATCCAGACGGTCTTTATTTCTTTTCATAGTATAGGAAATAGCAGTCAAGACATGTGGAGGTGGTATCATTACTTGTACGAGCTGATTTATCAGTGAAGTAGAAGCAGATGTTCCTCTCATGCGTTAAGAGAAGTAGAATGAAGAGATTAACCGACTAAATAATACGCCAAGTCTAAATTGCTGACTATATAGGTTTGCTGGTAAATGTGTAGGAATTTTTTAATTTAATAAGGAATTATCAAAGAAAATATAATCCTAATTTACTTTTTCTTTTTCATAATCTCTTTAAAGTAGAATTACAAAAGTTGTGGTTCTGCATTATTTTATATGCTCATATAAGTGTTTTCGTGATATAATATAGTTCTAAAAATAATGGAGAAATTATTATGAGAAATGATATCCAGCCTGCGCTACAGACGGTGAAAAGATATTTTGAGAAATCAGAATTTTATATACCTACTTATCAGCGTCCATATGCTTGGCAAGTTCCTCAATGTGAGCAATTGATTGAAGACATTAATCTCCACATGGAGAACTTTGATGAAAACTCTCAAGACAATTACTTCTTTGGTGCAGTTCTAATTGCTCAGGAAACTGGTGAAGAGCACGAAGTAACATTGATTGATGGTCAGCAAAGAACAACAACTTTTATGTTACTTCTTAAGGCAATCCTGTTGAAAATTGATAAGGAGCTTGAAGTTCAACCAACTATTGATACTGATGCTCGCAGATTAAGCAAACGTCTAAATGGTCTTAAAGAGCAAATTTTCAAAATGCTTTTCAATATTTCAGATGACGAAAAAGATGATTTCGTTGATGGATTGTATTATCCTAATAAGGATAGAATAAAGTATCTCAATCATTCGATTTCAGAAAAATATGCCAGTGAAATGTCCACTATTCTTCTGGGTAAAGACTTTAACTCTATTAAGGAAAATGTTCACCAGATTTATCGTCGCCAAAAAGATAACCGATATACGAATTTCTATAAAAACTTTAGATATTTCTACAACATGTGTAGCGAATTGAATGTCTTCAATCTTATCAATTTTGCTAACCACTTCATTGATAATTGTCAAGTTATTACGATTACAAGCTATAATACTGACCAGGCAATCAATATTTTCAATTCATTAAATGGGACTGGTGTTCCATTAAACCCGATTGAGGTCATTGTATCTAAAACAACAGCAAATGCTTCTGATAGGAAGAATTTCGAAAAAAGATGGCAAGAGATTGTTCAACGTACTGATTCTTCTAGACTCGATTTAAATTCGTTAATTACTCACTATATTTTTATGAAACTATCCGAGCAAAACGGTGCAGATCGTAGAAATCCTGGTATAAGAGCATTTTTCTCGAAAAATAAATATTTATTAAACGATGATATACTATTTACTGCTGAGTTAGATAGATTAATAATTAATTTTGAACGAGTTTCTGATACCATCAATGGTCAATTGATAAACCAATTAAATGGAAATTTACGCCCCTTTGTTAGCAGCTATCTATTTTTCAGAGAGGATAGCACCTATCTAGATTATATACTTAGACTTGGCATTCTGATTGAATTATCTGAACTGTCTTATAGCCATAAAATTTTTAAAGGCTTTTTAGAAGAAATCAACTTGATGTATAGCCAAGTTGATTCAGTTTCGACCGAGGATCTGATTTCAAAAATAAGAAACCATATCCATACAAATTTTTTATATGATGATGTGAAACAGATTCTGACTGAAAGTGGTATTTCAAATTCTCTTCTCTATGTAAATGAATACTTATTTGCATTGGAGCAGGGTGTAAGATTAAATTTAGAGGGTAATATTGATATTGAGCATATTATGCCACAAAGCGGTCTAAATCGTGAAAATATTATGTTAGATGCTGGCTTTGAAACGCAAGAAGAATTTCGAGAATATGCTGAGAAAATTGGTAATAAGATTCTTCTTGAAGCTGATATAAATCGTGGAATCGGAGATGCTTGGTTCAGAACAAAGAGAAAGAATACGATTACGAGTGGCCATGGCTATATAGGTAGTAAGTTCCCAATTGCTAAATTCTTAGCCAATTATCAAAGTGATACTTGGACTAGAGAAGATATAGATAAAGTGACAGAAAAAGCGGCTAAGAGAATTGCGGATTTTGTATTTGAGAGGTAAAGAATATGAAAATTAATATAGTTGAAAAAGGATCACTTACATTTTACGGAATCTTAAATAACTCTAATATTTCCGATGACTTTGTAGATTATTGGAAAGAATTCTATTGTCATGTTCCTGAGGAGTACCCAAATCCGATTGGATTTTCAACAGTTGTAGATGAAAAGGGAGATTTTCAGTATTATACTTGTATACAGGAATCTCCTAAAGATTGTAGTATATTTGTTCCAGTACACCTTCCTAGAACAACATATGCAATTTTTGAATTAAAAGGATCAGTTTACAAGACTATTCCTATTGCAAGGAGATTTGCAAAAGAAAATTTTATAATTAGCGATAGCCCAAGTATAGAGGTTTATTCAGTTGGTGAACGACTTGCACAAAATTATAGAATGGAACTTTGGGTACCTATTTCTGGTGTACTTCCTCATTTTCAAAAAAATAATGGACTGTGGGGGAAAATAAAATACGCTTTTAATCATGCGTTAGATAATGTTGTTGAATTTTCTAAATCTGATACTGGGAAAACTGTTATTAGTTTAGGTGGTCTAGTATTGGCGACTGGTTTGACCTTAATCTTATCAGATTCCGTTGGAAGTAAAAATATCTCTTATAAAAATGATGAAGATTTCGATACTGATGATTATTCTGTTGATGCTGTTGAGGAATATGATTCTAGTAAAGAAATAGGATTTCATAACTACCCTGATGAACGAAAATCTCCTATAGTGCACATTGCTCATAGAGGCGAGACTCAATATCTACGTGGTGGAACGGATGAGGATAAACAGCAGTTCAGAGAAGAAAATAATTTAGATTTCTGAATAAATAATTGGTAAAATAATAAAGCGTATTTCTGAATATAAAAATTTAAAAAGTAGAGGTTTATACATGGGAATTTTTGATGTAATTTCAAGTATTGTTGGGAATAATTCCAGCAGTCTTACTTGTCCCAAATGTGGTAGCGATGTTCATGAACAAGATGTCAGATATTATTGTGATTCTTGTGATATTAGATTCATACTAAAAGATGGGAGATTATTAGACCCTTTTGACCCATCAGATTGGGATTCTGGGAAGTTTTGTGCGAATTGTCAGCACTCGTTGACTGGAGGAGACCATGTTATGGCATGGGAAGAAGGGAACTCAGAGCCATACACTGTTTGTCCAAGTTGTGGCTATTATAATTTTTAGAGACATTTTATAAACCTACATATCTTTTTCTTCTGTCGGACCAATTGCTATGAATAAACAAAACTAAGTACTATTTTCATAATGAACCGGATTATAATTTGGCATGTTTTGTATGCGCAATTCGTAGGAAAGTGAAATATAGAGCAAGAAAAAGAACATGTAAGAAATAGTTTGCTTGAAATAAACGTATAATTTATACAGTTAGTTGTTTTGTTATAGTGTGTAAATATTAACTGTTTTCATATTAAAAGCCTTGTCTCCAAGGCTTTTTAATATTCTCTGCTATACCTTTTATTCCCAAACTTGAACAATAGCTTGCAATCATTTTTTTAAAATAGTATACTAGAGTCACATTATGAAAACGTTTGCTTTAAAAATTAAAAGAGATAGTTTAGGAGACAAAATATGGAATTAGCAGCCATTTATCACAGACCGGAGTCAGAGTATGCCTATCTTTATAAAGAAGCTCAAGTGCATATCAGAATTAGGACTAAGAAAGAGGATATAGAGAAAATCGTTTTGCACTATGGGGATCCCTTTATTTTTATTGAGGATTCTTATGAAGATGTGAAAGATATGGTCAAGGTGACCTCTGATGCCTTATTTGATTATTGGCAAGTGGCTGTCTCTGTGCGCTTTGCTAGGCTCCAATATCTGTTTGAGCTTGAGGATAAAAAAGGTCAAAGCATCTTATATGGAGATAAAGGTTTCGCTGACAATAGTCCAGAAAACCTTGCTTTAGAAGGCAATGGCTTTAAACTCCCTTATATTCACGAAATCGATGGCTGCCAGATTCCAGACTGGGTTTCAAAAACAGTCTGGTATCAGATTTTCCCAGAACGATTTGCCAATGGAAATGCCGAGCTTTCACCAGAAGGAGCTCTAGATTGGGATTCGTCAATCAGACCTAAAAGTAGTGATTTCTTTGGTGGAGATTTACAGGGGATTATTGACCATCTGGATTATTTGCAAGACCTAGGGATTACAGGGCTTTACCTCTGTCCCATCTTTGAATCTCCGAGTAATCACAAGTACAATACGACGGATTACTTTGAAATTGATCGACACTTTGGGGACAAGGAGACTTTCTGCCAACTGATGGAGCAAGCTCATCAGCGTGGCATGAAGGTCATGCTGGATGCGGTTTTCAATCATATGGGCGATCAATCCGCTCAATGGCAAGATGTTCTCAAACATGGTGAAAAGTCTGTTTATAAAGACTGGTTCCATATTCAAGAGTTCCCAGTGACGAATGACAAGCTTGTGAATCCCAAAGAACTGCCTTATCATACCTTTGCCTTTGCCAGCTATATGCCTAAGTTAAATACGGCAGATCCTGAGGTGAAAGACTATCTCTTAAGCGTTGCGACCTATTGGATTGAACATTTTGACATTGATGCTTGGAGATTGGATGTGGCCAATGAGGTTGATCATCAATTCTGGAGAGATTTCCGCAAGGCCGTTTTGGCCAAAAAGCCTGACCTTTATATTCTTGGAGAGGTTTGGCATACGTCTCAGCCTTGGCTAAATGGCGATGAGTTTCACGCGGTCATGAACTATCCACTATCGGATAGTATCAAGGGCTACTTTTTGAGTAGGAGCAAGAAGACCAGTCAATTCATAGCTGAGATCAATTGCCAGTCCATGTACTACAAGCAGCAGATTTCTGAAGTTATGTTTAATCTCTTGGATTCCCATGATACGGAACGCATCTTGACGACAGCTAAGGGTGATATCCAGCTGGTCAAATCCGCGCTTGCCTTTCTCTTTTTACAAAGGGGAACGCCCTGTATCTATTATGGGACCGAACTAGAATTGGGTGGAGGTATGGACCCAGATTGTAGACGGGTCATGCCTTGGGACCGGGTTTCTAGTAGCAATGATATGTTCAATTTTATGAAGAACTTGATTCAGCTTCGCAAGGATGTTGCGGGCATTATTCAGTATGGGAAATTTACTCTAGAAGAAATCAAGCCTAATGTGCTGGCTTTAGAATGGCAACTTGATAATCAAGCAATCAGAGCCATTTTTAATCAGTCCAAAGAAAATTATATTTTAGACAGAGATTCAGCTGATTTGGTGAGTCATTGTCAAACTGATGACCAGCAAGTTGTCATCTTACCAAAGGGATTTGTAGTTTATTGTGATGAGTCTAGAAGGTAATGGAGTAGAAATAAAGGAATCCGAACAAACAAGGTCTTAGAATATCCTTCTTTAAAAGTGTTAGAATTTTTCATGGTGGTGTAAGATGAAATCAAAAGAACTTCTGAAGCAAAAGTTGATTAATCTAGCTAGCGGGGAATTGGCAGCTGTTTTAGTATTTTGGATGAATTTTTTCTTGCTTAAAAAGTGGATTCTCACTACTAAAGCCTTCATTTCTATTTCTTTCTCCTTGTTTCTCCTAACTTTTATCTTGGTACAAGGTTCTATTTTTTGGTGGATTTTAATCAAGAGAATTTCCAATCCAGGATTTGCTGCAAAGTATACTGGAAAGATTTATAAGATATTGAAGGAATTGGATTTTATTTTACTAGCTACTGCAATTTTTGTGATATTATTGAATCACGGAGAAGTTTCCACGTTCATTATTTCTTTTTCGATTTGGATGTTTGCTCTTATAGAGTGGATAAATTACTATCTACTGCAATTGTCCTACAGCTTGAATCCTGCTGTTTTATGTAGATACATCAGATATAGGAAATTGAAAAAGAGTAAAATAGCAAAGGAAATTGAGAAAATCTTATAATGCTGATGATTTGCAAAATGATTTCCAAGAGCTAAAAGACACAAAGGAGTGCAATCTCATGCCAAGACCGAAAACTAAAGAAGATTTGATGCTAGCTGCTAAGGAAAACTTTGAGAAGTTACAAACTCTCATTTCCAAATTGTCTGATCAAGAGTTAAATACGCCCTTTGATTTTTCTGGGGATGAAAAGAAGAAAGAGGCCCATTGGAGACGAGATAAAAATCTAAGAGATGTTTTGATTCACCTCTATGAATGGCATCAGCTCTTGTTGAATTGGGTGCATTCTAATCAAAAGGGGCAAGAGCAGCCCTTTCTTCCTGCGCCCTATAACTGGAAGACTTATGGAGAGCTGAATCTGGAATTTTGGAAGAAGCATCAAAAGACTTCTCTAAAAGAGGCAACTGAGATCTTTCATCAGTCACATCAAGATGTTTTGAAGTTGGCAGACACATTTACAAACGAAGAATTATTTTCAAAAAATGTCTATAAATGGGTCGGAGGGACAGTACTAGGTTCCTATTTTGTAAGTGCTACCTCCAGCCATTATGACTGGGCCATGAAAAAGTTGAAGGCTCATCAGAAAAATTGTAAAGCAAAATAGTCTGCAGAAGACAAGAATTAGAGAGAAAT
>ERZ773083.2792-NODE-2792-length-10500-cov-3.503303_pt1 | contig 10500 bp, 8 predicted proteins | sample MGYA00511465_ERZ773083 | MGnify/ENA primary metagenome ERZ773083 (study PRJEB29015, sample SAMEA2738001) | human oral metagenome | biome: human oral; feature: human-associated habitat; material: dental | place: China | collected 2060 ... | reverse complement strand
TATCTCCACCACGTATTTAATCCACCACATCTGTCCGATGTGGTTCTTTTTATTCTTTCCCCTCACCGCAGTAAGTGACTCATCGATTCCATGCGTCACTTTGTTCCTTTGAAATCGGTTCCCTACTTTGTCGCTGCCTCATTTCGTTGCTTCATCTTCATGTTCCGATTTCTCCTCTTCACCGACATAAGTGACTCACTCGATTTCATGCGTCGCTTCGCTCCTTTGAAATCGGTTCCCTACTTAACCGGTTCGATCTCAATCATCTATATCACAATAAAAAAGGTCACATCATTGCGATATGGCCTTTTTGTTTTATTAAATTTACTCACCCGGATAAAATCAGAATTCGAATCGGGCGGAGAGCATGAATGTCCTCGGCATGGATAATCCGAAGGTGGTGGAACTCCCTCTTCCCATCCAGTAATCTTTATTTGTCACATTGTAGCACATGGCGCTTAAAGAAACGGGGATTCTCCCCAAACGTGTTTTGTAGTTCACACCCAGGTCAAAGGTGGTGTAAGACGGGATTTTCGTTTTTCCTGACGGCGCATTGGAATTATCGATATAGGCAGCGTCATTCCAAACGACTCTCCCTATGATTCCCAGGCTGTCGTTCGGTTCGTAAACGAGTCCCAGCACGCCGCTCCAGTCTGCCACGCCGTTAACGAAGCGGCCGTCGTTTTTCCCGCCCTGCGTTTTATCCCGCTTGGCGTCAATGTACATCAGCCCGCCGGTCACTGTCCATTTCGGTGCCAATTTCCCATTGACTGTCCATTCCACGCCTTTGAACTTGTCTCTCCCGTCAGCAGCGCGGCGGTACTTACCGCCTCCCACATCTATATCAATGATATTTTCCTGATCGATATAGAAATAGCTCAAAGTAGTGAGAAGTCCGCCGTATTTATACTTCACGCCGATTTCTTTCTGCCTGCTCACAGACGGCGCCAAAATCTCCCCCTGGTTGACGTACTTGCTGTCATTGGAAACGACGCCGCCCCTGGAAAGACTTTCCGTCTGTCCCGCGTAAAAAGAAAGATGATCGTTTGCTTTGTAGGTAATTCCGAAAGTCGGGAGCCAGTCATCATTCCGTATGAGCTGCCCTTTGATCTCATTTCTAAAATGTTCGTGTTTTCTGGAAACTGCCAAAAGGACATCCCATTTCCCGTAGGCAAGAGAATCGGCCAGTGTAATGCCTGTATTGATTTCCGACCAGGAAAGTTTTGCTTTCCGGAGCGAAGGGATATAGAAACTGTTTTTATAGGCTGTACCGTCATAAAGACTGCCTGTGATATTTCCTTTCACACTGTTATTCGTGTCATTCCAGTATCTGGCGCCTGAGCGGTCAAAGGCAAGGGATACATGATGTTCTACGGCGCCGGTATCGAACTTCCCTTTGATCCCTGTCTGGAAATAAGAGTTCGTCCCTATTTCATTCTGCGCATTGGATACATTGCTGCTCATGAAATTTCCTTTTTCGTCAAACTTCAGGGCAGAGCTGGAATTGTATTTATTTCCGCTTCTGCGGTTGACGCCCCAGTTCACGAACCATCTCCAGTTACCATTGAGTTCTTTTTCGTGATTCACAGTAAGAAGCCAGCCGTGCATCCACTTCGTAGTACCGTCAAAATCATAATCCGTATTGGAATCCGGTGCGGAGGGAAGGACATCGGATCTACCGCCATAGGTGAACCAGCGCTGCCCTTTATTCACACGGAGATCGAAGGACCCTGCAAAAATATTCGTAACGGATGTTTCCCCTTTGCGGTCAAGGTTGATGAAAATATTCTTTTCTTCTTTTTCCGCATGACGGAGCGCCAAATCGCCATCCATGTATTCGCCCATGACACGGACGCCCCATTCGCTATTAGCGCCTGTCCTGCGGCTTACGTCAATAAACTCGCCAAAGCTGCTTCTTCCCGAAAAAGTCTGCGTGTAGTTCAAAACACGAGTCAATCCTGCTTTTTTCGTGACAATATTGATGGTTCCCGGAGCAGGCGTAGCGCCACTGTTGGTTCCATTATTCGACATGCTGACTCCATTGACGCCGGCATTCGGTCCCGAAGTAATATCCATTCTTTCGATGATGTGATTCGGCGGGCCGTTGAACTGGTAAAACAGGCTGGGGATCCCGTTCAGCATCATATGGTTTCCGTTCATATTAATTCCGCGCATGGAAAAGTCCGTATACATGGGAGACGATGTACTGGAACGGATAGAAGGGTTATTCTGGAGCACATTGGCCAGCGGCTGTGACGGATCGCTGAAAGTTTCCAGTGTCTTTTCAGTCATACTCATTTCGGAGTAAGGGATATCCATAACGCTTTTATTCCCTAAAATCCCTAATTTAGCCGTCTGATTCACAAGCCCGCCCGGAAGCGCCGCCACATCCCCTTCCCTGTCCGCTGTGACAGAGACTTCGTCCATCTCGTACACGGCACCTGCGGTCACAATGCCAAGCGCTGATGAAACCAGCACAGAAAGCAGCGCTGCCGATAAAATTTTCTTTTTCATACGTTTCTCCTCTTTCATAATAAAAATAACGGTGCTAAAAACGTCTTTCATGGCCTGCAATTTTGATTTCCACCTCCCTGATCCGATCCGACTCAAAATGTAAAGAATGCGGAAATCAATTCTTTTGTATACGGAGCCGCAGGACTGTGGAAGAGTCTCTCCGTTTCCTCCATTTCCACCAGTTTCCCCCGGTTAAGTATTCCGATCCGGTGGCAGCAGGCGCGAAGCAAGTCAAGGTCGTGGGAAATGAAAAGATAGGAAATATTTTCTTCTTCCTGCACCTCTTTCAGTATCCCGATGATCTGCGCCTGTACGGAAACATCCAGCATAGAAGTGGGCTCATCCAGAATCAGCAGCCCGGGTTTCAGAAGAAGAAGCCGTCCGAGGCATACACGCTGCAGTTCCCCTCCGGAAAGCTGATGGGGATAACGGTACAGAAGCTCTTCCCTCAGCTGGAGGCGTTTCATCATGTCATGGATTTCTTTTCCATGGGAAATGTCCATTCCGTATATCCGCGCCGGTTCTTCCATGAATTCCCTGATTTTCATCCGCGGATTTAAGGAAGACGCGGGATTTTGGAAAAGCATATGCATGAGCTGCCGCCTGTGCCGGGCTTCCCTTGAAGATGTTTTCGTCAGTTTTTTTCCCTGAAAGACAATATCCCCGCTGTCTTCACGAAGCAGTCCCATGACGACTCTCGCCAGCGTGGATTTCCCTGCGCCGCTTGCCCCCGTAATGCCTATGGTTTTTCCTTTCTCTACACAAAAAGAGATGTCATGAAGTATTTCTTTTCTACGTTTACGGATCAATCCCGTTTCCACACTCTGAGAAATATGTTCCACAGAAAGAAGTGTCATAAGCCGCCTCCTTTCCGGATACAGCGAGCGTCATGGTTTCCTGCAGGCGTAAGCATTTTCTGCTTTTCATCGCAGGAAGTTTTTTCATACGCCGGGCAGCGGGATGCAAAAACACAGCCGCCGGGGAGACGGGAAAGATCAGGCGCGATACCGCGGATCGGCTGCATGCCCCTGTCGGGCGCCGCGGCAAACAGGCCTTTCGTATAGGGGTGCAACGGATTTGAAAAGATGTCTTCCGTTTTCCCGCATTCAATAATCTCTCCCGCATACATTACCGCCATAAAATCGGAAAGGCGTTCCGCCAACCGGAGATCGTGGGTAATGAGCAAAATGCCCACACCTTTTTCCCTCAGTTTCCTGAAAGCGTCCGCTGCCTGCCGGCGGACAAAAGCATCAAGGCCTTTCGTCGGTTCATCTGCAATAAGCCATTCAGGACCGGGCAACGTCATCATGGCGGTGAGCACTCTTTGCGCCATACCACCGGACAGTCCGAAAGGATAAGCATCCCACACGCGCTGGGCATCGGAAAGTCCGAATTCTTCCAACTGCCGGATACCGTCCGCTTTTGTCTCTTTCCCGTTCTGATAAAAATGCACCCCTTCCATCATCTGTTTTCCCACTTTCATCATGGGATCCATCGCTGTCACAGGATCCTGGGCAATCCACCCGATCCGTTCGCCGCGGATAGAATTCAATTCTTTTTCGGATAGAGAAAGAAGATCTGTATTTCCAAATAAAATTTTCCCTGAAACCCGGACAGACGATTCCAATAACCCCATAACCGCCGCGCCGAGGATAGATTTACCGCTTCCCGACTCCCCTACGATCGCCGTAATTTTCCCGCTTTTCAGGACTATATCCGCATTCCGCAGGACTTTTGCATCCCCCTTTGGCGAAGGGAAAGAAACGGACAGATTTTTAATTTGAATATCCACTTCTATCCCCTCCTTTCTTCCGGCGATTTTCTGATCTGCAAATTGTCCCGCAAAGCGTCTCCCAGAAGATTAATCGACAGACAGAACAGGGTGATTCCCATGCCCGGAGCCAGTATCATCAGAGGATAAGAGCGAAAATAGGTCCGCGCGTCGCTGATCATGACACCCCAATCCGCTGTCGGCGGAGAAACACCGAGTCCCAGATAGGATAAGGCAGATGCCGACAAAAGAGAGGTTCCTGTTCGTAAGGTAAAGAGGACTATCAGAACAGGCAGTAAGTTAGGAAATACATATTTACTAAGAATATACTGATGACCGGCACCGATGCTCCGTATCCCTTCCATGTATGTTTCTCCTTTGATACGGAGTACTTCATTACGAACGATACGGGAAAACCCCGTCCAGGACGTCAATGTCAAAGCGATGATAATGCGGAAATCATTTTCAGGAAGAATGGCTGCAATGGCAATCATGAGGCTTGTCCCGGGAAGTCCCTGAAAGAGCGCCACAAGGCACTGTACGGATTTATCCGCCAATCCCCCAAAATACCCTGACACCATGCCCAAAGACAATCCAAGCACCATGGTACAGAATGCGGAACAGAATGCAAAAGCCACGGAAGACCGGGCACCATAAATGACCCGTGAAAGAATGTCTCTTCCCAAGGCATCTGTTCCAAGCCAATGAGCCGCGGAACTGTGTTCCAGTACTTCCTCAGGCGATACGGCTGATGGGTCATAGGGCGCAAGGAGCGGTGCAAAAACGGCGCAGAAAAGAACGGCAAAAGCGATAACAACGGCCGTCGTGTAAAGGAGCCCGACGGCATTCTTATTCCCTTTCATAGGGCGCCCCCTTTCCGCACCGACGGATTCAGCATGCCGCACAGGATGTCCACAAGGTAATTAAATGTAAGGAAGACTGTGCCGCTTACAATGACATACCCCTGGATAACGGGATAGTCACGCCCCCATATGGCGGCCAGCACATAACTGCCCAGTCCGGGAATGGAAAACAGTTCCTCAATGATGACCGATCCACCGAGGATGGCGCCGAAGAAAGTGCCCAGCATCGTAATGACGGGGACAAGAGCATTGGGCAGTACATGTCTTTTCATGATAAAAGGCATGGGCAGCCCTTTCGCCCGTTCTGTCGTGATGAATTCCTTTCCTGCCACCTCCGTCATGGACGTCTGCTGAAGGCGCATGACAGCCGCCGATGTTCCCGCCGCAAGAACGAAAGAAGGCATGATCATCTGTATCATGCTCCCGTACCCGCCGGAAGGCAGGAGCCTCCACTCTTCAGAAAAAAGGAGCATGCATAAAATGGCCAGAAAGAAAGAAGGGACGGAAATAAAGAAAAGAGCACCTGCGCGAAGGACTATTTCCCCTGCGGTGTCTTTTTTCTCTGCCGCCCAGATTCCGGCGGGTATGCCGATAACCAGTACCCAGCCGATGGCCCACACCGCGAGATGGAAAGTAATGGGAAACCGGCGGAGTATTTCATCTAGTACAGGTTTCTGTGTAAGATAAGACACGCCCAAATCTCCGTGAAGCGCATTCATAAGCCACCGCCCATACTGGATCCATACAGGCTGATCCAGTCCCATAGCATGGCGCAGCGCATCCAGTTCTTCCGCTGTCGGTTCCGACGTGCCGTCCATGGTAAGCAGCGCCAGCGCGGGGTCGCCCGGAGATAAAACGCCTAAAAGAAAAGCAACCAGTGTAAGTCCTATGAGGAAAGGGATCAGCATGCAAAAGCGGCGGAGTGCATAGAGAATCAATTCTTTCATTCTTTCCCTGCTCCTTTCCGCCAATAGACTTTATCCAACGTAATTCCATAAACGGCTGCTTTGTAACCGCCAAGCTCATGGCTGCAGACCGCTATATTTTGATCTTCCAAAAGAGGAACTACTGCCGGATCAGTCAGAAGCTCATCAAGTATTTCCGCATAGACAGTCCGGCGCTCATCCAAATCATAGACCGTCTTTAATGCTTCAAAACAGGCATCCACTTTCGGATTGTTATAACTGATGCAGCTTGCTTTATTCGTAGCGCCCTTTGAATCGAAATATTCAAAAAGGAGCGATGTGGGATCCAGGTTACCAAGTCCCCGTGTTCCAATGGACAAATCATAGTCCCCTTTAGCCATCATTTTCCGTGAAGTCATCCCATCCACCATGACAATCTCTGCATCCAGCCCCAAAGGTTTCAGCTCCGCCTGGATAAATTCGGAAATCGTCTTGTAAGGATACCGCGCCATTCCGTACTGGGGCAGAAGGAATTTGACCGTCTGTCTTTTATCCCCCAGCACTTCTTTTGCCAATTCCTTTGCTTTTACGGGATCAAAGACAGGCTTCTCCACACGGCCGAAAGGATTGGTGCTGTTCAGAAAACTCATGGTAGGCGTGCCGAATCCGCGAAAATAATATTTCACGATTTTTTCCCGATCCACCGCCAGATTAACTGCTTTTCTCATACGCACATCGCTGAAGGGAAAACGTCCTCCATTCAAAGTGAGGTAATGGGAAATCGTGGAATGGGCGGCGTTCACGGTAAAACGCCCGTCACGCTCCAATTCTTCTGCCATAATAGGCGCAAGTCCGCCCAGATCCAAAACGCCCTGTATTTCTCCCGACTTCATCGCCGAGTACCGGGCATCAGACGACGTGATGGTCCGGATCCTGATTCGTTTTGCTTTTGCCTTTTCTCCGTGGTACCCGTCAAAACGCTCAATCACGGCGTAGGCGTCAGGCACCCGCTCCTTGATCATAAAGGGGCCCGTCCCTTTTGCCATACCCGTCCAGTCCCCTGTGGCGGAATCAAAACACCGGGGGCTGAACATGGCGCTTCCCCAGCCCGCCATGCGGTAAATGAGCATGGGTACCGGCTTTTCAAAATACAGATGAAGCGTGTTTTCATCATCCGCTTCCGCCCGGAGAAGCCCGGGATAAATACGGTCTGCCAAAAAGCCGTAAAATGTAGACGGACGGTATCCCATATTCTGGTATCGGCGGAAATTTTCCAGAGCTGCCGCAGCATTGAACAGCTCGCCGTCATGAAAACGGACACCTTCTTTTAAATGAAATATCCATTCCGTCTTATCCGCATTGCTTTCCCAGCTCTCCGCAAGAACAGGCATTTCATGGCCGTCATCGGAAATGCCCACGAGAGGTTCCCATGTTTTCAATATAATGGTGGCATAGTACGGATCTTTTTCCCCCTGTACCAGATCGCGCGCCGCGGCAAGGACGATTTCCCGCTCCCCCGTTTCCGTTTTATGTCCGCATCCCGTACATATACTTGTCAGAAATAAGAAAATCAATCCGCACAGAAAGAGCCCTATCTTTCTCAAAGCAGCCCTCCTTCCTCAATCCAAAACTCTTCTGCAGATAAAGAAAAGGGGCCGCTGCCTGCCCCTTTGCTTTATCATTTCTTAAAAATGCAGCTTCGCCGTAAAGCTGAATGTACGCGGCAGGGAGAGATATACCTGGTTGCCTCTGGATACCTGCCAGTAGTCTTTATTAAAAACATTATTTACCATCAGGGACAATTCCGCAGGGATTTTCCCAAAATGTGTCTTATGGGTCACACCCAGATCAAAAATGGTGTATCCCGGTGCCCAGATTTTTTCATTCATGACCGGAGTTTTGCCTGTATAGATTGCGCGTCCCAGAATACTCCACGCTTCATTCGGATTGTATTCCAGTCCGAGAACGGCAGTCCATTCGGAAGTTCCGTTGACACGGATCCCGTCGAGCGTTCCTTTCGTCGTCTTCTCCTGTTTCGCCGACATATGGGAGAAGCCGCCCAAAATATTCCACTTGTCGGCCAGTCTGCCGTTGATGGAAAATTCCAGGCCTTTATGGCGGGCCTGCCCGTCTTTCGACTGGAAAGGTTTTACATAGCCGTCTTTGTAGACGCTGATCAGGTTGTCCTGCTTGATGTCATAGTAGGCCAGGGTGTAAAGTAAATTATTTCTTTTGTATTTGACACCAATTTCATTCTGCTTCGTCTTCAAAGGCGGAAGAATATCGCCGAAATTTTCAAAAGTCGTATTTACGCCGCTGCCTGCATCAAAGTTTTCCGAATGGCTGGCATAAATGGACATATGGCTGTTGGGCCGGTAAATGATACCGTACGTCGGACTCGTGTCATCGGTCTTTATGCGTTCGATATAGTTCAGCGTATTATCGCTTTTCCATTTATAGCCTCTTGATTCCGCTTCATGCTTGTGGATGCCAAGGATGATATCCCACTTGTTGTAAGTCATGTAATCAACAAGAGAATAACTCTTCACTCTTGTTTTATTATTCCAGCGGGTATCAAATTTCGTAGGTGCCGCCAGTGTCTGATGGATGCCCGTGTACAAATCCCCGGTACCGATCGTACGGAGCGATCCGTTATTATACGCGCTCTTTCTGTTTCTCCATGCCTGATTGTAAGAAAGCGTGATATCATGCTTCACAGCGCCCGTATTATAGTGCGCCGTGGTACCTACCTGCCAGTAGTAATATTCCTGCGGCGTGGAACCCGGTTTTGCTTTTACGTCAAGCGTGCCGTCATTATGGAGTGTATATCCGCTGCCTCCGTTCGCCATGACATTTTTATCCAAATCGTTCCTCTGCATGCCGAAATTGAAAAAGCCGTCCCAATGGTCATTGAACTTCTGATCATGGTTGTAAACGGCAAGCCAGCCGTGGGTCGCCTTTATCATCCCGTCAAACCCGTAGTCATTCTTTCCGGAAGGCGGGCAGTTTATTAACATCGCTGCTCAGGATAAACCACCGAAGACCGCGCTGGATATCCATATTTCTGTATCCGATAAATAAATTGTCTTTTGATTTTTCCGTAGTCCGGTCGATATTGGCAAAAATGCCCTGTCCGTTAATCTTCGTGCCTTTGACGGATGTACGGCCATTGAGGTTTTCCGTCATAATACGGACACCCCATTCCTTCTTATCGCCAAAACGCTGTCCCCAGTCAAGATATTCGCCAAAAAGCCCGCGACCGGAAATTGTCTGGGTGTAGTCAAAAACACCCTTATCGGGAGCGACTTTTGATTTTACGCTGACGATACCGCCGGGATTCGTAGTTTCATACTGGACACCGGTGCCGTAAATCCCTACATTCGGTCCGGAAATCAATTCCAAAGATTCGATGGGATAGAGCGGCGTATTAAACTGGGTGAACACGCCGGGAACGTTATTCACATAAAAGTTGGTTCCGTTTGTACGGAATCCGCGGAAAAAGAAATCACCATGAAGGATAGATCCGGACTGGCGCACAGACGGCGAGTTCGCCAAAAGCGCATCCATCGGCTTATCAGGCCCCGTAAAGGTGTCCATCGACTTTTCCGTGAAATGCATCTGGGAAAAAGGAACATCCATCGTATCCTTCCCTGCCAGAAAACTTGTCTGGGATTTCGTGTAAACAAAATTGCCCGGCAAAACATCGCGCTCTTCATCACGGTTCCCGATGACAACCACCTCATCAAGAACGTAAGCGGCATCTGCCGCGCCCGCCGTGCAGATACCTGCAGCCGCTCCGACCGCACCCATGACGGCAGCAGCCAATAATTTCTTTCTCATAAGATTCAAAACCATCCTCTCCTCAAAACAAATGAAACCATAAAGAAATAATTTATGGCTCCGCTTCCATCAAAACCGCCGATGCAGGCTTCTGTACGGAAAACGAAAGCCTTCCAAGAAACAGATTTACTTCCCATGATTAAATTATTTTAAATGAATTATATCATCAAATAACTTTTATTACACTCCTACTTTAAAAAACTATTTGCCTGTTCTTTTTTCATTTTAACTGAATCATATCTTATTGCAAAAGAAATTTGCCGTTTTCTCCCTCATCCGCCGGCATACCTCAATATTCCTTCTTTATCTGCCTTACCGGTACAGACAGCAAAAAAGAACGGCGCATCCTGTACCACATTCCAAAAATCAGACTAAAAATCTAATGTCTGGACACCGGTACGGCGCCGCTCTTCTTTTTTAATTCTACGATTCGGTTTTGATTTGTATTACAGCTGCGGGGACGTCCTGCTCCGTCCCAGATCCGCCGTCATGACCAGATCCTCTTTCGGATCTCTGCCGCCGGTGGTAAGATAGCCGCCCACCATGATACCGTTAAGGCCGCCGGAAAGCGCGTGGGCCTGCAGGCTTCTCAGATTGACTTCACGAC
>ERZ773083.2787-NODE-2787-length-10527-cov-3.300420_pt1 | contig 10527 bp, 15 predicted proteins | sample MGYA00511465_ERZ773083 | MGnify/ENA primary metagenome ERZ773083 (study PRJEB29015, sample SAMEA2738001) | human oral metagenome | biome: human oral; feature: human-associated habitat; material: dental | place: China | collected 2060 ... | reverse complement strand
CAACTACTGAAATTATTAATAAAAATAAAACTGGAATTGAGAAACTACTAGCGGAAATACAACAATTAGAACAAGAAAATACTGCTCTCAGAGGAAAAACTGTTAATACTACAGAAGCTGTTTATAATATAAATCAAATTTTAAAAAACTCCGGTTTTATGGGCTTTGAAATCAATGAACAAAATAAAGAAAATAATATCTCCCGGTATTATTTATCAAGAAATTCAGAAGTTCTTGAGGAGAATATATTTAATAGTTTGAGTGAAGGAGAGAGCAATTTTATTTCGTTTTTATATTTCTACCAACTTTGCTTAGGTACTACGGATATTCAAGAAGGTTCTGAAAAAAAGAAGATAATTGTTATCGACGACCCTGTTTCAAGTATGGATAGCCAAGTACTGTTTATCGTTTCAACATTAATAAATAGGTTGATAGAATACAAAGGAAAAACAGAAAAGCAAGTGTTCTTAAATGGCAATTTTGAACAAGTTTTCATATTAACTCATAATTATTACTTCTATAAAGAAGTAGCAATGCAAAAACGACCGATATGTAAATCTCAACAGCATTATTTAATCGAAAAGAATGAGAACAATGAAACATATATAAAACAACGTGAATATAAAGAATGCGATGACTATGCATTGATGTGGCAAACAATAAAAGAAGCAAAAGAGAAATTATCTGATGATAACAAGGAACAAAATATTTTGCTCGCAAATTTATTTAGACGTATTTTAGAAAGCTATGCAAACTTTATAGGGTTTGGTACGGATGCTTGGGCAACCGTTTTAGTAGATGATAATAAAGATACTATTGAGCATTATTTAAAAACTGCCTTTATTTCAATGATCAATGATGAAAGTCACAAAGTTTCACCATTTGATAATTTTTATTTTCAGAAGATTCATAATGCTAATCCGTCAAAGTTGTTTGACGTATTTGAATCAATCTTCAATACTATTGGTAAAGAGCATTATGATAGAATGATGGTAATCAATAAATTATAATTACACAAGAAGCTCTCAATGTCTTACGAAACAATTATCAAACAAGTAAAAATATTGCCGGAAGCACCTTTAGCATCAGTATCAGCCTGTATCAAACTGTTTGAATCTGCGCAAGATAATTTTACTGAAAACTATGCCGATCAAGCAAAAGCCTAAAAACAAGCTTTTTTGCATGAGCCGGAAAACTGCACCTTGACCAAAACGCAGTTAGCGAACTACGCGAGGTAAGCTTGATATGATTTGATCTACTGAATGAATCTTTTAACCCACGTATCTAAAAAATTCATTTGCTCTTCCGTATGAAACCAGTGTTCGCCCCTATCAAAAACCGTTAAGCTCGCGTTTATTGTATGTGCAAAATTCGTCATTGTTTCCAAAGAAGTCATATCGTCTTTTTTACCGTAAAGAATGCCGGTAGGAATGTTCCATGTTATAGGATTGTTCCTGACAAAAGAAAGATATTCCCACGATAAGGGTTCGCCGAAAGAAGTACTGATTATCTTTTTTGCCCTCAGTTCTTCTTCGGATACCTTTGCCTTTTTCATCATAGTTAAGATTAGATTTTCCATATCAACAATGGGCGAAATAAGCAGAGCTTTTGTGATTGGCTTTTCCGATAAAGAAATCAGAGAAAAATAAGCTCTGATGTTGTTTGCGATTAATAAAATTTCAGTGTACTTTGGAGCGATAAAATCAAAATAGTTTTGAAATTCTTCTTTCACCTGCCACGGTAATTCCGCTTTATAATCGAAACCTAAAACCTCATAATCGTCATTAAAAAGTTTTTTATAATGATTTGATTCGTCTGTGGAACCGCCTTTTCCGTGCACATATATAACAGCGTTTTTCATTTAAAATAGCTCCTATTCTGCATCTATAAATCCGAAACAATAAATTATTTTAAGAAATCTTCTCAATCGCGCCAACTGATATAAGTAAATTCTAAAGTCAATACATGGGAATTTCCAGAGTAACCCCCGCTTCCCACCTGTTACCGTTCCGTTCAAAAATCGTGATGTTATCAACCGGAAAGTCTTCCGCAAGGTTTAGTTCGTTCATAACCTGAAGCGCCTTCGTCATTATGCCTACAGGAATATCCCGATTTGCAACAGTTGCGTGAGGCTGGAAAGGCTTTTTGTCTTTTTTAGTACAGCCTGGACAGGTATTCAAAATTGCTTGTATTGTTTTATCACGGAGCTTTGTCCACGCATCACTTGCAACGACATTTGCAAAAAGTGTTCTATCTCCAAACGCATCAAAGTTATCAATATGAGCAGTAAAACCTAAGCCTTTGGGCAAGACTTCTTTTTCAATCGCGCTGATTAAATCAGCTGTTGAATATTCTTCTTGCAATCTGAACGGAGGGACGAGTGTAACATGGATGGGCGTGCCATGCCCTGACTTGCAGCCGTAAACCTCGTTCATATAACGGCGGCAATCTTCAAGAGTAAGGGTTATATCCTCTGGGAGGAGAACACCGATAAAATGTGTTTGCTGCGGAATGTTGGTTTGCTTCATCTCTACCATTATAGCAGAGAATTACAGTACATTCCATCTGCTTATATAGTCGATATAATTCTTGGCTATCTGACCGGTATTACCGGAGAATATACTACACCGAAGGGCTATGCCGTCTGCGATGAACATCCGAATGACTTCGCTGTATATGAGGTAGACTTTCCGTATAAAGAGAACTTAAAGCTGCCCGGACAGATTTTTGGGTGAAATTATTTCCTGCCAGCTATTAAAACGAAAATAAAGGGAATAGCGTATACAATAGTATTAGCAACAACACGATCTGCAAAGATCATACTCCTATGTTTTGCATTGAGATTATTGATTTTTCACACTTTGCAGCTCTTATAAACTGAAAAGTATAGTGGGAACCTCTACCTCCCCCCAGTTTCTAAAGATTCCCTCAAGTATTTCCAATGGCTTTGTCAGTTTACTTATCATACTGCCATGGTATACCAAGTAAACCTCGGTAGGTATAGACTGTTTTTTCTTGTCGGTTTTCGACTATTACGGTTGCTACCGGCGATGAGGTATCAAAGGCACAGTTGACCGCCGTTACCGCTGAAAGCGCGTAGGCAAAAAAGTAGACAGAGTACACTAGTGCCGCTGCATACGCATAGCGGTCTTTAAAAGAGTATTCTTTTTGCATTACAAGGAATAAGATAAAGTATGCCGAATAAAATACGGTTGCGATAAAAAACAGTTTCTTTACATCTATAATACTGTATACAGCAAGCATTCTCCATGCAAGGCCAAACGTACAGGCAATCAGAGAAATCGCTATGGACGGATAAATTGAGTTTCCTTTTTTATCAAACCTGACCCAACCGTTTAAGAAGTGCAGCAGAAAAAGCATGGCAATCGGATATGCCGCGCATAAAAATACGGTGAGCCGATACGCGGTCTGAAACGCGTTGACCGATATGCCGAGGAGGATGCCTATCAGATTAAGTGTTTTTGCAATTCTTTCCGCCTTGATCAAAGCGTTTTGAACCTGCGCATAATCAATATCTTTGTACAGCTTTTCAATCGCACGGAGGTCTTCCAATGCCTGACCATCTACATAGAGCGGCAGATTCTTATAGAACCATGCAAGTATTTGATCGCCATGCTCGTACAGTCTGATTGCAGGAATTCCGATCTTAAAAAGAACGCCGTTATTTTGTATGGTAAGAGCTTTCTCCTCTGTATTTTCTTGGGTTCGTTTTTCTCCGACAATGCGGGATGATACGGACTCAAGCGTTTCTTTAATAAAATAAACAGTCAATATTCCGCCACTAAAAGTAAAGTATCGCAAATTCCGTGCAGTAATTAAAATCGATTTTCCGGCCGTATGGTACTCAAAATAATCGGAACCGAATATAAAATACGATCTTGCCGCGGCGATAGTTATCACTGTCAGCAGCAGGGGAATACATAAAAGCAACGGAACCAATGCGCAATAGGCGGCATAACTTTTCACTCCTTGAACCGCACTGTATACAAGCACATACAGTGCCGCTGCATAAAAGAGCACGGCGATTACCGCAGGGATAATGAGACTCGATTTTTTTCTCTTGATTACTTTTATAATAATACCTCTCGCTCTCTGATCTCTCTATTTTAAATTTATCGGCTTCCGGTACAAGGCTGCCAATACTTTCTTTTTTTACTGCTATTTCAAGTGCCTCTTGTACAGCGTAAAAAATGCTACTCTAATTCCTTAAGCTTGATATCATAAATTTCGTTCTTATTCAGATAGGCTATATATGCTCTTAAAGATTAGCCTACTAATAGCCGTAATATAGAACAAAAACATTCATCGTTTGATAAAGTTTTGTCAGCGGCATCCAATAGATTGCTCCATAGGCATCTGAATATCGGAACTTTTTTCACTTGTTTAATTTTATCATCACAAAGTCCTCCGAGGGCGATAAAATATAATTTTTTACAGTGACCATATTCATTTCGATAGGCAATGATTTCTTTTTCCCATTGAGTACTATTTTGCAGACCTTCCTCATAAAGCTTTGCTTCAATTATTACATCAAATTCTGAAAAACGTATAAATACATCAGGTTCAACATAATTTAAATTTTGCGTATTTTCGGGATTCCATTTTGGCCAGAATGTATAATGCAGCAAGTGACCTACTTGTGTAGGCATCTCTTGTTCCGTATTTTGAGGAGTTGCACGCACAGCTTTTCTTAGTATTTCCCAGTAAAGCTGTTCAGGGAGTAAAAAAAGAGTGTCAAAAATACCGGAGGTTAAAGAATCTTCACATAAATTTATGGTAGTTTTTTTATGGTGCAATGCCGAAATCATACACACCCCTCTTTATGTACACAAACTAACATGAGTGTAAAGCGCTGTTATATAATTGTCAAGTTATAAAATGGCATATACTTTTTTCGATGACGAGTGTATTGTCCTCCTTGTGTCTATACTTATATTATGCAGATGATAGGCGCTTTTGAAGATTCTAATTATAGTAAGTTATCAATTTCTGATAGTCCATCTTACTATGCTAAAGGAGTAACAACAAACTATGCCAAGACCTACCACCAAAGCCGATTTAATCCAAGCCGCAAATGACCAATTCGCAAAACTGTGGACCTTAATCGGCGAAATGTCTGACGAAGAGCTTTTTTCCAAAGGCGTTTTCGACTGGACGGGAACGACGACGCTCGGCAGCTACTGCGTGTCTGCAACTTCCAGCCACTATAATTGGGCGTTCAAGGATATTAAAAAAGCCTTGAAAAAATATAGAGCGCGATAACAGCCATCTCTAACAACTGTGGTTTTTAGCGGTTTCCAACACAAACACTGTCGGATTTTCAGGATATAATAGATCTGGTCGATAGCTTCGTCTCCGAACAGGTTTAATCTTTCATAGACAATACGGCTTTATTGTGGTACTATCATGCCATAGGGGGATAGTTATGCCGCAAATAGTTCCGATACGTGATTTAAAGAATACTGCAAATATTTCCGCCTTGTGTCATGAAAGTAATGAACCTATTTTTATAACAAAAAACGGTTACGGTGATATGGTGATTATGAGCATGGAAACGTTTGAAAGAAACTCTTTTTTCGATCGTCTGTATGATAATCTGCATGCAGCGGAACAAGATGTACAAGAAGGCCGTGTTACCGATGTTGATGCTGCAGTGGCAGAGCTAAAGTCAAAATATGGTTTATAACGTCAGAGTAACCGATAAAGCAAAGGCAGACCTTGATGAGATTATCAGGTATATTGCGGAAACGCTTTCAAATGTAACAGCTGCCGCCAATTTGCTTGCGGACTTTGTAAAACAGAAAAATAATTTACAGGATTCGCCATATATGTGTCCCCTTTGTAATGATATAAGATTGCAGAAGAAAGGATATCATAGATTTCTTTTTTATAAAAACTATCTAGCTTTGTATTCGATTGATGATAAAGAAAAGATTGTGCATATATTGCATATATTTTATGCAAAAAGAGATTATGCAAAATCGGTATAAAACAAAGCGTTGAAAAAATATAGAGCGCGATAACAGCCATTTCTAAACACTGCCGGATTTTCAGGAATAACAGATGCATTTTGTACAAGCGAAAGGAATTTTATCAGCGAAAAATGGGATGAACTTATACCGCGGTTGCACACATGGGTGTATCTATTGCGACTCGCGCAGTGAGTGTTATCATATAAATCACAGCTTTGAAGATATAGAAATAAAGGAAAATGCAATAGAGCTGCTCGAAGATGCCTTGCAGCGAAAACGAAATAAGTGCATGATCGGTACCGGCGCTATGACTGACCCGTATATGCCGCTGGAAGAAAAACTCGGTATGACGCGGAAAGCGATAGAGACCGTCCACCGCTACGATTTCGGTTTTACTGTGATAACAAAATCGCCGCTCATATTACGCGATCTCGAACTTTTACAGGCAATAAACACCAAAGCAAAATGCGTTGTACAAATGACGCTGACCACCTATGATGATAGCTTGTGTAAAATACTTGAGCCGAATGTTGCCGTTACCAGTGAACGGTTTACCGTGCTTAAAACACTGCGCGACGCAGGTATTCCCACCGTTGTGTGGCTTACACCTATTCTTCCGTTCATCAATGATACGGAGGAAAATCTCGAAGGTATTTTGCACTATTGTATCGAGGCAAAAGTACGCGGCATCATCTGTTTCGGCATGGGCTTGACGCTCAGGGACGGCAACCGCGAATATTTTTATAAAAAACTTGATGCAGCGTTTCCGGGCTTAAAAGAAAAATATATCCAGCGTTACGGTACCCGCTATTCCGTTATGAGTCCGCACAATACACGCCTAATGAATATCTTCCGCACGCGGTGCAAAGAAAACGGCATAGAAACCAACCCTGATGTCATATTTGCGTATTTAAGCGCTTTTGATAAAATCCCCGGAAAGACGAATGCACAACTGGAATTGTTTTGATAAGCAGGGTAAATACTATGCCAGATGAAGAAAAGGTACAATATGTTCTGTACCTACCTGTCGATAGACAGTCCAATCTAACATTCGCTTAACCTGTAAACGGACTTGACCGTTTGTCGGATTTGAAAACGGTGTTAGGCGGTTTTTAACGGAATATAGCCATTATTATCGATAATCCTTTGACCTTCAGGAGAAAGAATCCAATCTATCAGTTTTTTTACATTTGTATTTTGTGTTATCCCTTCTACATAATAACGAAATGAGTAACCAATAGGACTGCCAAAGAAAGTACCTAAAAGATTTGAGTTTTTGTCAAATGGTGCCGCAATGTCAGGTTGAAGCGAGTGTTAGAACGCTTCTACTTTATCAACCCGCCATGAAAATAACATTCATAGACTTCTTTTCCACAGAAACTGATTATTTCTTTCCCTTGAAACCAATCAAAATTTCCATTTATAGAACATTTATACTCATAACGACCATCTTCATATTTTTCCGGACCTCTAAACGGTTTTTCAAAAGGAACATTCAACAATGCTTCCTTCAAAAAATCTACATTAAAATTTTCTCCGGTCACACGTCCAATATAATTCATGCTCCAATACGGATTATCTGCAATCCAAAGAGCTTCTTCTCCGGCAAATTTTTCTCCGCCAAGATAGGTGTCATAATACATAAAATTATTTTCACGATATACTAAGTCATGTGATTTTTCTCTTGAAGAAGCCGTTTCAGATCCTTTTCCTGCATACGTTTTCCGTTTAGCTTTTATCAAAAACTCAATTAGTTTCTTGTCCATTTTATTCCTCAATCGGTGTAAAGTCGCTATTTTTAAATCAAAGTCTCTTTTTGAAAGAGTATTTTCTGCCGCAATCGGATTTTCCAAATTATTCTGAATACAATTCATAATTTCGCTCAAATCCTGTTCGGCTAGAGGAAGGTAGCGTAAAGTATATTCGCCCATCAATCAGCTTATCTTTATTTGGGAACGGATATGAGCAAAAACTTCTTCATGCGAAAGACGAGCATTTGTTGATGCCGCTTGAGTATCCGCTTCATTAAGTTGACTTTCAATAGTATGTGTAAGGCTTTCGTACAAATCAAGACTCATCACAACCATAGAGCCATAACCATTTTTTGTAAGGAATACAGGACTTCTGTTCGCTAAAACTATATTTTCTATTTCTGAAAATTTATTACACAGATCTGAAACAGGTCTAATTTGCATCATACGAACCTCCGTTATCAGGATAATATCATAATATCTAGAGTTTTGTAGAAAAACGTCAGCAATATGTCGTTCTAACATTGTTTTAAACTGCAAACGGCTTGTCCGCAATGTCAGCGTTGAAGCGAGTGTTAGATGATTTTACATAGCACCTGCATATTTTTCTACTATCGTATTTTGTAATAATTGCGAAAAATTCACATTATTTTTTTCTGCAAGTGTATTCACCCATTTAGGAAGTGTTATATTTTTTCTTATACATTTACTTGAATATTTTTCACTATACGAATCCATATCTAAAATAAGCATATTTATAAAACTTTTATTATCAGGCAGTTTTATTTTTGTAAGCTCACTTGCTTTTGGAACAGCATTTCCTTCCTCGATTTCTGTTAATATCCACCCTGATGCTGCATCTATTCCCATCTCTATCGCTTCTATGAGAGAAAAGCCACCCGAAACACAACCTTTTAAGTCGGGAAATTCTACGCTATAACTATTATCTTCTTCGCAATATGTTATAATTGCCGGATATGCTAATTTCATTTTATACACCCTCCATTCCCTTTATTTCAATCCTGCCTGTTTTAAAATCGCTTTCACCGTCCCTATTGGTATATCGCCTTTATGATTTGGTACCGTAACTTTTCCGGATTTTACAGTATGTTTATATTGATTATGAGAACCTTTTGCTGTTACAAAATACCAACCATCCGCCTTTAGTATTTTTTCTATCTCTTTTACTGTCATTTTATATCCAATTATATTATACGCATTATGCGTATAATATCAAGTACTTGATACTTTTTGTTTTTCCAATTCTTTAATCAAATCCGCAATATATTTTTTCTGCATAGTCTTTAAATTCATACATATATATGAAAGTATTTCCATAATAAGATTTTTCATATTCAAGATTTCTGTGAACAAGATTTTTATTTCTGAAATATCACTCCATCACGAATGATGTTCATTATTGGTTATTATTTTCTAAATATTTTTTATGTTGCTATGAATTATAGTTTCAAATATTGATTTTCTTATATCCCTCCACTCCAATGTTGACGGCATTGCCGTCAATCTGTCTAACTACCGCTTAACCTGCATTTGCGGGTTGTCCGCAATGTCAGGTTGAAGCGGGTGTTAGACGTTTTGTTTCTATTTTATTATCTATAATTTGCTATATCATCTACTTTATCACTCTAAGTTTTAGGCTTGTTTATTTTTTCAATAGCTATAAAAGATCTATTTGTATTCTCTACTGTCTGTCATCATTAAATAGAGAAAAAGGTTAACAAATTCAGGATACTTAGCTTTGGTTATTTCAAACCAATCCTTACATACTTCTACAGCCTTTGCCGTTTCAAAAACATCTTTAGAAGTTGGGACACCAACAATAATTTGATCATCACGAATTAATGCAACAACTTTTTCAGGGGATTGTGTATAATTTTCATTCACTTTATATAGCTCCTCAAGATGTTGATAAAGGATATTAATCTTTTCTATTTGCTTTTTATAAAATTCTTCATGAATAACACCTTCTTTCAGCGATTTCTTGAGAATATGAATAGCTTTATCCAATTGATCTGATTTAACATATGCTAAAGAAAGTCTATCAACAATATTAGAATTAATATAGTGATTTGTTAGCTGCTCGAGAATATAAATTCTATGATGTAGTGGCAACATACTGAAAATAGTATAAATATTTTCTGTCCCAAATTTATGCTTAGGAGAAAGAAAATATTTAACAAAAATATCCTCTACAATGTGAATAGATTTATCAACTATTTTACATAAATCATCGCCATTTACCTTACCATTAAAATGAGAGCCATCCCCACCAATTCTGAAAATATATTCTATGGTATTACCAATATCGGAATCATAGTGGTCTTTTATAATTTTTATCTTTCTCTTCCAATTGACACCTTCATAGATTTCATTAGGCTTTAATATAGAGATAATTTTATCTTTTAATAATAAATCAATTATTCCCTTGATATACTGTCTAACACTATTAGCTCTGATTTTTATTTTTTGATTTTCATCCATAAATGTATCAAAAACTTCTAAGAAACATTTATTAATAGGCATCAATGGCAAAATCTCTTTTTCCCTCTCCATAATTATCTCATACCTCACTTTACATTTATTTTCTAATGCTGGAAAAGATAATATAAGTTAAAAAATATATATGATTCCATAACATCTTAAAAGCACATTAGTGTCCGTTTAACTAACGCTTAACCTGCATTGCCTCAAAGGCAATGTCAGGTTGAAGCGGGTGTTAGACTCTCGTATTTAATACTATTTCAATTAGATTAAACAAAAAA
>ERZ773083.2785-NODE-2785-length-10529-cov-2.671090_pt1 | contig 10529 bp, 9 predicted proteins | sample MGYA00511465_ERZ773083 | MGnify/ENA primary metagenome ERZ773083 (study PRJEB29015, sample SAMEA2738001) | human oral metagenome | biome: human oral; feature: human-associated habitat; material: dental | place: China | collected 2060 ... | reverse complement strand
CATCCCCCGCTTGAGATTGGCGCCGTGGTCGGCGTCCCCGATAGCGGCATCCAGCTCGGTCAGGGCGCGGGCCTGCTCAGTTACTAGGTCGCCGCAGCGCCGGACCCAGGCGCGCAGGTCGTCGGCGGTCACCGTTGTGCGTCCCACGGGAGCCACGATCACTCGCCCCACCTCAGGCCGGGGGAGGCCACCGGGGCGTCCCAGAGCCGGAGGATCTCCTCGTCGGCGCGCACCAGAGTCAGTGAGCAGCCGGCCATGTCCAAGCTGGTGACGTAGTTGCCGACCAGGCTGCGGGCGACGGCGATCCCCGCTTCGCGCAGCAGTCCCACCACCTGCCCGTACATGATGTAGAGCTCCAGCAGCGGGGTGGCACCCATTCCGTTGAGGAGGACGATGACGTCGCCGTCAGCCGACGGCAGGTCGGCCACGATCGGCTCGACCAGGCGACGCGCCACCTCACGAGCCCCGGTGGCCTTCTCCCGACTCCGGCCCGGCTCGCCGTGGATGCCGATACCGATCTCCATCTGGTCCCCGGGCAGGTCGAAGGTGGGTCGTCCCGCGGCGGGGACGGTGCAGGAGGTCAGCGCCATGCCCATGGAGCGGCCGTTCTCGTTGACCTTCCTCGCAACCGCAACCACCGCGTCCAGATCGCGGCCCTCCTCGGACGCGGCTCCGACGATCTTCTCCAGCAGCACCGTCAACCCGACCCCGCGGCGGCCCGCGGGGTAGAGCGAATCCTCCACCGCGACATCGTCGGCCACCACCACCGTCTCGACGCGCACCCCCTGCTCGACGGCCAGTTCCGCGGCCATCTCGAAGTTCATGACGTCGCCGGTGTAGTTCTTCACGACGTGCAGCACCCCCGCGCCCGCATCCGTGCCGACGGTGGCGGCCAGCATCTGGTCGGGGGTGGGGGAGGTGAACACCTGACCTGCGCAGGCCGCGTCCAGCATCCCGACCCCGACGAAACCGCCGTGCAGCGGTTCGTGGCCGGAACCGCCCCCCGAGATCACCGCGACCTTCCCGGCGCGGGTGGGTTCGGCGCGGAAGATCACGCGGTTCTCGTGATCGACCCGGACGTTCTCGTCGGCGGCGTCGATGCCCCTGAGGGCCTCCGCGATCACGTCGTCGGGCGAGTTGATCAGTTTCTTCATCGGGGTGCTCCTGCTTCGTTGCGGACCGTGTTCGTCTTCTGAATGCTCGCGCGAAACCACGTGTGGTTCAAGCAGGGAGCGTGAACATTGCACGATCGTGCCGGGGAAGGAGGCTTCGATGCGACAACTCCCAGCTGGGGTTGTGGTGCCGGTGTGGGTAGGATGCGGCAGTAAGGCCCCGGCTTTGCTGGGGCTTGCTTCACGTCTTGGAGGAAATCAATGCCTGGTGTTGTCGTGGTCGGAGCCCAGTGGGGCGACGAGGGCAAGGGCAAAGCAACCGATCAACTGGGGGATCGCGTCGACCTGTGTGTGCGCTACTCGGGCGGCAACAACGCGGGCCACACCCTCGTGGTCGGGGGTGAGACCTTCGTCATGCACCTGCTGCCCTCCGGGATCCTCAACCCCGGCACCACGACCGTGATCGGCAACGGCGTGGTGGTGGACCTCGACGTGCTCGCCGAGGAGCTGCAGACCCTCGCCTCCCGCGGGGTCGAGGTGCCGCACCCGCTGATCAGCGCCAATGCCCACATCATCACCGAGTACCACAAGGTACTCGACAAGGTCACCGAACGTTTCCTGGGTAAACGACGTATCGGCACCACCGGCCGTGGCGTCGGTCCGGCCTACTCCGACAAGGTCAACCGGATGGGGGTGCGCATCCAGGACATCTTCGACGAGTCGATCCTGCGGCAGAAGGTCGAGGCGGCCCTTGACCAGAAGAACCAGCTTCTGGTCAAGGTCTACAACCGCCGCCCCATCGAGGCCGACGCGGTCGTCGAGGCGTTGCTGACGCACGCCGACACCATCCGGCCACACGTCATCGACTCGGGAAGGTTCATCAACGAAGCCCTCGACCGCGGCGAGGTGGTGCTGTTCGAGGGAGCCCAGGCCCACCACCTGGACGTTGACCACGGCACCTACCCGTACGTGACCTCGTCGAACCCGATCGCGGCGGGCGCCTGCACGGGGGCGGGTGTCGGTCCCACCCGCATCGACCGGACCGTCGGCATCGCGAAGGCCTATACCACCCGTGTCGGTGAGGGGCCGTTCCCCACCGAGCTGCACGACGAGGACGGCGACCGGCTGCGCCGCGACGGCGGCGAGTTCGGGGCCACGACGGGCAGGCCGCGCCGCTGCGGCTGGTTCGACGCGCTCGTGGTGGAACAGGCCGTGAAGATCAACGGCTTCACCGACGTCTTCCTCACCAAACTGGACGTTCTTTCCGGCTGGGAGAGGATCCCGGTGTGCGTGGCCTACGACGTCGACGGGACACGCCACGACGCGATGCCCGTCACCCAGTCCGACTTCCACCACGCCACGCCGGTCTACGAGGAGCTGCCCGGCTGGAGCGAGGACATCTCGGCCTGCCGTGACTTCGGGGAACTGCCCGCGAACTGCCGGGCCTACGTGAAACGCCTGGAGGAGCTGATCGGCTGCCGCATTTCCGGGATAGGGGTCGGTCCGGGACGCGAACAGACCATCATCATCAACGATCTCCTGTGAGAGGCCCTGCCATGAACACCGCCTCGGACATCGTCCCGCCCCCACTGGATGCGGCCCTCGCCGGCGACGGGGAGCTGCTGGCCGCCTGGGAACGGCTTCCTCCCAGTCATCAGCGGGAATGGATCAGGAGCATCGAGGATGCGAAGCGTCCCGAGACCAAGCAGCGGCGCGTGACCCAGCTGGGGGAGAAGCTTCTGGGAAGCTGATCCGACCCAAGGACCGTGTCGGCTTTTGGGCCGGTTTGGGATTGAAGGGGTTGCGATTCCCCGGATCTGCCTGAAGGTGAGGTGAGTATGGGGCATGACCTCGGTGGGATCTCGTAGGAAACGCGCGAAACTGAACTGGTCCGGGCAGTCATCCGGTGCCGGTGAGGAGCAGGTGCGTCCCGAGGCCCTGCAGCTGGCCAGGACGTACCTCAGGGAAGCCGGGAACGAAACGGCTCGCGGGCTTGCATCGTCCCCCGACGCCGAACTCTTGCGGCGTTTGGGCGCGTTCGGCGACGACGGGCTGCTCACCAATGCGGCTCGGCTGCTGTTCGCGGGAAACGGGCACTCGGTCATCGAGTACCGGTTCCGGGGAGGACACAAGGAACTGCGGCCGGACGGGGAACTCGCGGTGCTGGAGCAGCTGACCCTGGTGCTCGATGCCGTCCGCGACAACAACCCCGAGGTGCAGATGCCCGACCGGGTGGAGGAGAAGACCGTTCCGGCCCTGAGCACGCTGGCGGCCCGGGAGGCCGTCGTCAACGGGGTGGCGCACCGCGACTGGGTGGCCACGCACGCCACCGAGGTGGAGCAGGAACATCGCTTCGGTGCGTTGCGGGTGCGTAGCCCCGGGGGTTTCGTCAGGGGGTTCGGGGAGTACAACATCTTTTCCCGGTCACCTTTTCCCCGGAACCCGGAGCTGATGAAACTCCTGGAACCCCTGGGGCTGGTGGAGAACCGGGGCGCGGGGGTCGGCATGATGGTCACCGAGCTGATCGGCAACGGCCAGCCCGCCCCCACCTTCCGGGAGGTTGAGGACAGCAGCGTCGAGGTGCTTCTGGGCGGTCGCCCACCCGACCCGGCCTGGCGGCTCTGGATAACCGGGCTCGGGTGGCCCCGGGAACTGGAGGACCACCGGTTGTTGCTGCTGTTGCGGCGGGTGGCGGATCACCGCTGGATCGACGTCAGGACCGCAGCCAGGATCACCCACACCCCGGAGCTCTTGGCCGGCCCCCTGCTGAAGAGGCTGAGAACCATCGAGGTTTCCGGGGGGCCGCTGCTCGTCCCGGTCGCGGGTGTTCCGTCCGAGAGCCCTGAGGTGTGGACCCTGTCCCAGCCCGTCCGGGAAGGGCTGATGGAGTTGTACGACCGGCTGAGGCTCGCCATGCCGGGACGCGATCGGCAGGCCGTGGCGCGCAGCTACGTGCAGTCGCGGGGCAGGTTGTCCACCACGGAGCTGGGGTCGATCCTCGGGATATCGGCGGCGGGGGCGATCCCGCTGATCCAGAAGCTGGAACGAACCGGTGTGGTGCAGCCCGCGTGGGCGCACAGGAAGGGTCGTGGATTCCACTACGTCTTGAAGGATCCGATTTCCAACGAAGGATGAAACCATGACGATCTGGCGCACCAAACGCATCTACGAGGAACCCACCGAAGCGGACGGCTACCGCGTCCTCGTCGACCGGCTCTGGCCGCGCGGGACATCGAAGGAGGCCGCCCACCTGGACGAGTGGTGCAAGGCCGTGGCGCCGAGCACAGCGGCGCGGCGCGACTTCGGACACGACCCGGCCCGGTTCGGGGAGTTCAAGGCCCGCTACCGCGCCGAACTGGTGGCTTCCGGTGCGGCTGAGGCCTTTGCAGAGAGGCTTACCGATAAACCGGTCGTGACGCTGTTGTACGCCGCCCGAGATCCGAGGGTCAACCATGCGGTGGTGTTGCAGGAGGTCCTGAGCGATCCCCAGGTCGCCTCGTGAGGTGAGGAACGCGTCTTTTGGCCGTGCACTGTGCCTGCCGCACGGGTCCCGCCACGTCAGGGCGTGGTACTGGGCGCCCCGGGTGTGGGAGCAGGGACAGAAGGAACCCCGGACGGTGTGGCCGACTCCGCCGGGGCCTCCAGCCACTCGACCGCCGGGTAGAAGATGCCCGTCGCCGCGAGACCCCATGCAGTGACCGCGACGGAGCCGCCCCAGGCCACATTCTGGACCTCTCCGATGTCCTGTTTGGTGGTCAGGGAGATGATTCGGAGTTTCCCGTTCTCGTCCTGCTCCTTGGAGCGTTCGGGAGCGGTGTAGACGACCTCACCGAAGACGCAGGCCGCGCCCGGGATGGCCTGCTCGGAGGATTCCCAGGACAGCATGGGGGTCGCGGAGCCGGGCTGGTGCACGGAGAAGGTGGGGTGACTCCTGCTGTTGAGGAGGATGAGCTCGCGCTGGTCTGTGTTGATGGGGGCATCTATGCCGTCGTCGAAGAAGTCATGGCTGTCCTCGTGGAATGTGACGGTTTCACCCGTGCTCAGGTTGCGCCCGTGGGCGGCGTGTTCCTCGATGAAGACGACCCGTTTCCTGGGACGTCGACGGATGATGTCGTTGTAGTAGAGCCAGTCGCCTCGAACCAGTGCGGCACTCCAGTTCGTCATGGTCTCCGTGGTGCCGGTGCCCAGGTAGATGATGACGTCCTCGTCCTCATCGGCATCAGGTACCTGTTTCATGACGGTCAACGCCTCTCCACGGCGCACATGATGGTGGGTCTCGGCAAGAAGCGTGTTCGCGTCGAACTGGACGGACAGGTCCGCGGCGTTCAGGCGCAGCCCCAGACCGCCGGTACCGGGGTCCAGCGAGGTGCCGTCAGCAGCCAGGAGGAGGGCGCTGCGATCCGCGGTGAAGGACAGTGAGACGAGGCGGGAGAGGTCTGATTCCGTGGGCATGTCGACCACGTAGGAGTCACTCACCCGAGTGGATGCCGTGATCGTGCCGTCGGCCAGGGCGATCTTCACCAGATCGACGGGGCAGGTGAAACTTTTCTTGTCGCTGCCACCAGAGGGCGACGGAACGCTGACGACGAGGTAGGCGTGGGTGTCGTCGATGAGGGCGGGGCCCTTGATCACGGCGGTGCCCGGCTCGTCCGGAGTGGTCCGGGACGTGTCTTCCAGCGTGACGACCCGGGTGGTCCAGGAGCCCTGCCCGTCGGGCAGAACGGCCCAGGTGGTGGGGCCCCGTAGATCGACGACCACGGGGCAGTGCCCGCCACGGATGGTGTCCTTCAGTTCCTTGACGTGCACGCTGCCGCACAGGTAATGGGTCCGGACGGCCGTGATGGAGCCGGCGATGTTGGCGTTGGGCCACAGCGGCTGGTCGGCGAAGGACGTGGGAGTTGCCGTGTCGTTCGGTGGCGACGGCAGAGGGGTGCTCGTGGGGCTCTGCAAAGGCGCTATGGACGGCGTGGGAACACCTCCCGGGCCGTTGGAACAGGCTCCCAGGGCAGCCAGTGCGCCCGTGGAAATGGTGGCGAAGAAGGTGCGACGACGCATGAAAAAGGCTCCTCGGATGCCCGGTCAGGACTCGGGGCTGGTTGGCTGGGGCGTGCTCGGGGATGGTGACCCCGCCGTGGGGGTGTGATCGATCCAGGCGGTTGCGGCATAGAAACCGGAGTAATTGGCGATTCCCCAAGGTGTGACGACGTCTCTGACGCCAGACAACAACGCGCTTCCGGGTCCCTCCGTTTCTGTGATCTTCTCCCCGGTCGCCAGTGAGGTGAGGTCGATGTGGCGATTGCTCGTGCTCTCGGAGTCGTCCGGGTCATAGCAGGTGTAGAGGACGTCACCGAGAACACTGGCGCCCTTGGGTATTTTCTGGTCTCCTGCCTTCCAGCTGAGTGTGGGTGATGCGGCACCGGGAAGACGTATGATCAGCTGGTTCGTGCGGTCTCTTTCAGCATGCTCGGTACCCGAGATGATGGCCTGTCCATCCGATGTGATTGATGGCCAGGAGACTCCGTTTCCGACTTCTTTCTCCCAAGCGCCCTGCAGCTCGACAGTCTCGTCGGAAGCCAGGTTTCGGGCCCGAGTCCTTTTGTCGGGTCCCAGGTCACCGTAGCCGTAGTAGTACCAACCGTCACGCACCATAATCGGGTGATCATTCTTCTTGACGAATTCATGCCTGCCGTCGGCAAGAAAAATGATCATCTCGCTCGGGGAGGTTGCATATTTGCTTCCGATCGCCTGCCCGTAGGAGGTGATGGAGGTGGTGCGTTTGCTGTTCAGGATGGAGTGGGCGTCGAACTGAATGGACAGGTCTTCCGCGTTCAGCCGCAGTGCGACGTAATCGGGATTGCTCTTCTGTGCAGCCGACGACTGATGGCCCCCGTTGTCTCCTGCCAGGAGCAGGGCGGTGCGATCGGTGGAGAAGGACAGGTGCATGCCGTCGACCTTCTTGGCGAAGAAACGATCGCTGACGGTGGCGGATGCCGCCACGAAGCCGTCGGACAGGCGGATCTTGAGCATGATCACCGGACAGGTGGTCGTGTCGTCCGCGCTGGTGGTGCTCGTGTCGTCACCCTGCTGGGCCAGCACACCGATCACGAGATAGGCGTGGGTCTCGTCGAGCAGGGCTGGGCCGACCCAGAGCCTGGTGGGGGCCTTGATGTTGTCCTTTCCTTTGTCGTAACGGCCGGTCAGAGCCACCTCCTTGGTGGTCCAGGCTCCCGTCTCGTCGAGGGTGACCGCCCGGGTCGTGGGACCCGCCACGTCGACGATGACGGGGCAGTGGCCCGACGCGAAGACGTCCCGCAGCTCATCCACTGCCCCGTCGCTGCACAGGTAGCGGTCGCGGGCGGCCTTGATGCTGACATTGAGCTCGGTTCCTGGCCAGCTGGGTCGCTCTGTGAATGTGTAAGGAATTGCGTCCGGGCCGGGTGGAGGCGTCGGAGCCGGGCCCTTTCGGGAAGGAGACGTACAAGCCCCGAGAACAGGTGAAACAGAAACCAGTCCTGCGGTGATCAGAAGAGTGCGACGGCGCATGGGGCTCCACGTACAAGAAGAATGTTGGTGTAATTGTTCAGAAAGGCGGGCTTGGTTTTTCCACGCCGGTCGGATTGGTCGATTGGCATTCACATGGTACGAGAGGCGAGGGTCACGCTTGGTGTCAAGGGCCGGGGCAGTGGGTGTTCGTGTGCTTCTTGCGAGTTGAAGTCGGCCCGGTGCCATGCTCCGGGCCGGAGGCATCGGGGAGCGGGGCCGGGCATGGCTTCCGCAACAGGGCCTAGATGTCGAGTTCCCTGAACGCCGGGATCTCCTGGGCCGCTGCGATCCGGCCAGCCAGCTCCGGGTCCTTCTCGCGCAACTGGTCGAGCGTGTCGAAGATGTCCAGGGTCCGGTCACTTCGCAGCCAGAAGCTGCGGGTCCAGGTGATGGGATCGCGCCACAGGCGCGCACCCTGCCCCTCCCAGTCCTCCGGGTCGGCCGTGATCTTCTCGTGGACGGCGTACCGGCCCTGTTTGGTGATGTAGACGAACCGGACACGGACCCCGTTGGCCACCTTCTCCGCGAGGCGGAACAGTTTCCGGCCGGTGAAACGGACCGTGTGGCTGACGCCATGGTCGTCGACTGTCAGGTCGATGGTGTCCATGCCCTCGTGGCGCAGTTTCGCCCTGGCCATGTACTCGCGCAGGGCGATCGCGATGGCGGGGGACAGGCCCCCGGCCTCCTGGGCGGCTTGTTCGAAGATCTCTTTATCGTTGTCCGAGACGTAGATGGTCCTTCTTGGCACGGGGTGAGTATATGCATACGTATACTAACCAAGGAAATGTGCTGACAAGGGCTGCCGCTGCAACCGACCTCCTGCGAGGGAGCCCCGTCGGCATTGAAAGGTGCCATCCGACAGGGCAGGGCGATTCACGTCGCGCTGTTCTCGGTGAGCCGCACCGTCCTCCACCCAGTGTCCAGGCCGACCGCCACCCCGTCGGGAAGAGCCGCTATGGTCCGCACCGGTTTCCTGAAACGGGTTTCGTGAAGCTGATCACCCGTCGCGGGATCCGTCACCCGGACCGTACCGTCGCGATGTCCCGTGGCGACGCGCAGGCGGGGAAGCGGCACCGCGAGGCCCGGTTCAAGACCTGCGGGGAGTCGGCGGGAAGCTATCTGCTGTTCGGCGTCCGGGTCCCAGAGCGTGTATCCACCGTCCCGGCCGATCACCGCCAGAAGGGTTCGTTCCGGGGCCGTGTGGGCGGTGACGCTGCTCAGCTGCTCAGAGGGGCCCTCCAGCCGCCCCACCTCACGTCCGGTCTCCGGGTCCCACAACAGGGTGACACCATCTCCGCTGGATGCCAGCCGCAGCTGGCCGCCGGGGGCGTGCCAGGCCGTGAGATCGATAGCCGCGCCCTCGTGGCCGATCAGTGAAACCCCGTCCCCTTCGCCGGTCTCCGGGTCGAGGACGCGAATGCCGGCGTCGGTGCAGATGACCGCTACCCTTGGCCGGCCCGCTGGGGTGCGCCACGCCGCCAACCGGGAGGCCGGGCCCGTTTCCCTTATCCCCAGCTCACCGATCCTGTTCCCCGTTTCCGGGTCCCAGACGTGGATGCGGCCGGCTGTTAGCACGGCCAGCCGGGGAACACCGGTACTCGACGTGAAGGCGGCCATGTGAACGGGAACGTCGTTGACCGGCAGCCTGCGCAACCGGCGCCCCGAACCGGCATCCCAGACGGAGACGCAACGGCCGCGCCCGAGCGTGGCCATTCGCGATTCGCCGTCCGCGCCGGTGAACGTCGCAATGGACCTGACGGCACCGCGTCTTCGTGTGCGCCTGAACCGGGTCAGGGCCAACACCCCCAGAGCGGTGGCGGCAACGATCTTCCTCGGGATCCGACGCATCGGAATCAGTTTCCCGGGCTCGCGGCGTCACGCGTCGTTCGATGCTTCCCGTGACGTGTTTTCAGGCCAATCATGGCCTGAACAGTACCCGGCATCGCCGACAAAACGGATACGGTGCTCAAACCCCCAACGGCAGCCGCAACAGCGCCCAGCCGTCGTCGAGGTTCACGGCCAGATCCCCGTAGCGAAACGAGATGATGGTTTCGGTGTAGTCCAAGGCGTGCATGGCGTAGGTCATCCTGCCGGTGGCGATGTCCCAGAACCTGATGGAACGGTCGAGCCCTGACGTGACCAGACGTGTGCGGCCCTCCCGGTTCGTTCCCACCAGCACGACGTCACAGAGATTCTCCTCGCCGTTGCTGAGCCGACCCAGCTGCCGACCGTTGCCCGGGTCCCAGACGCGGACGATGCAGTCGTCCCCGGTGGTGACCAACCGGGGTTCACCGTTCGCCGCGGAGAAGGAGACCACACAGGTCATCGGGCAGGACGGCCCTTTCAAGGGTCTGCCGATTGGCCGCCCCACGTCGGGATCCCAGATGCGGATGGCGCCCTCGTCGCCGACGGAGGCCAGCCAGGCGTCGCCGTGACGGGTGTTGAAGGTGCACAGGGCCCTGACCGGTCCGACGTGGCCCGTGAGCGACCGGCCGACCTGGGTGCCCTTGACCGGATCCCAGAGCCGGATGCTGCCGTCGCTGCTGGCGGTGGCCAGTCGGATCTCCCCGAACGGGGTGGTCCAGCCCAGGATGTCGTTGATGCGCGCAGCGTGCCCGGTGAGGGGTTCACCGACGAGCTGCCCCGAATCGAGATCCCAGATCCGCAGGGACTCTTGCTCCGCGACGGCGAGCATCTGTTCATCCTGCCGGGTGGTGAACCGGACGCTGCGGGTCTCTGCCCACGGCTGGCCGGGAGGGGCCTTGAGTTCCCCGACCCACTGGCCCGTGTCGGTTTCCCAGATCTGGAGGATGTCGTCGTAGGCGTTGCGGATGGTGCCGACCCGGGGTGACCCGTCGGCGGCCGTGAACCAGG
>ERZ773083.2783-NODE-2783-length-10532-cov-4.926697_pt1 | contig 10532 bp, 8 predicted proteins | sample MGYA00511465_ERZ773083 | MGnify/ENA primary metagenome ERZ773083 (study PRJEB29015, sample SAMEA2738001) | human oral metagenome | biome: human oral; feature: human-associated habitat; material: dental | place: China | collected 2060 ... | reverse complement strand
GGATTTATTGCAGCAGAAGTAATGAAGTATGATGATCTTGTGAAGTTAGGAAGCGAAGCAGCGGTAAAGGCAGCTGGAAAATTAGCAACCGTTGGTAAGACCTACATTATGCAAGATGGCGATATTGTAGAATTTCGTTTCAATGTTTCAAAATAAAGAAATGAGATATCTAAATATATTAAGGATTAAGAATAAAGGATGATATTCTTACTTGATTTATTAAAGGCAATACTTGATTTGTTAAGAGCAAAAAATAATGACATCTCCTTTTGTTTTAATATACTAATGATAGAAAATAGCAATATCTCCCTGCTATAATCAGATTATGATTCTTGGAATTGATGAGGTTGGTCGGGGTCCGTATGCTGGACCACTGGTGATTGGGGCTTGTATTTTACCAGACGCGAAAATAGTTGAACAAGATCCGGAGAAATATGCTTGGGTTTCTGAACTAACTGATTCAAAGAAATTATCTGCTAAAAAACGAGAAAATCTATATAAGAAAATAAAAGAGGGAGCGTTGGCTGTAGCGACTGGGTGGGTTAAAAGTTCCGAGATCGATGAATATGGTATTTCGGAAAGTTTAAAACTAGCCTGCCGGAGGGCTGTTAAGAAAATTCAAGAGACTAAGGTACCGTTTTCAGAAATTATAATTGACGGCACGATGAATTTTTTGGTGGGGACATCTCTAGAAAAATATGTTTCAACCTTAAAGAAGGGTGATTTTTTGATTAAAGAAATTTCCGCAGCAAGCATAATTGCAAAAGTTGAGCGCGACCAATATATGATTCAGCTTGCAAAAATATACCCAGAGTATGGTTTTGAAAAACATGTCGGATATGGCACAAGACTTCACCAAACAGCAATGGAAAAATTTGGTTTAACGCCGGAGCATCGAAAGTCTTTTCGTCCTGTACGTGCGATTTATGAAAAATTTCAACAAATAAAAACAGAAGAAACTTGTGCGAAGAATAAAGATGTGGTAGTTTTTGATGAAATTCACAACTCGTTAAAAATACAAGGTAAACATAAGTCTAGACGAGATATATTAAATTCTAAAGATGAGGCTGAACTCAATAATGAACTAAAATCTAGACAACAAAATGTATTAAGTTCGAAAGATATCGGCAATATTGGCGAGGATGTGGTTGTAAAATATCTGGAAAAACAAGGTCATAGAATTATTACAAGGAATTTTAAAACTAATTTATTCGAGATTGATATTATTTCACAAAAGGATGACTTGTTATTTTTTACAGAGGTCAAATATAGAAAAAATGAAATCTTTGGAGAACCGATAAGCTTTATTGACTCAAATAAGTATCGCCAAATGAATTTTGCGATGCAAGGATTTCTTACACTGCACCCTGAATATAAAATATTAGATTCGAAACTCGCTGTTGCGGGGGTAATTGGAGATAATTTTAAATTACAAGAATGGTTGATTTTGGATGAATAGTATTTTGTGATGACTATAGATAATTATGGTTTTTATGATCATAAAAATGTAAACAAAAAATAAACTCTGTGAAGAAAAAATAGTTCCTATACTAGTAGAGGGCATAAGAATAGATAAAAAATAAACCCCATGAGAGGTTTATTTTAGGATTTTTGAATTATTTATGCTGTAACTTCGGCAGTTTCTTTGGTTTCTTTATTTTCTTTAGTTTCTTTGTCCTCAGTAGAATCTGCGGATGTCTCAGTTGGTTCTTCCTTCAAGGTATTTACTGCAACTCGGTCAAAATCCTTGGCAATAAGACGAGCTGATTTACCAGAACGATGACGGAGATAAGATAGATTATTACGACGAACTTTTGCGCGTTTGACAATTTCAATCTTTTCTACTAATGGGCTGTGCATCAAGAAAGATTTCTCAACACCAATACCTGATGCAATTTTGCGCACAACAATACGTGCAGTGTGAGACTCTTTACGATCTACACGAATTACAACACCTTCGAAAACCTGAAGACGGAATTTATCACCTTCTTTGATTTTCTGAGTTACCTTGACAGTATCACCAGATCGTACATCGACGATAGCTTTCTTTTTCTGGGCGTCACCAATTTTTTTCAACACTAGAAAACTCATATTTAACCTTATATTACTTAAAACTTGATTTATTTTAACATAGTTTTATAGAAAATGGAAGTACAGTATTTCTTAAAGAATTTAGAATATAGTTTTTTCAGAACCGGCTTGCGGGTTGCCGTCTTTATAAGTAATACAAGAGTACTTCATGTTTGGATCGGGCTCGTATTTATTTAGAACAGTAACGGCAGCCTTCATTTCTTCCGAAACGTCTTTACAAACGACCGCCCCCATACCATTTGCAGCATATACGCCAACATACTGCCAAGAACCACTAGGAAGCTTTCTAGTGTAGACATTGGTTTGCACTGCCATACCATGATCAACATATCTTGGCATAGCGAGACCATTCGGATCTACTATCTTTTCCATTTTTGAAACTGTGAGTTTTGCAATAACTTTTGTGCCATCTTCGTTAGTGACAATTCGACCACCCGTGATACGATGATCGTCGCCTATCAAAGTTGTAAGTTGTGCAAAATTGATATTTAGATCGTTCCATTTGACAATTTGCTTATCAGTTTTCTGATCTTTCTTTTCATCGTTTTTTGTTTCTGTTTGATCTTTTGTATCAACGACTTTACTCTTTGTCGCCGATTCGTATTCCGCAATGACTGTTTTACTGTCGGTTAATTCTTTTTGATAATGTTTGATCTGTTTTGTACCTTCTGCAATTTTCTGACTACTGTAAAAATACAAAAAACTAATTAGAATTAATAAAATTACAGTTACCACGGATAAAATAATACCAATGGTGCGCCAATTGTTTTTTACCTTCTTCAGATCTTCTGAGTTATCAAAACTTGAATTATCAGCTGGAGTAAGCTCATCAGCAGAGTCTTGCGGACTATCTGAATTGTCTTCATCAATATTTCCTGACACTGGCAAAGGCCTAGCCGCGTCCAACATGTCAGCGGTTTCAGCAACTTCATCAGCTTTTTCTAAAGCAGTATAAGGATCAGCCGGAACAACCTCATCAAGGTTGGATTCCTTGGCTTCCATTTTTAAGTTGGTGGTTTTTTTAGATAATTCGTTTTGATCCATTTCTTTCTCTACCTTTGATTTAATCTAATTAAATTAAATAACTCTTGATATTTCGTCCAATGTGGTTTCACCACGGAGACAGGCAAAAATTCCTTTTTGCTCCAAAGTGATTAATCCTTCTTCCCTAGCAGTCTTTTCTATGGCATTTGTGTTGATATCTTCAATATCACCACGAATATATTTTTGGATCTCTTCAGTAACGCTAAGCTGCTCCATAATAACTTTACGACCCTTATAACCGAATGGATCATCTTGACCAGATGGTACGGCTTCATAAAGTGAAAAGTTTGTGGGATCTAAAGTAAAACCAAGTTGGGTGGATATTACTTCCTCTGATAAACCTTTGAGTTTTGATAAGACGAAGTGACGGGTTGTTTCATCAGGGGTGAATTCGCGTTTATTATCAGAAAGTACACGAACAAGTCGCTGTGCCATGACCATACGGATTGAGCTGGAAAAAATCGGGTTAGTGCCAATCAAGTCGATCATACGTGAAAAAGCCGCTGAAGTGGAATTAGCATGGAAAGAACTGAGGACGAGGTGCCCAGTAATAGAAGCCTGAATAGCAGTTTTAGCAGTATCGGCATCACGAATCTCGCCAACCATCACGACATCAGGATCAAGACGTAAAATTGAACGAAGGCCGTCGGCAAATGAGCCACCCTCAGTGGTATTAACTGGGATTTGTGAAACACCAGAGATACCGTATTCAATCGGATCCTCAAGAGTGATAATCTTTCGATCTGTGGTATTTAGAGCGTTAATCATAGAATAAAGAGTGGTTGATTTACCAGAACCTGTCGGACCGACCATAAGAACAAGACCACGCGGATGAGAGATCACTTCTTGAATTTCAGAAAGTTCAGTTTTTGATAAGCCAAGAAGATCGAGATTAAGTAACGATTCATCAAAATTAAAGAGACGGAGAACGGCGTCTTGTCCATACATCGTAGGCACCGTTTCAACACGAATATTTAATAGATGCGAACTGCCATCACGAATAATATCCTTTTGCATATGACCGGATTGAGGAGTAGTGGCAGCTGAAGAGATACCAGCACGAGAGCCAAGTTCCCCCATGAAAACTCGATAACGATCACGCTCAATATTTGCAACCGGATGGAGTAAACCATCAACACGCATACGTATACGAATCGATTCACGTAAATTTTCGATATGTATGTCCGAAGCGCCAAGTTTATCAGCTTGGTCTAAGAGAAAATCAAAAACCTTATCTGTACCGACAGAGTTTAATGTTTGAGAAACCGATGCGATTGTCTCCGAATCACCATCACTCGCAATGCGGATATCATCATAATGCACTTGTCTTGGCGGATCATAGCGTAGCATAATGACGTGAAACGCACTGTTTGAAATTAAGAAGAAATCAACACCATCGCCAGCAATATTAAACTTTTCACCCAGTTCCCTGATTGTACTACGCGGGGTTTGACTAGTCACCATAAATTGATATGGCTCGCCATTGCCTCCTTTTTGAAGAGGGAGTACATAATCACTATGCATTTTTTTAATATCAAGAATATTAAAAAGTAACGGCAGTGTTTCCTCGATGGGGCGCGTATCGAGGTATGGCAAACCGAGCGTTAACGCACGTGAGGAGGTAGCCTGTTCCTCGTTCGATCGACGTTGCTCTTGGATTTGTTGCTCATTCATTGAGGATATTATAACATAAGCGAGATTATTGGAACTGCTAGGATTTATGGAAATATGTGATAGATTATCAGGATGATACTTTTTTCGGGAACCAAGCTTAAAACTCTTATGGTGAGCGTGCACGGAACGTCTTGATGCAGTTTACGGCAGGAAGGCGCGCCTCTGTGACGTGGTTGATTTACTATTCGAGAACTTGGATTACCATCCAAAGCCGCGAGTTATCCCAAAAGAGAAATATTTTATTTTAGTAAATGTAACGTTCTAACTAGGAATGACAAGGAGATAAATATTGAACTAATGTAAAGAAATTGCCTAATTCCTACAATGTCATTGGAGAACATTACCTATAACTTTACGTTTAAAATTGTCTCAAACATTGATTTTTAACGTAAAGTTTGGTATAATGGAAGTATGATAAATCAAGTTACAAAAGATAGAATCAACAGCTTGTCCGAAGAATACCGCAAGCTAGCTACCAAACATAAAGAGGCTATAAAGGAATTCATTATTTCTGAACTTCCAGAAATGGTTTACAACTCCAATGCTATTGAGAATTCTACTCTTACACTTGAAGATACTGAAGATATCCTGATTCGCAACCAGATTCGCACCGATCATGAGATTCGTGAAATTTATGAAGCCAAAAATCTAGCTAGTGTTATCGAGTATCTGATGGACAACCCAGAAAAAGAAATCTCTATTGAATTGATTTTAAAACTTCATAAAACCCTACTCACCAATATTCGCGACGAAATCGCTGGGCGTTTCCGTTCTGGCAAAGAATGGGTACGTGTCGGCACGCATATTGGTGCTAATCCAGATTTTGTAAACGGTTTTATGTATGAACTAGTTAAAAAGTATAATTCCGATGCTGACGAATATTTCCTAGACAAAATCGCATACTTCCATGCTGAATTCGAAAATATCCATCCATTTGGCGATGGCAACGGCCGTATTGGGCGTTTACTTACGAACGAACAATTAGATATGCTGGGCTTACCGCCGATAATTATCCCGAACAAGTCAAAGTTTGACGAATATTATCCTGCTCTTGATGAGTATACTAAGACCGGCAAAGTAGACAAGCTAACGGAGCTATTTGCAAACCTTTTGATTGAAGCGCTCTATCGTCGTATTACTAAATTGACGGCTAGGAAGATTATTTCGGTTGCTGACTGGGCTAAAGATAACGAGATTAATCTTCAATCTGCTACGAATAAAGCCATTCGCGGCACTATTCCAGCGTTTAGGATGAGGGGGCATTGGATGATTGATAAAGATTACCAAGGACGAGTTGATGGCGACTAAGAAAACAAAGCACAGCGAAATTATAATAAACCTAATAAAGAATAAGGCTTCTGTTTCTGATGCACTATACCAACTGAAATTACTAATTTCCGACCTAAATGACAATTCAATAATAAATTGGATAAATTCAGAGCTGGAAGGATACAAAGACGGCAATAATATACCGCCCTACAGAAACCTTAGATCCCCTCTTTATGGCGAAATCCAATACTATAGTGGCGGAAGTCTGATAAACCGCAAAATGCAGATACCGGTAAAAACAAAATACCTTAATCTTCTAAAATACAAGATGAAGGATAATATATCCGTCATAGAAAAATGGGCAAAAGAAGATTCATCTGATAAGAAAATGATTTTCGACATAAGGTTAGCGACTCAGATAGCCGACATGAACCTGAGTGAGATGTGTCAAATAATGGGAGCCTGGCTCCCTATAGCTTCTGCTAGTTTTTCTGAAATAACTAACTCTGCTAAGAACAAAATTCTCGACATATTAATGGAGCTCGAGAACAAGTATGGCAATTTAGATGGCTACACAATTGATTTTAAAGATAAAAAAGATAAGGACGCGACAAGCAGGACGATTATAAATATTATTTACAATGACAACAGTATCAAGGTGGGGGATAAAAATAAAATCGATGACAGTATCTTAGGAGACAATAATGAGCATTAGTATAGGCAGCAATAATAAGATAAACCGATCGACTATTGGCAACAACAATACGGAACAGAAAGACAAGAGTATCATTAAGGAAATAATAATAGCTATTATTGCAACTGTGATAGGTGGCATCATATTAGCGATTTGTCTGGACCTACTAAACTTACAGTCGTAAGAAATAACCAAAAATAGCACCGCTAGCACGTAAGTGGTAAAAAATTGGAATAACAGATGCGGAACGCGTTTCGGTCCACTTGTTTTATAAGTGAATGATTTTTATGGAAAAATGACAGCAACGCACCGATTATTTACAATCAGGTTTTAAAAATTATTGTGCAAGAAATAGAGGAGGAATTTTTCTTAACGTAAAACGGTAAGATGTGTCAAAATAAGGTATAATTGTAAGTAGTGGGAGAAAGAACAAAATTAATGAAAGAACCTAGTAATTCGCGTGGTTTTATAGTCTTATCCATTCTTCTTTTGTTTGTTATACCTATAATATGGTTTATTTTTGATGTAAACGATATACCAAGCAGACTTGGGGTTCCGATTAACTCAATTCCTGGGAGATGGTCAGCCGTCCTTATAGACTATTTTGCATCCGTTGCCGGCGCTATTACCGGCTTTATTGCAACCGCATACTCCGTCAAAAAAACCATCGAAAATCAAAATAAATCACGGCAAGAAGATAATGCGATTGCAGCTCTTCCGTTAATACAAGTCGGTCGTGTGACTGATAATCGCTCAAAAAAATGTGACACCATAGTTGAATGCAAATATGACGCAGTAAAAGACTTAAAAAATAAAACCTACACTACCGGAGCGGTAATGTTCGAACCTAATGCAAGACTAAGTCTTAAAAATGTTGGGCAACGCGAAATGTATAACTTGCGCGCAAAATGTACAGGCTATGGTAATTTTATAGAAAGTGATACTGAGATAGACTTGTTTCCTATCATCTATAAAGACGAAGAAAAAATTATAGGTCTCAATATCCGATCAACAGTAGCAAAAAAATATTACAATTCCGAGGTAGAATATTTGCCAGAATCAAAATACTCTGTCGAAAAAGTTACGATAGAATTCATCTTTGATGACTGCTATGGAAATAAATATAAACAGCTTGTGCAAGCGGACGTCACATACATGTTGAGTAAATCTGAGAAAAAAGTTTATCAAATCTTTGAGAATGCATCTGTTAAAGATTGTAAGGTCATAAGTGCACCAAGCTTGATGTAGTATAAAAACAATTCCTAAAAAGCATACAACATTCAGAACCTATGCAACATTTCAGCAGGAGTTCTATACTCTATACCTAAATGTATACGTTTACAGTTATAAAAGTCAATATAATTAAGGATTTTGTTATCCATTAGCTTCAAAGGCTCAGTTTCAAGATAATAATTTCCAGTACACTCTTCTTGTATTGTACGATTAAACCTCTCTATATGTGCATTATCGTTGGGTCTACCTAGCCTAGTATGGCGAATCTGAATCCCTTTAGCCTCTAATCTCGTTTCAAAGTATCTCGCAAATTCTAGACCATTATCACTCTGTACCATCTTGAAATTAAAGCCAAAATATTGCTCTGCCTCTAAAATAGTATCTAAAGAATGAACTGGTTTTAACTCCTTGTAAACCCTAGCATATGCTATTCTAGTGTATAGATCCACTATCGTGTAAATATAACGTTTCTGTTTGCTAATAGGATTAAATAGGTGAATTGTATCAATCTCCACTAAATCTCCTGGACTTAAAACCTTAGGTCTAGGAATACTCTTATATCTTTGATTACGATGATATTTTGGTTTGGCTATTCTGTGGTGGCGTTTCAATATTCTACGTACGCTAGACAGGCTTATATTAATACAAAGAACCTTGTTAATACAATGCCACACCACTTCAGCACAACGTTTTATCTGATCTCTAACATCTAGTACTAATTGGACTAAGTCTTCCGCTAGTGTATGTGGGTATTTAGGCGAAGACGATTCACTCTCTATCCTCCATTTACAGATTTCATACTTATATGGAGAAATCCCAAGATATTGCCTTCTCACTGCATTAGTGAGCTCTATATGATTATTTATCTTCTTCCATTTCTTGTACCATCTCCAGATAGTACTTCTATGTACGCCAAAACGATCTGCTACTAACCCTACTGGTTTTTTCTCCATAACCAGCATTTTTATAGCTTTACCTCTTGCTATTTCTATATTCTTACCAGTACAATATGACATAGGTAGATTCTCCTTATTTAAGTGATGTTAATTTAAGTATAGAATCTACCTTTTTTGATGGCAATAACTTTACCATTCTATGTTGCATAGGTTGTGAGTTAATACGCCCCCATTGACATATACACTCAACTAGTATATATAATACCCATAATCCCTTAAGTAAGGATTATGCTACTATCGAAGTTTATTAGGTCTCTATAATAATATAGATTTCTAATAATCTATGTAAAGCACTAAGGCATTCCCTCGTGGGATGCCTTATCTATTTTATTTTTAAATAGTCCCACCTTAGTCTCATTCCGCTTTTGCATGACAAAATAAAAAGTTATGGTATAACATAGCTATGAAATACTCTTTAGGATTGGATATCGGTACCACCTCTTGTGGCTGGTCTGTGATTAATTTAGATAAAAAACGTATTGAAGATCTTGGAGTTCGTATCTTCGACAAAGCGGAACATCCAAAAACTGGCCAATCTCTTGCTGCCCCGCGTCGTGAAAAACGTGGCACGCGAAAACGTCTTCACAGACGCCGCATCCGCCTCAACTTCCTCAAACAATTCTTTATCCAGCAAAAGATCCTAAATAGCCAGCAAATTGAATCTCTCCTCACGCCTCATAAAAACCAGCTCAATCCATACACTGTTCGTGAAAAGGCTCTTTCTGAAAAACTCACTCCTGAAGAACTATTTATCGCTCTCTATCACATTTCGAAACGTCGTGGTTACAAATCAAATAGTCGCGCCGAATCCAGTGGTGATGCTAGTGAAAACAAAAAGACCCTCAGTGCAATTAATGCCAATCAGGAATTTCTAAAAGAATATAAAACCGTTGCCGAAGCCCTCAATCACGCTGAGAAATTCAAATCCCATAAACGCAACAAGCCAGATGATTACAGTAACTTCTTTGATAGGGCAGATTTTGAGAATGAAATTACAAAAATTCTTGATAAACAAGCTGAATTTTATCCAGTCCTCAATGAAGACAATATCAAAGATTTGCTCTATCGCCCAAATTTCGGTGTCTTTTTCCAGCGTCGCTTCTTGACTCCAGAACAAATCGAAAAAATGCGTGGCAAATGTCAGTTTGAAAAGACCGAACCACGCGCCCAGAGAGCCTCTTATTCATTTGAACTCTTTCGTCTTGCCTCTGACCTTGTTCATCTCACCTATAATATTGGCAATAAATTAACCACAGAAGAGATCGCGGCCTGTATTGAAAAGGCTAAAGAACTTTCTGTCTTAAAATATTCTCATATCCAGAAAATATTGGCACAGAATACTGCTGACGAAATTAATTTCGACTACATTCGCGGCTTGAAACGAAAAGATCTTCTAAAAGATGAGGCTGAAGCAAAGAAGAAATCTCTCGAACAAAAATTTGGTGAAATGAAATTTTATCATACCCTTAAAAAGGCTCTCAAGGATCAGCCCGCAGAATGGAGAGATATTGAATCAAATATTGAATTATTCGACAATATCGGCTTTGTTCTTACCGCCAATAAAGAAGACG
>ERZ773083.2778-NODE-2778-length-10541-cov-14.356857_pt1 | contig 10541 bp, 6 predicted proteins | sample MGYA00511465_ERZ773083 | MGnify/ENA primary metagenome ERZ773083 (study PRJEB29015, sample SAMEA2738001) | human oral metagenome | biome: human oral; feature: human-associated habitat; material: dental | place: China | collected 2060 ... | reverse complement strand
AGAACTCCGAGCGCCTGCACTGGACGTTCGAGGAAGTCGACAATCGCCTCAAGGGCATCATGAAGAACATCTACCAAAACTCCAAGAAGAACGCGGAGAAGTACGGCATGAAGGGCAACCTCATCGCCGGCGCCAACATCACGGCGTTCCTCCACGTCGCGGACACGATGGTCGCACAGGGATTGGTGTAACGCCAAACCGTATAGGAAAGACAGCAAGCAGCCCGACGGGAAAACTCCCGTCGGGCTGTTCGTTGTCTCATGGCTTATTGTATATCACACCTTGAATTTGCCGACCTCGCCGTTGAGATCCATGGCAACGCTCGCCAGACCTTCGCTCGCTTCGGCGATGTCCTGCAAGGAGTGCGTCTGCGTCTCGACGGCGGCGTTTCCTTCCTCGCTTGTCGCAGCGTTTTCTTCTGCGAGCGCCGAAAGTCCCTGCACGACCTCCGCGATGGAGTGGTTCTTGGCTGTGATGTCCTCCGTGGACTTGTTCATCGTGAGCATGACCTTCTGCGTCGTATCGACAGCTTCGGTGATCTTCTGGAATTTCCCCTGCGTCTCAGCAAGACTGTCCTGCGTCTCGGCGAACAGCTTCTTGGAAATCGCCATGGTGTTGACGGCTTCCTGCGATTTCGTCTTGAGTCCGACGATGATCGCGCTGATTTCGTCAGTGAAGCTCTTCGACTGCTCCGCGAGCGTGCGGATCTCCTCCGCTACGACAGCGAAGCCGCGTCCCGCATCGCCCGCACGCGCCGCCTCGATCGCGGCGTTCAGCGCGAGGAGGTTCGTCTGCGCGGAAATCGACTGGATCATCTCACTCGCCTTCTCGATGTCCTCGGCGCTCTTGTTCGTCTCTTCGACGACGCGTGCGACATCTTCCGTAGCCCGTGCCGTTTCCGCGGATTTCTTTACAAGATTGTTGAGAATCTCCGCGCCCTCGTCCTTTTCGCGGCGGATGTTATCGGTCGATTCATTGATCTGGCGCAAGATCTCCTTGTTCTCATCCATGAGCTCCATGATCTTATCGATGTGCTCCGACGCGTTCTGCGTGTCCTGCGCCTGGCTCGTCGCGCCGTCGGCGATGTTGTGGATGGCGGCCGCCACATCGCGCGCGGAATCCGCCGTAGACTGTGCCGTCGCCGTCAGTTCCTCGCTCGTAGCCGCGACGGACTGCGAAGAGTTGCTGATCTTGTCGATGATGCCGCGCAGGTTGTTCCTGAGTTCGGCGATGCTGCGCGCCATCGTGCCGATCTCGTCGCCGCGCTCGCGCAAGGCGGCCTGCGACTCGTCCGCACGCACGTCGAGGTGGGCGAGCTTCTCGATGATGCCCGTGATGCCGCCCAAGGGAACAGCGACGCGCTTGTGAATGAAGAAGCTCATGAATACGAGCAGGAGGATGCAGCAGACGACAGCGATGGCGATGGCAGACCAGACCATCTTCTTTGCCGCTGCCGTGAACACGTCGCGCTCCGTCGCGGAAAACACCATCCACTCGGCGTCCACGCCTTCGAGATGCATAGGATAGAAGCAATAGACGGAATCCTCTCCTGTCTGCGGCGATTCGTGATCGACGGCCGTGACGGTACTCTCGTCAAAGGCCTCGGCGATTTCCGCATCGGTCATGGGGAAGGAATCGTAGAAGCGCTTGAGGATGAAATCTACATTCAGTCCGTGAGCGATCGTCGTTCCCTTCCGCGTGAATACGCCGTAGTAATTCTCAGTCTTGCTGATTCCCTCCGTGTACTTCTGAATCTCCGCCAAGCTGATGTTCGCACAGACAACGCCGACAATCTGCCCGTTCACCTCGACAGGCGCGACATAACGCGCCACCAGTTTTCCATTCTGCGTCTGTTCCGGATCTGCAAGGAGCGGCTTTCCCGTGCTCTTCACCGTCTTGTACCAGTCGCTCTGCATGGCGCCCTGCACCGCGCCCGTCTTCCCCTCATTGTCTGCGTAGACGTTTACAGCCTCCGCGCCCGAGGAAGATTCGAGGATGACCGAGACCGAGCGGATGCCGGCGCTTTCGGACATCTCATCGGCCAGCATGTTTCGGATCGCATCCGCGCTGGCCTCGGGCGGCACAGAGGCAATCTGCTTCTGCACGTCCCTCTCCAAGCGTCCGGCAATGCGCACGGTGCGCCCGTAGCGCTGCTCGATCTGGTAGGCGATCTGCTTGTTGGTGAGCATCGTCTCGCGCTTGCCTGCATCAATCAGCGCGTCAAAGCTCATGTAGGCGATGAACGCCGTGACGACGATGAGCATGAAGGCTATGCCGACGGCATTCACCGCATTGATCTGAAAGCCTATCCCTCCCCCTAGAGCGCTTGTCTTTCCTCTTCCTTCATCCATGATCCAGTTCCTCCTTCTGACGCACGTGCGTCTGATAATGTTTTTCTTCCGTCATGAAAGTCTCCGATGCCGCTGTCTCTTAAGCCTCTTAAGCCTCTTAAGCCTCTTAAGCTGTCCACCGGAGAGAAACTTTCTCTTCTGCGTCGAGCATGCGAGAAACATGCATCGCGCAGCGCCTCACAGCGTCCGCTTCGCAGGGATTCGAACTTTCATGGCAGTATAATATGATAGAACTTTACAAGGAAGCTTCTGCAAAAGTTTAAAAAATCCTGCTGTCTTTTTATACGTTTGCAAATATTTTGTCCGTGAGTCAAGGACAATGAGAATCTTTGGAAAAGAATAACATCTGCAAAATACGTATATGGGATTTTTCTCCCTGCTGCAGAAAGATACGCAAAGCGCACGAGGAAGAACGCGGCCGGCATGTTCCGTCGAGCCGGACTCACCTTGAGGCTCGTTCAGGCAAACAAAAATCCCGCCTGCCGCAGCTCTCGACCTGCGGCAGGCGGGATTTTCTATGACGGAAAATGTGGGAACGTGTGCGCTTGCTGGAAGCAATTCAGGCCTTCCAGGGACTTTTCTCCATAAATATTGACAAGAATCTCTTCTCAAAATTTTGGTGTGCGCAAGATCGGCTCGACCACGTGCGGAAATCTCGCTCGCAGGTAGTTGCTGATCGTCTCGCCGATGAAACGCTTCGCCGCGCTGTCGGGATGCAGTCCGTCGGTCGTGTAGATGTCCTCAAGCTGACCCCGATCATCGGAGAGAACCGTCGTGACGTCGACGCAGTAGGGCTGCGACAAGATCCAGCGGTTGAGCGCCGCCTGCTCGTCGCTCCAGTTGGCGGGCGGGTTCTGCGCGTACTGCAGCTTGGCGATCTTCGCGGGATTGAGCGATGTGGCGGTCGCGAAAACGGGCGTGATGCCTTGCGCCGTGCACTTGTCGCGGATGCGTGCGAGCACGGCGATGATGTCCGCCGCTCTTCCTCCCACGCGGTAGTTGTTCACGCCGCCCATGATGACGAGAATCTTCGGGCGAAAAGGCAGCACGTCGCGCTCGAAACGCGCCTCCATCGCCTCGACGGTATCGCCCGAGTAGCCGAGGTTCTTGATGGGAAAGGCCGCGTACGTTTCCCAGTCGTAGAGTGCGCGGTCAGGGCCGTAGACGACGGCGCCGCCGCCGTGCGTGATGCTGTCGCCGAGCGCAGCGACGACGACGGGGGACTTGACCTCGAAAGGCACGTTCTCCGACCAGCCGCCGACGGGCTGATGCACCGCGTCGAGGGCGCGCACCTTCCAGTAGTAGCTGCCGGGCGTCGTGAAGCCGTAGGGGTCGTAACACGTAAGGTCGGTCGCGTAAAGCATGTGCAGAAGCTCCGGCTCCGTCCTGCCCCGCTTCCAGACAGAGACTTCGTACTCGGCTGCGCCCTGCACGGGAATCCACGAGTAGGTCGGATAGAGCGGCACATAGTCCATCTTCTGGAACTCGCTCGTCGGATGCGGCGCCGCAGGATCCTTCTCCGCCAGCTCGACGGCGGCGGGCGGCGAAAAAACCGAGCGTGCATTGCCGTCGTAATCGAGCGCACGCACACGCCAATAGTGGTTCGCATCGAGCCAGCCGCGTCCTGCGAGCGCAATTTCCACGCCGTTGTTGAAGACGTGCGTATCGCGGTAGACGGCCTCCGCCTTGTCGCCCGCGCCCTCTTCGATGACGAACTCGTAGCGCACGGCGTCGGCGACGGGCTGCCACAGGAAGCGCAGCTTCTTCGGCAGCTTGCGCACGGCTTCCTTCGTCTCGGGATTCATGGACATCGGCGGCTTCGCGCCTTCTGCCGCCCTCTCGTCCGTTGGCTCATTCTTTGCATTCGCATCCGCCTCCACGGGAGCATTCGCCTCCTTCTGCGCCGTGTCGCGCTCCAGCACGATCGTGCGGTCCTTCGTCGCGGCATGCGCCGCGTATGCCTCGCCCAAGGTTGCCGCAGCCTCCGTGCGCTCCGCGCCCTGCGGCGAAAGGGCCGCCGCCGCAAGGCACAGAGCCAGGGCGGCGGCGCTTTTTTTCCAAAAGCAACGATATTTTCTTTGCACAATCAACCCTTCTCCTCCGGATCGAGCGGCATGGGCCGAAGCTCGCGCGACTCGTCGTATTGCATGTTCGTGATGATGCGGCCGAGACGCGTGCCCGACAGGAGGTTCCACGTCCACTTCAACAGCACCGTCGTGTTCGTATGTGCGCCCGCAAGCCGCAGCAGGTGGACGAACATCCAGACGACCCAAGCGACAAACCCCTTCATCTTCGTGCCGTTCATGTTGACGACAGCCTCCGTCCTGCCGATCGTCGCCATCGCGCCCTGATCCTTGTAGCAGAAAGTCTCCAAGTTCTCGTCGCCCGCGATCAGACGCTTGATGTTTCGCGCGGCGACAACGGCTTCTTGCGTCGCCACGGGCGCGACCGTCGGCAGCGGGCGCTCCGTGCCATGGCAGAAGGAAGCGCAGTCGCCGATGGCGAAGATGTCGCGCTCGCCCTCGACCTGCAATTTCTCGTTGACGATGACGCGTCCCGCGCGGTCACACGCGAAGCCAAGCTTACTGATGATCGGCACCGCCTTGACGCCCGCCGCCCAGATGACCGTGTTCGTCGGGATGACCCGGCCGTCCTTCAAGGTCAGGCTGTTCTTGTCGCAGCCCGCGACCTGCGTGTTGAGCATGACCTCTATTCCCTTCTTCTCCAAGACGCGCACCGTTTCCTGCTGCAAATCGGGCGGCATCATGGGCAGAAGCCCGCCCGTCGCCTCGACGAGCTTGACGCTGATCTCGTCGGGCGAGAGATTGTGGTACTCATCCTTCATGATGAGGTTGATGACCTCGGCCAAAGAGCCTGCGAGTTCGACGCCCGTCGGTCCGCCGCCGACGACGACAAAGTTCAGCATGCGGCGGCGCTCCTCCTCGCTCTTCTCGATCTTGTTGGCACGCTCGAACATGTGGATGACATGATTGCGGATGTGCAGAGCCTCCTGCAGCGTCTTCATCGGGAAGGAATTCTCCTCGACGCTCTCCATGCCGAAGAAGTTCGTCGTCGCACCTGCCGCAAGAATCACATAGTCGTAAGGGATCTCGCCGTGGTTCGTGATGACGACCTTGCGCTCCTTGTCGAGGCCGCGGAGCTTTGCCATGAAGAGATCGACGTTCTTGTTATGGCGGAAGAAGGAGCGGATCGGATAGGCGATCTCGTCGGTCGAAAGAAGCGAAGTCGCGAGCTGATAGAGCAGCGGCTGGAAAAGATGGAAATTGCGCCGGTCGATGATCGTGATGTCGAGGCTCTTGTCCTTCGCCAGTTCGCGCACGGCCTTGACTCCGCCGAATCCTGCGCCGACGACGACGATGCGTGTTTTGTTGCTCATGGTCTTTCTCCCTTCCTGTGTGCGGGGAACTTCCCCGACTTGGCAGCAGCGCGTAAGAGGCGCCGCCCGATTCGGCGGTCATCATTCGCTCTGCGTCTGAAAAACTTATTGACATATAAATTTTGCATATAGAAAAAGCGGCGCGGAGGTCATGTCCTCCGCGCCGCTTCCGCTTCCCTATGGTTCTTCCGCTTGCTTGTCAAATTCTGCATCCTTGATCCTTCCCTTTTCCCATGCCCATACAGAAACTCCAAGCGAATCGCCGCATTCACTGCTTCGGCAGGACTTCGAGCCAATAGCCGTCGGGATCGCTGATGAAGTAGATGCCCATCGCCGCATTTTCGTAGCAGATGCAGCCCATCTCCTCGTGCAGCTTGTGCGCCGCCGCAAAATCGTCGACGCCGAAAGCGAGGTGGAACTCGTTGTCGCCGAGATCGTACGGCTCCTCGCGCCCCTTGAGCCACGTCAGCTCCAGCTCGTGCGGCGTCGAGCCGCCGTCGCCAAGGTAGACGAGCGTGAAATCGGGCAGCTCCTTGCGGCGCACTTCCTTGAGTCCGAGCGCCTTCTCGTAGAAGGCAAGCGAGCGTGCGAGGTCGCGCACGTTGATGTTGTTGTGCAGAAATTTGAACTTCATATATGTCTCCTCACTTCTCCATGTCGAAGAATGCGAAATTCTTGCAATAGTCGATGACGAGGAACTCTTCCTTGTCCCTGCCCGAGCCATCCCAATCCGCGCAGAAGCGCATGCCTCTGCCAAGCATCTGGCTGAACTTGCTCAGCGAGTGCACCTTGCGGAAGAAGACGAGGTTCACGACGGACGGCATGTCAAAGCCCGTGTCTAAGACGTCGACGGAAACGGCGATCGTCAGCTGCTCATCGGGCAGCGTGAACGCCTCCACCGCCTCGGCGAGATCGGGCGTGCGTGCATCGAGCGCCCGGATGAAGTCGGCGCCGTATTCGGGATGGAGCCGCTGGAAGATGAAGGCGATCGCCTTCGCCTGCAGGCTGTTCTTCGCGAAGATGATCGTCTTGCCGAGCTTGCCGTCCTGCCTTCTTATGCCGTGCTGCAAAAGGTTTTCCAGCATCGCCTGAATCTTTTCCTCGCTGAAGAGCCAGTTGTTCACGGCGGGCACGTCGAAATCCTTGCTCGCGATCACGCCCGTATCGGAATACTCCATCTCGGCGATTGTGCGCTGCTCAGCCGTAAGGTCGGTATAGTGAAGGTGCGGCTTCATGATGCCTTCGGGCGCCTCGTCGCGAAGCGTGAAGTCAACGAGCCAGCCATCGCGGCGCGCCTCTGCCAGACTGTAAGCAAAGGTCGGCTCGCCGGGTGCGAGATCGTAGAAGCGGTAGACGTCCTCCTCGCCCGGCGCCATGGGAGCAAGCGACGAGAAGCCCAAGAGGATTGCATCGAAATAATTCAAGAGGATGAAATGGTCTTCGTAGATGCTCGGATGCGATTCGTCGATGACGACGAGGTCGAAGTGTGCAGGGTCGTAGAGCCGCGCCCCCGTCTCCGTGCGGCTCTCGTTCACGGCGTCCATCATGACGGTCGCCGTCGCAAAAGCGATGTCCGCCTGCGCCTCTTCGCGCACATCGCCGAGGAGGTCGACGAGCTTCGCGTCGGGCAGCAGCATGCGAAACTGTGCACAAGCCTGGTGCACGAGTTCTTCGCGATCGGCGAGATAGAGCGCCTTGCCGATCGCCTTCTGCTGGAGCAGCGCCTCGATGGCGCCCGCTGCCATGCGCGTCTTGCCCGTGCCCGGCGGCGTGGAGACGAGGAGACGGCGCATCCCCTTGTGGACATCCTCGCAGATGTGCCAGACGGCTTCCTGCTGATACGGGCGGTTCACGATGTCGCCCGAGAGGTCGGGGTGAGACTCGGGATCGTAAGAGCGGCGGAAGCTCATGCGCCGCTCCAAGTCAGTGCGCGAGAAGCAGCCGTGGACGCGGCGCAGGACGCCGCGCCGTTCGTTCAAGAACCAGCATTTCCCTTCCCGCAGGACGAAGATGAACGGGCGCTCGCCATGCAGCTTCTCTATCGCCGTCGCCCACTCCTTCGCTTGGGAGAGGCCGTCTTCTGCGGAGTGCGCCGCCGCCTTGACCGCCATGACGGCGAGCGGCTTTCCCGCCTCGTCCGCAAAGAGGATATCGACCGTCAGGCTCTTGCCCGCCCCTTCGATCTCCTTGTTCATGAAGCAGTCTTTGTCCAAGGTCCAGCCCGCCTGTGCGCCATCGACCAGCAGGTAGCGGCCGCGGCACTCGGCGACGAGGTCGGCGGACACCGTGACGGCGCTGCCGTTCCTGTTCTTTTGACGCAGCTCGGCGAGCTGTCTCGCCAGCTCGCGGTTCTTCTTGCGCTGCGGCAAAAGCGCGCCGCCCTCAAACGGCTCCTTGTAAATCTCCAAGAGCTTCAAAGGCTCCGCATTCGCCTCCTTGCCGCCCTTCGGCAGAAGACGCTCATCGAAGGGGCGCGGCGAAAAATCGGCCGCGTAGCATGCCGCCATCCACGAAAGAGCGGCGTGCAGTCCGCGCAGCGCGAGCACGGCCGCTTCACGAGAGACGTCCAAGCCGCGGTAAGCGACAATGTTGCCGAGATGCAGGATGTAATGCACGAGAGAATCCATTCCCTCGGGACGCAGTTTCTTAAGCGTCGGCTCATGTATGAGGCGTGCAACCGCCTCGCGATACGGCAGCGCAAGCCCCGCATCGTGCGTGAACATCCAGCGCACCGCCAGCTTGACCGCACGCTCCGCCAAAATCACGCACTTCGGATAGGAAGCGCCGAATTGCCGCTCCGCTTCCATCGCGACCTTCGCAATCGCCTTGTAATCCTTTTGCCCCAACAAGAAATCAAAATTTGATGCCATGTCCTCACCGTTCTTTCCCTGCTCCGGCTGCGGCGGAAGCATCTTCCCCGACAACCCCGGCTTCCCTCGCGGGAATCTTCCCTCTATCAACTCTTTCGAACGCCTCTCCCATCCCTGCGGCGTCCGGCTATATGCCTTGCGGCGTCAGCCTTGCGCGACTGCGTGAGATCGACGATCTCAACATGCTCCTTCTGCGGCTCGTGTCCGAGGCGGCAAAGGACGCGCGTGACGCGCACGCCCTCGGTCTCCTCGACGAAGAACTGCGCATCACCGAAAGCCGCTTTCTGTCCGACGCGCGGCGGGTTTTCGACGTGCGCCGAGAGCCAGCCGCCCACGCTGTCGATCTCCTCCTCATCTATGTTGACTTCCAAGATGTCCTCAAGCTCCTCCAAGAGCATCTTGGCATCGACGGAGTAAAGGCACGCGCCCCTCTTTTCCACCAAGGGACGATCCGTATCGAACTCATCCTGTATGTCGCCGACGATTTCCTCGATGACGTCCTCAATCGTGACCATGCCCGCCGTGCCGCCGTACTCATCGACGACGATGGCAAGCTGCGAACGCTCCTGCTGCATCGTCTGCAGAAGGCGGCTGACCGCCATGACCTCGGGCACGATGAGCACATGACGCGCAAGCTTTCTAAGATCAGGATCTTCCTTCTTGTAGAGCGTCTGCACGAAGTCCTTGATGTGCAGAAAGCCGATGATGTTGTCCTTGCCCCCGTCGCAGATCGGATAGCGCGTAAGCCTTTCCTCCATCGCCGTCCTCATGTTTTCCTCCAAGGAATCCTCAAGGTCGAGGCAGATCATGTCCGTGCGCGGAATCATGATCTCGCGCACGGACAGATCGGCAAAGTCGAACACATTGTCGACAAATTCCAGCTCCGTCTTGTCGATGAACCCTTGCCGGTGGCTCTCCTCCATGAGGACGCGGATCTCCTCTTCCGTATGCGCCACATCCTCCTCCTTCGTCACGACAGAAAAGCCCATGCGTTCCTCCGCCCAATTCGCGACGTGGTTCAAGAGCCAGACGAAAGGATACATGACGCGTTGAAAGGCGAGGAGCGGCAAGGCGACCGTGAGAGCGACGCTCTCGACCTTGCGGATCGCGACGTTCTTCGGAATCAGCTCGCCGCCCACGATGTGCAGCGATGTGATGAGAAAGAATGCTATGGCGAAGGAAATGGTCTCAACCGCGCTTTCGGGCACGCCGAGCCACAAAAATATCGGATACAGCAAGGACGCGACGACAGGCTCGCCGAGCCAGCCGAGTCCCAAGGACACGATGGTGATGCCGAGCTGCGTGACGGAAAGAGCCACGTCGAGGCGATCGGCCAGCTTCTTCGCGTAGGAAGCGCGGCGGTTGCCCTCGGCGATGAGCACATCGAGGCGCGAGCTGCGCATCTTGACGATGGAGAACTCCGCCGCGACGAAGAACGCATTGCCGAAGACGAGCAGGAAGACGACGACGATCTTCAATGCCAATAAAAAAGGATCTTCCAAGAACACTCCCCCATCAAAAGGCAGTACGGCGGCAGGGAGAAGTCTCCCGTTCGCTCAAAATGCGTCATGCCGCTCCTCCAACGAAGAGGTTGAGAGGATTCGCCGACATATCTCTTTCTTTTATTCTACAACCGCTTTTGCTTTTCCTGCTGTCTTTTGCTGTGCAAAGAGGAATTCATCATCTCTTGTGCGGACGGCAGCGGCGCATACTCGGCGAGAAACGCCGCCATCTCTTCCTCTGAAAGCGAGGACGCGCCAAAACCGCGGGCAGGGCGCACATCCTTCTGCCCTGCGCGAAAAGATGCGCCAGACGGCGCAGGCCTCGCTGACGCTGCCCGCGCCGCACGCGCGTCAAAATCGGGCTTGCCCTCCTTGTCGTCGCAGCTCATGCGGCAGCGCGGGTAGTTCGAGCAGCCCCAGA
>ERZ773083.2771-NODE-2771-length-10553-cov-52.201276_pt1 | contig 10553 bp, 9 predicted proteins | sample MGYA00511465_ERZ773083 | MGnify/ENA primary metagenome ERZ773083 (study PRJEB29015, sample SAMEA2738001) | human oral metagenome | biome: human oral; feature: human-associated habitat; material: dental | place: China | collected 2060 ... | reverse complement strand
ACCGGTTGCCTCACCGGCCGAGCACCGCCCCCGGCCAGGCGGGATCATGCCTGCCTCTCTGACCGCCCCGCTGCCGCCCCCGCCGGAGGTCGCCGAGGACGAGATTCTACGGCGCGGCCACTTGCGGGTCCTGCGCGGGCAGAAGGATGACGCATGAGCCACGACGCCCGCGTTCCCGGTCCCGACGAGCAGGGGCCGGTGCTCTCCTCCGTGCTGCGCTCCAGCCTGCGTTGCCCGTTGAGCGGGCAGGAGCTCGCTGACGGCGTCGACGACACCGGTCACCCGGTACTCATCTCCCCAGCCGTGGGCCTGGCCTACCCGGTGCGCGACGGCGTCCCGATCCTCCTGGTCCACGAGGCCCTGCGCGCTCCCGCGCACTTCTGACCCCCGGTACCGAGCCGGCTGGACGCAGCCATTCAGGTGCTTCCCCGCGAGGTCCAGGACGGAGCTGCTCAGCGGCGTCGGGCTTCTCGACCGACGCCGTAGGGCGGGCGCGCCATGTCTCGGAGCACATCCTCCTCCAGACGGCGGTCGCGGCTCTCCAGTACTAGCTCGCGGTTACGCCGCTCGGTGAGCACCGCGGCGAGGAACCGCTCAGGGTGCGTGCCCGCAGGAGGCGGGGGAGAGACGTAGTCCTGGACCTGGGATGCCAGCTCCATCCCCAGACGGTGGCGGGAGACGGGTGTCAGGACTGAGGCCCGCTGCAAGAAGGTCCGGGCCGTCAGACTCAGCTCCCCCGGTAGAGCGCGCAGGTCCGTTCCCGCCGCCCACTGCGTCAGCTCGGGGGGCATGAGCAGGGGCGGAGTGGCGGATGAGCGATTCCGGTCACGAACCACGTAGGTGCCGGCCAGCATGTCTCCGAACCGCTTGCCCCGTTTGGTGACGATGCTGGCGCACAGCGCCGGTACGGCCCAGGTCGCCCAGATCTCGACGATGGCGAGCAGCGCGCGCACCAGGCAGTGGCGAAACCTCACGGTACCGCCGTCGTCGCGCACCACCCGGGTCCCGGTCACCATACGGCCCAGGCTCCGGCCTCTACTGAGCAGCTCAACGAGCAGGGGGATGACGACCATCCAGGCCAGCACGACCAGGGAGATGAGGACTCTGTACAGAGCGAGGTGCCCGGCCATCGCCGACTCAGGGCCGTTGCCCAGGATCAGGGCCCTCACCGCGAGGACGGACAGTAGACCGCCCAGCGAGTAGGCGGTGTAGTCGATGATCCCCGACATCATGCGGTTGACGGCTGTTGCCGGGATGACCTCCAGGGCGACGGCCTCACCGGTGACCATGAGCTCGCGCTCGATCATCCGCTCGGAGGATGTGGACGACTCGGTCACCATGACAGACTCCTTGTGTGGATCTTGATGCCTTCGTTGCAGCGCACTGTGATCAGTGGGAACGCCTCGACGTCCTCGTGTCGCGTCGTCACCTCAGCGGCGCTGAGACCGACGAGCTCGTGGCTCTCTACCGCATCTGCGCCCGTCACCTGTCGCGGGTGCGCTCGGCGGCGCCGGATCCGCAGCTGATTGCCGAGCTGTCCTCCCGAGTGGCGACGGCCCGCGGCCGCCTGACTGGGACCCGTGAGGTTCGGACTCCCGCGGTACGTCGGTTCGTGCTTGAGTCCGTGCCGGCGGCTCTCTACCGGATCCGTTGGTGGACCTGCGGGGTCATGGTTGCTGAGATCGCTCTGGCGCTCGTGGTGGGGGTGTGGGCCCTGCACAGCCCGGAGGCCATGGCCGCCCTGGGGAGTCCCGAGAAGCTGGACGAGTACGCCCATGAGGCCTTCGAGTCCTACTACTCCACTTACTCCGCCCCCGACTTCGCCGCCCAGGTATGGACCAACAACGCCCGGATCGCGGCGATCTGTGTAGCCAGCGGAATCACGGGGATTCTGCCGCTCTACATGCTCTACGCCAACGCCGTCGCCGTCGGGCGGGCCGGGGCGATCATGGCCGACCACGACATGCTCGGGGTGTTCTTCTCGCTCATCTCGCCTCATGGGCTGCTGGAGCTGACCTGTATCTTCATCGCCGGCGCTGCCGGCCTCAAGCTGTTCTGGACCATGCTGGTCCCCGGCCCTCGCAGCCGCTCGGCGGCGCTGGCAACGGAGGGCCGCGCCCTCATCACGGTGGCTGTCGCCCTGACCGCCGCCCTGGCCGTCGCCGGTTTCATCGAGGCCTTCGTGACCCCGGCTCCCATTCCCTGGCCGGTCAAGATCACCATCGGAGCCGGCGCCTTGGCACTGTTGTGGGCCTACACCCTGATCCTGGGACGCTCCGCCGTCCAGGCAGGAGCTACGGGAGACCTCGAGGAGGATGAGGCCGGTTACGTCCAGCCAGAGGTCGGCTGACCGGTGCGCCGCAGGAGGGTGTCCCAGCATCACAGCCGCCCCGCTGCCTTGAGGTCCAGGTAGCAGTCGGCCAGAGCCGGGGCGATTCCCTGGTCCGGGGCCTCAACGACCTCGACTCCGCCGCGGCGCAGGCGGCGGCGCACGGCGTCGAGCTCCACGAGGTCCTTCTCCGCGGATGCGGCCACGTACACGGAGTCGGCGTCATCGCGCGCGGCCCGCAGATCCTCCAGCTCCGGGTCCAGGGCTGAGGCGAGAACGACCGTGTGGTCATGGGCCAGCGACGTCAGTGTTCGGAGCATCGGCGCATCTCCTCCGCTGCCGTCCAGAGCGGAGATGACGACCACCAGGGCACGCTGCGAGAGGGACGTGTGCACCCGGGAGGCCAGGAGGGGCCAGTCGAGCTCGGTCAGGCGCGGCTCCACATCCGTCAGGTGCTCAGCCAGTGCAGTCATGAGCACCGGTCCGCTACTGCCCCGCACCTGGGCGCGCATCGAGTCGTCCATGGCCAGGACATCGACCCGGTCACCAGCGCGTGAGGCCAGGGCGGCCAACAGCAGGGTCGCCTCGATCTGGGCGTCGAGACGAGGGGCGTCGCCCAGTCGAGCCGCAGACAACCGTCCCGAGTCGATGACGATGAGGACGCGCCGGTCACGCTCGGGACGCCAGGTACGCACCAGGACCTCGCCCCGGCGCGCGGTGGAACGCCAGTCGATGGACCGTACGTCATCGCCGACGACGTACTCGCGCAGGGAGTCGAACTCGGTTCCCTCGCCGCGCACCATGACCGCGCTGCGCCCGTCCATCTCCCGCAGCCGGGCCAGACGCGAGGGCAGATGACGGCGAGAGCGGAAGGCCGGCAGGACCCGGACGGTGGCCGGAACGTTGAGGGAGGCCTGACGCCCCGCGATGCCGAGAGGGCCCATCACCCTGACGGTCAGTGGACCCGCGTCGCGCTCTCCTCGGCGTTGAGGCGTCAGCACTGTGGAATGACGGCGCCGCTGAGCCGGAGGGATGGTCATGCTCCCGCGCTCGTGGACCGCTCCAGCGCTCGGGGGCCAGGCATCGCGCAACAGGAGCCGGACTGTGCGCCGGCCGGTGTTGGCCAGCGTCAGTGTCGAGGTGATCGACTCACCCAGCCGCACTCCGTGGCCCACTGCCCGCGATGCCCTTAGCAGGCGGGGTGAGGGCGCGTAGGCGACGTCGATCACGACGAGGACCAGGACTACGCCGGCCCAGGCCAGCACGGCTGCCGGGCGCGGCGCGATGAAGGCCAGGACGATCCCCGGGAGCAGCGCCCACACGGCGCGCATCGTCAGGAACATGCCACTCCTGTCGTGAGTCGGTCAGATGATCGGTTACGTGTTCTGTGGTGTCGCCGGCCTGGGCCTCAGCGCGGTACTGGCACGCTCCTGAGCACGGACTCGATGACGGACTGAGGGGTGATGCCCTCCATCTCGGCCTCTGCGCGCAGCTGGATGCGGTGGCGCAGCGTCGGCAGGGCCAGGGCCTTGATGTCGTCGGGGGTTACGAAGGACCTCCCGGCCAGCCATGCCCAGGCCCGTGATGCGGCCAGGAGCGCGGTGGCGCCACGGGGCGAGACCCCCAGGGACACCGAGGGCATGGAGCGGGTGGCACGTACGAGGTCGACCGCGTAGGCCAGGACCTCCGGGGTGACTCCGACGGTGCTCACCTGGGTGCGCGCCAGGGCCAGGTCCTGGGCTCCGGCCACCGCCTGTAGTCCCGCCGAGAGCAGGTTTCGTGGATCGAAGCCCGAGGCGTGCCGGGAGAGAACCTCGATCTCCTGAGCCCGCTCGGGTAGGGGCAGTACCAGCTTGAGCAGGAAGCGGTCCAGCTGGGCCTCCGGCAGCGGGTAGGTCCCCTCGTACTCCACCGGGTTCTGGGTGGCGATCACCATGAAGGGATCGGGCAGTGCGCGGGGCTCACCGTCAACCGAGACCTGACGCTCCTCCATGGCCTCCAGCAGGGCCGACTGCGTCTTGGGAGGGGTACGGTTGATCTCGTCGGCCAGGAGCAGGTTGGTGAAGACCGGTCCGGCGCGGAAGGAGAACTGCGCGCTGCGGGAGTCGTAGATGAGAGAGCCGGTGACGTCACCGGGCATGAGATCGGGCGTGAACTGGATGCGCTTGGTCTCCACGTCCAGGGCAGTGGCCAGCGATCGCACCAGCAGGGTCTTGGCGACTCCGGGAACCCCCTCGAGCAGGACGTGCCCACCGGCGAGCAGGGCGATGACCAGTCCGGTGACTGCGGCCTCCTGACCGACGACGGCCTTGCTCACCTCGCTGCGCACGGCCACCAGTCGCCGGCGCGGGTCGTTACCCACGTCCGTCTGGGCAGTCGGCTGGGCGATGCCACTGGTCCCCGGGGTGCTCGGTGCCTGGTGGGCAGATGGCGGGTGAGGATCACCATTGCCCGCGCCGACGGCGCTCGGGTCGTGGATGGAATCGGTGCTGTCCGTGCTCATGCGGAGTGAACCTCGCTCTCGAGTTGGTCAAGCTGAACGGCCAGGGTGGCCAGGGCCCGGTCACTGCTCGGCGGCGGACCGTAGAGAAGGGCGTCCACCGTGGCCGGGACAATACCGGAGGCCTGGGCGACAGCGGCTATCACGTCACCGCGCGAGGCCCCGGGAGGCAGACCCAGGGCTGCCCCTAGACGCAGTGCGGTTCCCGAGCGCAGGGCCTCGGCCGCCCGGGGACGGTCCGAGCCCTGGCGGTACAGGCGCCCGCGCGCAACGGTGGTCTCGGTGGAGCGCACGACGACGGGCAGGTCCTCACTCATGATGCGACCGAAGCGACGGCCCTGGACGATGGCCAGGACGCCGGCCATGACGACGAGCTGGAAGATGAGGACCGGTAGCCAGACGGGCGTGGTCGGGGAGTTCCACACGGTGGGGGTCTCAAGGTGCTGTCCGTCCAGCCATAGGACACGGTCGTGGTGGCCCAGTGCGCGCACGGCCAGGGCCGCATGGCCCTCCTGAGTCAGGCGCGCGTTGGTGACTGGAGCGGCATCGGGCAGAACGCGCAGCGTGGCGCCACTGGTCAGAGTGTCGCTGGCATAGGCGTAACGGTCTTCGCCCACGGGGAAGCAACCGATGGCGTCGTCGCCCTCGAGCGACACCGAGGCGTGCGCTCCGGCCAGGCTCTGAGCGGCTTGGGCATCGGCGTCGGCACACTGCGCGGTCAGGCTCGTGGACTCAGGAGATGCGGAGCCCTTGGTGGTCATGTCCGTCAACCCCGTCAGTGCGTTGCTACCGCCTTTGGCGCCAACGACGACGACGTCCCCGCCCGCGCGGGCCAGGGCCTGCCTGTCCTCCCGGCTGAGAAGGTCGGCGTTGACCACGGCAATGGTGGCCCCGCTCCGACTCGCATCCAGCGCCTCGGAGACGTTGCCCGCCTGGCTCACGGAGATGCCCTCCTGGCGCAGCAGCTCGGCAACGGCCATCGTCCCTGAACCCTTGGGATTGTCGATCGCCAGCGGAGTGTTGGAGGTGACGGGTGTGGTCCACAGGCCGATGAGGGTGGGGATGAGCATGAGGGCCAGGGCGATGGCGACCGGGCGCCACCGGTGCCACCTTCGTGACCAGCGCGGATTCGTCACCTGGTCACCGGTGGCACTCGTCTGGGAGGGGCCCTGTGGAGAGTGCGACGTCTGCGCAGACGCGTTCGTGGGTGTGCTCATGCCGGTGCCCCTGGGGCCGTGGCCGAGGTCGTGACGAGAGGCTGGTGATGCTTGGCGGGCAGCGTCGTCCTGGCAATCTGGTCGGCCAGTACTCGCATCTGCTCGTCCTGAGACCGGGTCGAGACCACGTGACCATAGAGAACGGCGTCGAACAGGTGCGCCGCATCGTACAGTGGGGGCACGACCTGGTGCTCGCCGAGGGCCTGATGCGTCAGGGTTGCGGCCTCCAGGGCTGTCATACCCGGGTACTCGTCGATGATTCCGCGTTCATCGAGGGAACGGATGATGGCGCGGAAGCGTTCGACGACGGCGGTGGCGAAGTCGGCTTGTGCGGCCGCCTCATCCGCCGCCCGGGTCAGGGTAACGGCGTCGCGGTCGTCGGTGAGCACCGACAGCGAGGGCTTCGCGACCCGATGCGCTGAGGAGATCCTGGTCAGCAGGAGGATCAGCAGTGAGATGCCGACGGCGATGACGATGACGACGATGACCGTCGATACCCAGGAGGGGACCCCGGGGACCATGCTGCCGGTGTCGAGATGATCCAGGATCCATCTCCAGATCCGGTCCCACAGGTTGGGCTTCTCGTGGTAGATCTGACGGGAGAGTTCTTTCTCTGCGGCTCGCCGTGCCTCATCGGCGTCGGGGGTCGCGGGGGCCTTGAGACTGATCGTACTGAGGCTGACCACAGGCGGCTCACACTCCGGCGGCGCGCCGCAGTTCCACGTCCAGGCCCTCGGAGCGCATCCGCAGGTCGGTGTAGATAAGGGCGTTGACAGCGGAGTCGAAGGGAAGTGTGGCGGCGGTGACGATGTTGCCGAGCAGAACCGACACACCCAGGGCGAGGATCCGAGCACTCGGTGCCGCAGCGGCGAACACCCCGGCGGACAGCATGCTTATCGGAGTTGTCACTATCGCGCTAGCGAGGCTCATGATGAGTAAGGAAAGGATCTGAATCCCCACGACCCTCCAGAAGTAGCCGCGGGTCAGGGCCCACGAGCGAGAGATCCCCTCGAAGACACCGACGTTCTCCAGAATGAGTGCCGCCGGCGCCAGGCTCAGCTTGCAGTACAGGGCGAATATCCCCAGGCCGACAAGCGCCACGAGAAGGAAGAGCCCCAGGATCGTCAGAAGGATGGTTCCTACAGCGTCGTCAGGAGAGGCGCTATCGACGTCGGGGATGCGGAGACCGAAGAAGAAGGCGAAGAAGACCCCGATGGCTGCCGCTAAAACGGCAGTGAAGACGAGCTGGATGATGACTGCCTGGCCGATGAGTGCCCACACGCGCGGCTTGGTCCGTTGCCACACGTCGCTCAGGGATGCCTTGCGACCCAGGATGGTGCGTGAGACGGTCACGATGAGCAGGCCGGTGAGAATCGAGGAGGCGAACATCGTCAGGATGCTGTTGACACCGGACTGGGCGTAGAGGCCGAACAAGGATGACCACTGCTTCTCCAGGTCGGCCGCGTCGGGTTGGCTGGAGGAGGAGTAGGGCGAGGAAGTGCCGAGCCGGTCGAAGAAGTAGGTGGTACCCAAGGCAGAGATGAGGCCGAGGATCGTCATCACTACCAGCGAGGGGATGAACATCGCCTTGGGATTGGCGCGTAGGGACTCGAAGGAGCCTCCGAGGATCTCCCCGATGGACAGTGGCCGCAGTGGGATGATTGACGGCTTGGGCGCCAGGACCGACGCGTAGCCTCCGTATCCCGGGGTTCCGGAGGCGCCCGGGCCTGCCGGACCACCGGGATGAGGAGGATAGCCGGTGCCGGCAGGACCCTGGCCGCCGTACGCCCCGTAACCCGGCTGGCCGCCGGGGGCATTGGGAGGGTAGCCGGGAGGCGGGCCGGGCTGACCGACCGGAGGCGTCTGGTAGTTGCCGTAGCCGGGGTACGGGGATCCCTGTGGCGAGCCCTGTGACGGGTAGGGGAAGGGAGAGGTGTCTGTGAACGCTCCGGCGTCGGGGGCCTGCCATCCGTCCTGGTCGCCTCCAACGAAACCGTTTCCTGAGGCGGCAGGAGCCTCGCGGCTCGGGTCTCCGCCCGGGTTGAGGCCGTCGGGGTGCGGGTCGGTACTCATGGTCCCATGCTGTCACGCCTTCCCGTTGCTGCGCTCTCCCCCTGGAGGAGGAAATCTCGATGCAGGGTCGCCGGCGGCCTTGTGAGGGTGTCCGGGCGGCGCCACGAAGGTCACGGTTTGGATGCAATATTCCTGGCTCGCGTGTGCGCCTGCGTTACTTTTTTCCCGGAACTGAAGGGAATCTCTTAAATTCCTGAAGAAATTGTGAACGTCGTCTCGGTGGCCCAGATGTCCCTTGGGACATGGGGCTCATGCCAAGATACGGGCTATGAGCACGCGCATTCTGGTCGTCGACGACGATGCATCCCTGGCCGAGATGATCGGCATCATGCTGGAGTCGGAGAGCTACACGCCCACCCTTTGTCATGACGGAGCCAAGGCCCTGGACGCCTTCCATGAGGTCAACCCCGACCTCGTTCTCCTCGACCTCATGCTGCCGGGGCTCGACGGCGTCGAGATCTGCAGGCTCATCCGCTCAGAGTCCGACGTGCCGATCATTATGCTGACCGCGCGGACCGACACCCAGGACGTCGTCGCCGGTCTGGAGGCCGGGGCTGACGACTACGTGACCAAGCCCTTCAAGTCCAAGGAGCTGCTGGCCCGCGTCTCGACCCGTTTGCGCCGTACCAACCCGGGAGCGGCCGAGCACGTGCGCGCCGGTGACCTCGACATCGACGTCGCCGGTCACCAGGTCAAGCGCGGCGATTCGGTCATCGCCCTGACTCCGCTGGAGTTCGAGCTGCTGGTCACCCTGGCTCGCTCGCCGTGGAAGGTCTTCACCCGCGAGGAGCTGCTCAGCCAGGTGTGGGGCTACCAGCACCCGGCCGATACCCGCCTGGTCAACGTTCACGTCCAGCGCCTGCGGGCCAAGATCGAGAAGGACCCCGAGCGTCCCTCGATCGTGGTGACGGTGCGCGGTGTCGGCTACAGGGTCGGCGAATCCGCGTGAGCGACGGCGCATCGGGCGCCCTACAATGAACCCGATGCGTAATTCAGTGGGCACGTCGATGGGATCATCGGTGGGCACTGCGGAGGAACGGCTCGTTCGGCGTCTGCCCTTGCCGGGGCTGCTGCGCCGCAGTCTTGAGGTGCGCATGGTGTGTACCGCCACCGTCATCGGCCTGCTTCTCATCGCGCTGCTGCTGACCTTCGTGACCGACCGGATCCGGTCGGAGGTATTCGCCGATCAGCGGGACGTCATACTCGCCGACGCCGCACTGCGTGCCAGCGTTGCCCAGGCCGAGTTCGACTCGACCACCGCCGTGACCGTTGATGAGGTCTCCGCAACTGCGGAGCAGCAGGTCAACAACGCCAAGAACTCGATCTCCTCCTCGGGAGGGGTGGGTGTTCTCATGCTGCGCAATGAGCAGGAGACCTCGACGACGGTCGTCAACGACCTGGAGACCGACACCCGTCTGCGCTCCCTCATCACCGACGAGATGTCGCAGGCCCTCGACGAGGGCGGGGCGCGCTCGCAGTACTGGCAGTCGGTGGCCGTGCCCAATGATGAGGGAGGCACTGACCCGGGTCTCATCGTCGGTACCCGGGTGAGTCTGCCGCTGGCCGGCGAGTACGATCTCTACCTCGTCTACAGCCTGGCCGGGGAGCAGCGCATCGTCTCCCTGGCCTCGCGCAACATCACCATTGGCGGCCTGGGCTTTCTGGCCATCCTCATCGTCGTGGTGTGGGCCTTCACCCGCTGGGTGCTCAGTCCTGTGCGGCACACCGCCCGGGCCGCCGAGCGTCTGGCCTCCGGGTTGCTGGCGGAGCGGCTGAGCATCGAGGGGGAGGATGAGATCTCCACCCTGGCCAGATCCTTCAACCATATGGCGACCTCATTGGAGGACCAGATCGAGCGGTTGGAGTCCCTGTCCAAGGTGCAACGACTCTTCGTCTCCGACGTCTCCCACGAGCTGCGCACCCCGCTGGCCTCCATCCGCCTGGCCACCGAACAGATTCAGGACGCGCGCGAGGAGATCTCCGACCCCTTCGCCCTGCGCAGCATCCAGGTCCTGTCCAGCTCGGTCGACCGCTTCGAGACCATGCTCACCGACCTGCTGGACATCTCCCGCATCGACTCGGGCAACGTCAAGCTGCGCCTGGAGGAGGTTGACCTCGCCCAGGTGGTCGACACCGTCGTCGAGACCACCCAGTTCCACTTCGACGCCACCGGCACCGAGCTGCGCCTCCATCTTCCCGAGGAACCCGCCATCGCCGAGGTCGACGTCACCCGGGTTGAGCGCATCATCCGTAACCTCGTGGTCAACGCGCTCGAGCACGGCGAGGGCAAGCCGCTGGATGTCACCGTCGCCGTGGACGACGACGCGGTCGCGGTGCGGGTACGCGACCACGGGATCGGAATGAGCCCCGACGTCGTCGCCAAGGTCTTCGACCGCTTCTACCGCGCCGACCCCTCGCGCAAGCGCAGCCTGGG
>ERZ773083.2770-NODE-2770-length-10555-cov-11.129238_pt1 | contig 10555 bp, 8 predicted proteins | sample MGYA00511465_ERZ773083 | MGnify/ENA primary metagenome ERZ773083 (study PRJEB29015, sample SAMEA2738001) | human oral metagenome | biome: human oral; feature: human-associated habitat; material: dental | place: China | collected 2060 ... | reverse complement strand
ATTAAAAGGTGAAGATTTAGGAGATGCTTTAAACTATCTTGAAGAAGAAATGCCATTAGATGTTGTTTATTATGAATCAACAGCTGTTGCAGTTGAATTACCTACTTTTGTTGAAAGAGAAGTAACATATACTGAACCAGGATTAAGAGGAGATACTTCTGGAAAAGTTATGAAACCTGCAAGAATAAACACAGGATTTGAAGTTCAAGTTCCTCTATTTGTTGAACAAGGTGAATGGATTAAAATAGATACAAGAACAAATGAATATGTTGAAAGAGTAAAAAAATAATTTTAATTAAAAAATGGTGCAGTTCAAAAAAAGCACCATTTTATTTTTATTAATAAATATAATCTAATATTTCATCAAGTGTATCACTAGACATTTCATCAAGTATATATTTCTTTTTAATATTAATATTTTCCCATGTTTCCTTTGGTTTACTCAACTTCTCATCAAACATATTTCTACCAGAAGTAGTTTTCATTTTATTAGTTGAGAAATTGATGCTAAATTCTTCTTGTTCACCAGAATTTCTCATAAATGAATTATTATCAAGTCCAATAAGTTCAAATCTATTATTTTGAAATCTAAAAGTAAAAACAGTTTGTGAAGCTGAATAACTTCCAGCACTTAAAAAATAATCAAAGTTTATTCTTAAAGTATTATTCTTTATACTAATACCAGTTAAGGTATCCATAAGAGTAGGATTTTCCTCATCATTTTCACTTTGAATAAAACCTTTATCGTTTTTACTTGCCAAAATATAAGTTCCATCTTTCTGTTTAAATAGAACTAAAAGTATTCTTGGGTTTAGATTTAAATAATCAGGACCTAAGACATCATTCTTTTTAATATTTTTTTTATCATCTTTTTCAATTACTATAACAGTATCTTCAAGCTTATCCTTATTTAAATCCCCATTAGTAATAAGAATTTCCTTCCAACCTTTTGGAATAAAATCATTAACAGTTTTTGCTTTTGTTGGAAAATCTTCTCCAAAAATATAAATTGAGCAAATTAAAAATAGTGATAGAACAAAAAATAATTTTCTTTTCATAAGTTATCTTTCCCTTTTATTTATAATAATATTAGAATTTAAGTATAACATTAATTTTTAATTTAGTAAAATACTAATACCATGCTGAAATAAAGACAATATAAAAAATATGGTATAATATACAAAGTTAATATTACCAGGAGGAAAAGATGGTAGAAATTGAAAATGAATCAAAAATAAAATATAAATATGATGCTTTTATAAGTTATAGACATATAGAACCAGATTTAACAATAGCCAAAATTCTTCATGAGATGATTGAAAAATTTAATATACCAAAACATTTAAGAACAGTATCAAATGAGGATGAGGAGAATTTAATTGATAATAAACATGTATTTAGAGTTTTTCGTGACCGTGAAGAACTTTCTACAAAAGATTTAAGTACTATGATTGAAGAAGCAATAGCTAATTCTAAAAATTTAATAGTTATATGTTCAAAAAGAACATCTCTCAGCCTGTGGTGCAGAAAAGAAGTACAATTATTTAAAAAGATTCATGGAGTAAATAATATTATTCCTGTACTTATTGAAGGAGAGCCTGATGAGTCTTTTATTGAGGAGTTAAAAAACCTAAAAACTACTTTTATAAATTCTGAAAATATGGAAGAAGAAAAAAATATTGAGCTTCTTGCAGCAGATATTAGACCTGAAGAGATAAAATCTCCTGCCTTTAAAGGTTATGAAATTTTAGAAAATTCAAAAGACCCTAAATTAAATGAACTTACAAAAAAATCTTTAGATATTCTAAAAAAATCAGAAATTTATAGAATAGTTGCAAGTATGCTCAATGTAAATTATGGAGATTTAAAATTAAGACATCAAGAAAGATATTTAAAAAGAATTATATACACTTCTGTTGCAGCAAGTATTGCTATGCTTATATTCGTTGTAAGTGTAACAACTTTATATCTAAAATCTGTTACTTCAGAGAGAAAAGCTAATGAACAAACATCTCTTATGACTTTAAATATGGCAAATGAAGCAAATTTACAAGGAAATAGAATATTAGGAGTTTTAATAGCTCAAGAAGCTATGAAAAATGTATCTCCTAAAATGGAAAAATACAATAAATTAAAAGCTCAATATGAAAATGTTTTAAATAATTCATTGATTACCTTACCATTTTCTAATCAGTTTATTTTGGCAACGGAAAGTGAAACAGAAGCTTTTGGAATAAGTTCAGATAGTAAATGGCTAATAAGTTCAGGCTCTTTTAATAATGCTATTATTTGGAATTTAGAAAATGGGGAAATTCAAAAGACTTTGACTTTTGAAGCTCCAGTTGTTTCAATAGCACTTTCTCCAGATAGTAAGAAATCTTATGTAGGAACTGCTAATAATAAAATTTTTGAAGTAAATATGGAAAATTATGAAATTAAGAATATATTTGGAGATGCTAATCTTCCAGCAGTTGCAATGAGAGTCTCAAAAAATAATAAATATTTATTTGCTTTAAGAAATGCTTTAATACTTGATATTTTTGATATTCAAAATCAAAAAAAATTATATTCATTTACTTTTCCTATTGATAATACAATAACTGGATTTACTGAAAATCCTCAAACAAATAATTTCTTTATTTTAAGAAAAGATAACTCTATAACAGAATATGATATAAATACAGGTGAAGCTTTAATTGTCCATGCTTTAGCAACAAATTCTGAGAAGAATTTTTTAAGAAAAATGACTGTTTCAGATAACGGAATTCTTTTTTATTCTGATATTCAAGATAATACTGAAAGTATTGTTATGAAAAATCTTCAATCAGGACAAATTAATCATGCTACAAATGTTAGAATTTTTTCTTCAAATATAGTAGTGAATAAAGATGCTTCTCTATTATATGTAAATTCTCTTAATAATTTTATTACAAGATTTGATTTATTAAATTTAAAACCTGACGAGGAAATAAATGTTCCTGAAAGAGCAACATATCTTGATACAAAAAGAATTCAATATAATGAAAGTATAGAAACTTTTGCTTTAAGTCCTGATGAAAATACTCTTGCTGTTGTTTTAAAAAATATGACAGTTGGTGCATTTAGTGGAATAAAAAATATGACAACTAATTATAGTTCTGAATTTATTTTGAATGAAAAGAGTACTCATAAAGCTCCCATTGAAATCATAAGATTTACTCCAGATAGTAAAAAAATTGTTACATCTGCTGATGATTATACAATAAGGGTTATGGATACAGAGTCAACAATAGGAGAAAGCCAATTACTAGACGGAAAAATAGTTGCCTCATCAAGAGATAAAAATTCTATTCTTATTTTATCTGGAGAAAAAATTTCAAAATATAATTTTGATACAAATAAAGAAGAATTTATTGCACTTCTTGACCCAAAATTTCTTAAAATATTTCAAGAGTTTGCTATAACAAATAATGTTTCATTGGTGGCACTATCTGATAGTACAAATGGAGCTTCTGCTAGTGTTTTTGATGTAAAACAAGATAAAAAAATATATACTACAAAACCTCATATTGTTAAAGAGGGTATGTTACCTTATATTTTAGAATTACAATTTAGTAATGATGGTAATTTCTTATATACATTAGGTCCTGATAATCAATTATTTGTTCATAATGCAAAAACAGGAGAATTTCTTTTTTCTCTTGAAGATAAAGAAAATGGGGAAGCTATTTCATTTATAATGAGTAATGATGATAATTTTGTTGCCATAAACTATATTACCAAAAAATCAACTATTTTCTCTCTTAAAGAAAGAAAGATTATACAAAAAATAGATGGAGAAGTTATGGCTATAAATAGTGAAAATAATAATATTAGAGCAATATATGGACAAGTAGATAGTAAATTATTTATTACAAAACCAAATAGTGAAGTTTTATACTATGCTGATAATAAAATAAAAACTAATGTTGGAAGTTTAAAATTTAACACTATAAATATCTCATTTGATGGAAAATATTATGTTTCAAGTAATCCTAAAAATAATACAGTTATAACAGACTTAATTACTGGAGAACCTATAAGAACTCTTTATAGTAGTAATAATGACTTTTTTATATCACTTCCTGTAATAAGTAAAGATAATAAAAAAGTTGCTTATAATGAAAGTAAAGATAAAATAGTTATAATAAATATGTACTCTACAGATGAACTTTCTCAAATTGCAAATAAAACTTTAAAAAATAGACGGTTGAGTGAAGCAGAGCTAAATTCTATTGGAAGGAGAAAATAGTAGATGAAAAAAATCTCAAATATTATAAAACATTATTTTAATAAAAATCTATGGATTATATATATTCTAGGATTTGTATTAAGTTTAATTGGAAGTTTTCAAGTTTATCATGGTAAATATGATAGTATATTAAAGGAAATTTCTATTATTTCTGTTTCTGTTTTAAAGTTATTTCTTTTTGTTCCTATAGAAGGTTTTACAAAACAAAATCCTTTGACTTATGAACTTGCTATATGGATTGCACCAATAAGTACTTTATTAGTAACATTTTCTATTTTTAATAAGTTATATACAGCTATTAAATTAAAAATTTCTCATTTTTCTAAAGAGCATATAATTGTTATGGGATACAATGATTACAGTCTTTCGTTTATGAGAAATTATATTAGTTTAAAAAATAAGAAAAAGATTTTATGTGTGTTACCTGAAAGAATAGCAGAAAAGGATATAGATATCTTAAATAGATTAGATGTAATGACTTGCACTATAGATTATATATCTGGGTTGAATGATGAAAATATAAGAATTTCTTCAGAATATAATTTTGCCTCTGTGGATACTATTATTTGTTTTGAAGATGAACCTAGAAATTATGGCTATTTAAAATTAATTTCAGAACTTATTGGTAAAAGTAAAAAGAAAAAAAATAAAACAGTCAATGTATATGTGAATACTGTAAATAAATATATAAGAAATATTGTCCAACATAAAATGGATGAAATTAAAATTTTTGATATAAAATATTTTAATATATATGATTTAATATCTTATAACTTAATCAATCTTAAAAATTTTAAATTGTATGAAACAAGTGGACTAAAAAAAGATTGGAATCAAATAAAAGAAGAAAAAGGAGAAAATTTTTCTCTTGATGATTTCTCAAATTTAATAGGTACTCCTAATATATTATTGATAGGTTTTAAAGATTGTGGAAAAAGCCTTTTTGAATTAGCAATAAATCAAACTCTTGTAAATGCAAAAGAGAATGTGAAAATTACTATTGTAGATAGAAAAATATCTAATATAATTGAAGAATATAAAGCTACTATAAGGGAACTTAAAAAGGTTGCAGATATTGAATTAATAGATGGTGATATCAATCATATTAGCACACAAAATAAAATAAGAGAAAATCATAAAAAAGCTCCATTTACAGCTGTATTATTTTCCACTAAAAATTGTACTGAAAGTCTTATTTTTATGGATTTACTTGGAGAAGAAATCTTTAAGAATGTAAATACTGCTGTTTTCTGTGAAAATATCTGGGAAAATAAACCATTGATAGAATCTATTCTTTTAAAATATTCTAATATAACTGTTTTTGGAGAATTAATAGATGTTTTAAATTTTGAAGCCATAACTAATGAGCCTTTAGAAATAAAAGCTAAAGAATTTAATGCTTATTACAAGGAAATTTCAGGAAAAATTATGAATTTTCCAGAAGAAGATATTTCTATTGAAGAACAGTGGAATTCTCTTTCAAATATAAAGAAAGATTCCAGTAGAAGTCAATGTATGCATCAAAATGTTAAGGAAGTTCTATTGACAAAAATTGCTCAGATGGAAGGATTTTCTTCTGTTGAAGAATTACTTGATAGATGGAAAGCTATGATTAATTTTGTTTCTGTAAAGGAGCAAATTAATATAATTGAAAAAAATTCTGCTATGAATTATATGTCAGCACTTGAACATAAACGTTGGAGTAGTTTTTACTATATGAAAAATTTTGTTTATTCTGAAAAGAAAGATGAAGTGAATTGTACACATAATTCATTGATAGATGATTGGAATGAATTTTTATGTAGTGATAAAAGAGAGCAAGTTATTTATGATTTTATTTCTGTTCTTAGTGTGAAATAAATTTTAACAATTTTCTTCTTGACAAATTAAAGAGAATAATGTATCCTAGTAAAAAATAAAAAAAGGAGGATGCCATGAAGAACTTAAATAAGATTATTACAACTAATCAATACTGGTGGAGATATACAGTGAAAATTGTATATCTAAATTTGTATTGTTAGAAAAAATCTTTTAAGCATATTTTATGGTATCTATGAAAAGCAATCTAACATGGTTGCTTTTTTTATTTACCTAAAATTTATAAAAGATATAAAAATTAGGAGGAAGAATGAAAAAGAATTTTATTTATTTATATTTAATTGTAATTATAGTGTTAATAGCTTGTTCAGGAAAAGAGGATGATAAAAAAGAAACTATCCAAATTATACAATACTGTATCCTATGCAAAATTTTGCATATAAGAAGAATATAAAAGGTATAGAAGTTAATAAGAGAGGATTTCAAAATACAATAGTAGAATAAGGAGTAAAAATGGATATAAGAAAAAAAGCAGAAAATATTAAAGATTATATAATTGAAATGAGAAGATATTTTCATCAAAATCCAGAATTATCATTAGAAGAATTTGAAACTACAAAGAAAATAATAGAAGAATTGAATAAAATGGGAATAGAAGTTTCAACTTTTAAAAATGGATTAACAGGTTGTGTAGGAACTATAAAAGGAGCAAAAGAAGGGAAAACTTTATTGCTAAGAGCAGATATTGATGCACTTTCTGTCCTTGAAAAAACTAATTTAGAATTTGCCTCAAAGGTAAAAGAAAAAATGCATGCATGTGGGCATGATTGTCATATAGCAATGTTGTTAGGAGCTGCTAAAATATTAAATGAGATTAAAGAAAGTTTTTCAGGAACTATAAAATTATTTTTTCAACCAGCAGAAGAAATTGGTATGGGAGCAAAGCTTGCAATAGAACAAGGTGTTATGGATAATGTTGATGCTTGTTATGGAGTTCATGTTACACCAAGATTTGATTCTTCTAAAATAAATATGCAATATGGTGAAAGAATGGCAGCAACAGATGTTTTTAAACTTACAGTTGAAGGAGTATCTTCACATGGTTCATCTCCTCATTTAGGACATGATGCAATAGTTGCTTCTGGTGCAATAATAACAGGACTTCAAACTATTGTTAGTAGAATAAATAATCCATTAAAACCAGCAGTTGTAACAATAGGTACAATCAAAGGTGGACAAAGATTTAATATCATTGCTAATGAAGTTGTTATGGAAGGTAATGTAAGAACTTTTGATGAAAATTTTAGAAAAGAGATTGAAAACTATATAAGAGAAATATCTGAAAGTATTGCTAAAGCACATGGATGTACTGCAAAATTAGAGTATAGATATGGAACAGGAGTAGTTATAAATAAAGATAAAAATCTTGTTGATATAGCACAAAATGCAGTCAAAAAACTTTATGGGGAAGAAACTTTAATTGAGATGGAAAAAATAACAGGTGGTGAAGATTTTTCATTACTTATGGAAAAAGTTCCAGGAATATTTGGATATATAGGAACAAAAAATCTGAATATACCAGGCTCTGAAAAAATAAATCATCATGAATGTTTTACAGTTGATGAAGAAGCTTTAATTAGGGGAACAGCCGTAGCAATTCAATTTACTTTTGATTATTTGGAGGGGAAATAATGAAGAAAAAAATTATATATTTGGCTATAATAATACTTACAATCTTGTTTGCATGTTCACAAAAATCGAAGGAAGAAAAAAATAAAGAAGTGGTTCAAGAAAAGAAAACACTGACAATGGCACAAAAAGCTGAAATAAAAACATTAGATCCACAAAAAGCTACTGATTCAGTATCTAGAAGTATTATTCAAATGATTAATCAAAGATTAGTTAATATTGATAATGATGGAAATATTGTATTTGAAATAGCTAAGGAAATAAAGACAGTTGATGCAAAAACTACTCTTGTAAAAATAAAAGATAATATAAAATTTAGTAATGGAGAAACATTAACAATAGATGATGTCTTATTTTCTTTAAATAGAGCAAAAGAATCGCCAAAAATGGCTCAAGATTTCTATATGATAGAAAGTTTTGAAAAAGTAGATGATATAACTTTAAAAATTAATACATATTATGAAGCAGGAAATTTACTTCATAAATTATCTTCTAGTGGAGCAGGAATCATAAATAAAAAATCTTTTGAAGAAAACGAAGATAATATTGTAGGTTCAGGAATGTTTAAAGTAAAAGAATGGGTTTCAGGAGATAAATTAGTTTTAGAAAGAGATGAGTATTTTGAAGATACAAGTTCTAATATAAATAAATTAGTTATAAAATTTGTTCCTGAAGCAAATAGTAGAATGATGATGTTAGAAACAGGAGAAATTGATTTAGCAAGAGATTTATTGCCATTAGATTTTAAAAAGATTTCAGAAGATAATAAATATACAGCAATAGAAATTGAAACTCCTAGTAATATGTTTTTAGGTTTTGATTTAAGAAATGAACTGCTTTCTGATAAGAGAGTAAGACAAGCTATTGCTTATGCAATAAATAATGAAGATTTAGTAAATACTATCTATAATGGAAGTGCCACAGCAGCAACTTCACCTGTCCCTAAGATGACAACAGGTCACAATGAGAATTCTAATTCTTATCCACAAGATTTAGAAAAAGCTAAAGAACTTTTAGCAGAAGCAGGCTATCCAGATGGTTTTGATATTGAACTATATGTAAGTGAAGATAATCAAAGAGTTGATATGGCAATTATTATACAAGATAATTTAAAAAAGATAGGAATAAATGCTAAAATAAAAACTTTTCAGTGGGCTTCATATGTATCAACAATAGAAAATCCAAATATAATAAAACCACTTTTTATAATGTCATGGAATATATCTAATGATGATCCAGATGAAGTATTGTATCCACTTTATCATAGTTCACAAATAGATGCACATACTAATGTAATTTTCTATAAAAATGAACAATTTGATAAATTAATTTTGGAAGCAAGACGAATGACTGATAAAGAAAAAAGAATGAAAATATATAAAGAAGCACAAGATATAATACAAGAAGATTTACCTCATTATACTTTGGTTTACCCAAAACAAAATTTTGCTTTTAAATCAAATATAAAAGGTATAGAAGTCAATAAGAGAGGATATTTTAATTTTCAAAATACAATAGTAGAATAGAAACTCCTTGAAATATATAAAAATAGAACTATTTCTAAATATTGAGATAGTTCTATTTTTTATAAAGAAAAATAATAATGAAAGAAAAATTCACAAGCTTCCTGTTCAGTTTGAAAATAATGTTCATCTGTAAAAGCATGACTATCAGCATAGCAAACTATCCAATTATCTTCTCCTTGAATTAAACACCTATCATTAAAATGTAATTCTGTTGTTATATAATAAGTTTTTAAATAATATTCTTTTGGTTTTTGAGCTTCAACTTCTAAAACCTTTAAAAGTTCAAAAACTGTTTTAATTGGAAGGTAAGATAATAACTTTTGTCTTCTGAGTTCATTCTTTTTTTCTATGTGTAGAGTTGCAAAATGTGTCCATATCTTTAAAACAATAATAACAGGTAGGAGAATAATAAATTCTATAAATAAAATTTTAAGAAATACCATAATATTAATTCCTTTTCATATATTTAGTAATAACTATCTAAGTGTTCTAGCTCGTGTTCAAGTTTAAATAATTTTAACTCTAGTTGAGCAACTTCCTCACATAAATTTTGAAAATATGGGGCTTCAACCCCACAATCCCAATTATCTATTTCTCTATCAATCTTAGATATATTATATTTCAAATTTTTTACTTCTTTTTTTAATTCAGATCTTTTCTTATCTCTTTCAAGATAATTAACTTTTTCTTTTAACTCTTCAATTTCATAATTTAAATTACTATCATTTTGATTAGGTTTTAATAAGTTAAATAAAGAAATAGCTCCTAATACTTTCCAAAACATTAACATCATCTCCTAATATATCATAATATTATTTTATAAAAAAAGAAGCTATTTTTCAATAACTTCTTTAAGAATTATAAACTAAATTTTATTTAAACTCTTTTTTTATTTCTGCTATCCAATCTCCAATTCTTTTTGGAGTTAGATTAGGTTGATTTTCTTCATCAAGAGCAAGTCCTATAAATTTACCATCCTCTATAATACTTGTTTCTTCATAGTGATAACCATCAGTACTTGTAAATCCAACTACTTTACCACCTTTTTTTACTATAACATCATATAGATGTCTTATTCCACCACAGAAAGATTCTCCAAATGCAAATTGATTTCCAAGTCCAACAAGTCCAACTACTTTACCAGTAAAATCAATTTCTTCTAATTTTTTTAAGTTATTCATCCAAGCTGCATGAGCTTCTCCAACTTGATAAGTAGGTGTAACAAAAATAAGATTTTCAAAATTTTCTATTT
>ERZ773083.2764-NODE-2764-length-10584-cov-8.185203_pt1 | contig 10584 bp, 12 predicted proteins | sample MGYA00511465_ERZ773083 | MGnify/ENA primary metagenome ERZ773083 (study PRJEB29015, sample SAMEA2738001) | human oral metagenome | biome: human oral; feature: human-associated habitat; material: dental | place: China | collected 2060 ... | reverse complement strand
TTCACTCATCCAACGGTGAGTGAGGCATTGAACGATTTATTTGCATAAAGGAGGAGTATGAATCATACAATTTTCGACAAGGCAGTCTGGACTATGGAGAGCGTGTGGATAAGCACATGACGGAGGTGATACGGCGCATACCAAAAGTGGTGCTACACGACCATCTGGATGGCGGCTTGCGCCCAACGACCATCATTGAGCTTGCCGAAGCAGCTGGCTATGATAATTTACCGACGCATAATCCCGATGCACTCAAACGATGGTTTTTTGATGCTGCTAATGCTGGGTCATTGCCACAATACATTTCCACATTTGAGCATACCGTTGGCGTGATGCAGACGACCGCTGCACTCGGTTGAGTAGCGCGTGAAGCAGTTATTGATCTGGCGGAAGATAACGTTATATATGCTGAGCTACGCTTTGCGCCAGAATTACACCAACGACAAGGACTTCATTTGCAGGCAATTGTTGATGCTGTGGCTGATGGATGTCGCCAGGGAGAGAAGCTTGCTCATCAGCAAGGTAAGGAAATTCATGCGCGGCTTTTGTTGTGCGCCATGCGTGATGGAAACCGTAGCGAAGAAATTGCTCGACTGGTGGTTGATAATTATGGCACCAATTCGACAGTTGTAGGGTTTGATATCGCTGGTCCAGAAGCTGGCTATCCGCCAGAAATCCACGCCGCTGCGTTTAGTATATTGCGCGAAAATTCTATACCATTTACGATTCATGCTGGCGAGGCTGATGGTGTACAATCCGTCAAAAGTGCGGTGTCGCAAGGAGCAAAACGGCTGGGGCATGGTGTGCGTATCATTGAAGATGTGGCAAACGATGGAACGCTTGGCGCGGTTGCACGGTCTGTTCGCAACGGACGCGTTGTGCTTGAATGTTGCCCAAGGTCAAATGTGCAGACTGGTGCTGTAACTAAGCTCTCAGAACACCCACTACCGCAATTGGAGAAGCTAGGGTTTGCCTGTACAGTAAATCCGGACAATCGGCTGGTGTCTGGTACGTCGATGAGCGGAGAAATGGGTGTCTTGTCGAACGAATTTGGCTACACGTTACAGCAATTACGCAAATTAACAGTGACAGCCATGCAGGCTGCGTTTATCGATGAAGCACGGAAGCGGGATATCACAGAGAGGCTGATTATACCTGGATATGAGAATGGTATAATGGGTATATGAATCACACAATTTTCGACGACATCGTATCAGGTAACATGAAATCTTGGAAAGTTTGGGAGGACGAGAAGTTTTTGGCATTTTTGACGCCATTTCCAAATACGCCAGGTTTTACTGTGGTGATACCAAAACAAAATCCAGGCGATTATGTCTTTTCTTTGGATGACGAATTGTATACTGAAATGATGGTGGCGGTGAAAAAGGTCGCGAATATTTTGGAGCAGGCCTTTGATACGCCGCGCGTGGCACTGATTTTTGAAGGTACGGGCGTGGCGCATGTGCATGCTAAGTTGGTGCCGCTGCATGGTGATTTGGCGAAGGGAATTGGTTCGGCAGTGTCACATGAGCAGGCATTTTACGCAGAATATCCGGGTTGGCTGACCACTGCTGATGGTCCAAAAATGGACGACGCTCAGCTGGACGAGATTCAGGCGCGGATTTTGGCGGCGCAGGAAGCAAAATAACGATCCGTTGATTGGAGCAAGGAGGTTTCATGGCAGTACGTGGTAAAGCGCTGGTGATAACAATAGCCGGTGTCGTGGTGGTGCTGGTCGCAGTGTCTGTTGCTTGGGTGTTCCTGTGCCCAAGTCGTAGTGCTGACCTGCAAAAGGCTCACATTCAGTGGCGTGATTATGACCAGTCGGTGAAGGACATTCAAAAGGTCATTGCTGATGATGCGGCTAATGGCGAGGTGCGTCCAGAATCTCGCCCAATTCTGAAAACTCACGGCAAGAAAACTGCGCGGGCGGTGATGATTCTTCATGGCGTCAGCGGTGAGCCGTCGGCGATGGCAGAGTTGGCGGATTGGTTGTATCAGGCGGGATACAATGTCTACGTGCCGCGAGCACCGCACCATGGCCTGAAAGATGGCAAGCAGCACGGCAAAGTTCACGCCAGTGAATTGGTGAAGTTTATGAGTGATAGTGCTGGGTTGGTTAGTGGATTGGGTGATGAGCTGGGTGTGATTGGTCATTCGGGCGGTGGCACGTTGGCAACGTGGCTAGCACAATATGGTGATGGATTGTTCTCGCGAGTGCTGCTGCTCTCACCGTACTACGAGCCGGACGCTTCTCAGGTGCCAAAGTGGCAAGTGGCACTGCTGCGTAATGTCTACGGCAATCATCTGCTGCCAGACCAGTTCTTTGACGGCGCGTTGTCGTACCGGGCGCTAGCAAACTATGTCATCATCAAGCAAAATTATCGCAGTGATTTGAAAGCTCAAGGGTTGAAGCACGTTGGTTTGATTATCGGTAGCGAGGACCGTCTGATTGACAGCACCATGGCGCGTGATATTGCAGAAAAGATGGCCAAAAACAGTGGCGCCACGTTTACAAATGAAACGACGCCAGCACACATGGGCGTTGGTCATGAATTGATATGGCCGGGAGATAAGTCTGTGAAGCAATACAAAAAAGAGCTGTACGACATGTACGTACGGGTGTACGAGCGGTGAACATCCTCCTTGTTGAAGACGAACCGGCAGTTCGTACTGGCACCGAGCAATTCCTCCGCCAGCGCGGCTTTACGGTGGTGACGGCGACCAGTGGTGAGGAAGCACTGGAAAAATTTGCTGGGGCGGATGTAATTATTCTTGATATTATGTTGCCAGGTGTGAGTGGTATCGAGACGCTGCACCAAATTCGTCAGACCAGCGATGTGCCGGTACTGATGCTGACGGCACTACATGATGAGCCGACGCAAGTTGCGAGTTTTGACGAGCTGGCGGATGATTATATGAGTAAGCCGTTCTCGCTGGTGATTTTGGAAAAGCGCATCAGGGCGTTGCTTCGCCGCCAACAGTCTGTCAAAAAAACCTTGTGGCAGTGTGGTCTGGCTTCGGTGGATTTTATGGCATATCAAGGGTTTTATGATGGCACTGACGCGCACCTCAAGCCCAAGGAAGTGCAGCTACTCAAGCTACTGGTGGATAATCCAAACATGGTCTGGAGCCGGCAAGCTATTATCGATAAGTTATGGCGTGATGACGAGGTGCCGTTCGACCGAGTGATTGACGTTTACATCAAAAACTTACGCAAAAAATTGCACCTCGACTGCATTATCACGGTGAAGGGAGTGGGCTATCGCTATGAAGCGGCTTAAATTATTTCCCAAAACATTTTTGGTGTCAATCGGCCTGTTTGCAGCGTTGATCATCCTGGTGCATGCCCTGGTCTACACCTTGATGCCGCAATTTTATCTGCAACAAAAAGAGCGCGAGGCGGCGGACAATCTCACGGCGCTCGTGGCTGAACTACGCGGTAAATCGACTGAGGAAATGCGCCGTCTCAGCCAGGATTTTGCTCAGGTGAAAAATGTTAATATCACGCTGACGATTGATGGGCGCGACCAGTATTTTCAAGGGTTTCAGTCGATCAACATCGTGACGGATAGTAGTAAATCGGTCGATACCAGCGTGGTAAAAATCGCTGATGGACAAACGGTCGATCCGCGCTCGGTGATTTTGCAGCAAGGCAGTGTGGCGAATAGCCAAGGTCAAACGATCGCAGTCAAGTTGCTGGCCGACGTGGCGCCCGTCACTCAGGCCAAACTCGCTACGCTGCACGTATTGCCATATACCATGCTTGGTTCGCTGTTAGTGGCGCTGGTGTTTTCTTACATCTATAGCCGATTTGTGACGCGACCGATTCGCCAGATGGCGGCGGTGACGACGACCATGCAGCGGCTGGAAAAGGGTGCGCGTTATCCAGTGAATGGCCGTGATGAAATCGGCGTGCTGGGGCGAAATATTAATGAGCTCTATCAAAATCTGTGGCAAACGATTCGCTCGCTGGAGCATGAAAATAAGCGGATCACCCAACTTGAGAAAGAGAAAATTGCCTTCCTCCGTGCGGCCTCGCACGAGTTGAAAACGCCGTTGGCGGCCCTCCGGATCATGCTTGAGAATATGCAACTCAACATTGGCGAATATAAAAATCGCGATCAGTACCTGGCGGAATCGGTAGCGCAGGTTGACCGCTTGGCGGCGATGGTGAATGATGTCTTGCGTTCTGGTAGTGTCGCCGAGCAGGCTTTGTGTCAAGAAAAGCGACTGAGGATTGACAAGCTAATCGCCGAGGTGGTTGATGATTATACACTGCTGGCGAAAACGCGCGGCATGACTTTCACGATTGACGCACATCCGACGACCATTCGCGCCAACCGCGACATGATGCGCCACGTCATCTCGAATCTAGTGTCAAACGCGGTGCGCCACGGCGATACCGGCAGCGTCATAAAAATTACTTGCGACCAGCATGAGCTGGCTATCGAAAACGCCTGCAAACCACTCACCAAACAACAACTCCAGCATATCTTTGACCCGTTTTATCGCAGTTCTGACGGCACGAAGCAACATACCGACAGCAGTGGCATCGGCCTCTACACCGTGAAAATGCTGCTCGGTACCAAGGGCTTGGACTATGACTTCACGCCGCACGGGCGGGGTATGCGGTTTGTGGTAAGGTTTGGTTAAGACAGCGAGGTGTTACACTATACTCATGAACCTCACCTACGCGACCACCAACAAATATAAACTCGCCGGAGCCAAGCAAGCACTGGCTGGAACAGGCGTCAACCTGATTGCGCCAGACGAAGCCCTGCCCGACGTGCCAGAAATCCAATCCGACGACCAAACAGCCGTCTCTGTCGATAAGGCGCTAAAGTACTACGATCTACTTAAACGTCCGCTGGTGGTGATGGATTCAGGCCTGTTCATCGATGAGCTGAACGGCTTTCCCGGCGTTTACACCAAATACGCGCTCGACACTATCGGTATTGACAGGATAATTCAGCTGCTCGGCGGCGGCACTCGGGCGTACACGCAGCGTACAATTACTTATTTTGACGGCAACAAACCGCAGACGTTTACCTTAAAACTGCACGGCGTATTGCTCAAAGAACCGCGCGGAGATAACGGCCGCAATTACGATACATATTTCTTGCCGGATAATCATGATAAGACGCTCGCCGAAATGACCGATGAAGAGAAGGCGGAGTTGACGGCAAACGTTTGGCGGGAGTTGGCAGCGTGGTTACATAAACGCACTGGAGTAATCCATGAGTAAGTATGTATTTGACAAGCAAAAGTGGCAGAACTTAACAATATTTGAGCAAATGGGCAACATCGGCTCGGAGGTCGGGCGAGCGTTTGCCGCCCGGCGCCGCGGCGATACGACTGCGATGACTAGCGCCTGGCAGCGCGGCTTGGACTTATTGGACGCCACCGCCGAGCAGCTTGCCCGCCAAAAATCGCCAAAACTCCGCGAAGTCCTGCGCGCCCGCGAACTATTCACCGGCATGGAGGACGAATCGTTGGAAGGCTACTTTATGTGGTTTGCTATAGCGGCGCGGAGAGGAAGGTGAGTACAAAGCATCGCTCGCGTAACTGCCCGCATTCAGCCAAGATTTTTGCTCAATCTAATCATCTCGTCGCACTTGCCAGATTTTTCTATCTCAGCTAAGCTCATCGTTTCTATCTCTGTCGCTAAATCCCATATCTCATACAGCGGGCGGTCGCTTTCGGCAATATCGTAATGTGCCGTCAAGTTGACAATCTTATACGCTATATTATGCACCGGCCATAGCCTCAGGCAGTTATCCGACAAAAGTGCCTTAATGTATTCGACAACATTTGATCTAGAACTTAGATTCACGTCTATTTTATCAATACCTTTGTCGTAGCCAGCGATTTTTGCTAGCTGCCGCCATAGTTCTAAGCGCGTATTTGCGTCGTGTTCGTTACAAATCAAATTTGCCAGGGTAATGAACTCAGAAACCAATGGCTGCATCTCGGTAGTATTTATACGTTGAAGCTGTGAAATAGCCTCAGCAATAGACCTATCATAATCAACGCCCAGCAGCGGCAAATACTCGTGCACGAATAACTTCACATCACCCTGATTAGCTACGGGGCGCAATTTATCCGTCCAGAATGTATCAATGTCGGTACAGATTAGATGATTGAGTGGCGGGGTATTCATATAAACTAATGATAGAACGTTTCAGGTAAAATGGACAGTTTTATGATATGTCCAGGTCTGGGGGCTAAAGCTGAGTCGAGTCGTACTTCAGGCTGCCGTCAGAGTTGAAGGTGATGTGGTCGTGGTCCTGATCGCTCTCTCTACTAGCAGCAGCCTCCTGCGCGAGAGACTCGTCCTTGTAGAAGTGCAGGTACTCGGTACCGCCGTCGTCCCGCTACCTCTCCAGGACCTTCTCGTCCTCGTTCTCGGCGTAGATCTGCCAACCCATTTCGAACTCCTTCTGGAGCCGGGCGGAGAAAAAGTTATTCTCTGCGAAGTGGAGCATCTCAAGCCTGGTGGCTTCAGGCGAGACACTGGCCTCTGCGATTATCAATAATCGAACCCGCTGTCAAGCGATTGCGGCAAGGTCGTTGTATAATATCTCGCTTGTTCTTGTTGGTATAGTTGATCAATGTAATACTAGGGTATGGCACGACCGGAATTAGTTAGAACGGACATGGATTTTTTCGCGCACTTGGCGGACGATATTGCGCAGGCGCGTAGGAAAGTTTTATTGCAGACTATGTCGGTAGACTTTGGTGGCTTGGACCAACTAGCTGAACCCATGGTACGAGCGCAGGCTAATGGTGCGGAGGTGTCACTGGTGTATGATAGATATTCGCTGTTTGATGCCTGGACGAAGGAAGGTCGAACTGGTGTCAAGGATTTGCGGCAACATCTGGGCGTGCTGTCTACTTATGGTATTACTGTTATACCAACTGGACTAGTTCGCATGAATCTCTTTGCGGGGCGTCACCACATAAAAACATATATCACTGACGATATAGTTTATGCGGGTGGTGGTGCAAATCTGACAAACGATACTAAGAAAACGAGTGATTTTATGCTGCGTTATGACAATGCTGAGGCAGCCGAACGGTTGTTTCACCAGTTGCCAGAGATAGCGAGCCGTCGGTTCGCGGGTGTCGTATTACCATTCGATGACCAAACGAGCTATTTGGTAGATGGTGGTCAGCGTGGACGGTCGCCTATATATCAGCAAGCGATTGAATTGATGGCTGATGCCGATCAGGCAACAATCGTTTCCAAAATGGTGCCAAACGGCCCGCTAGTCGAAATAGCACCGCCAGACACAAAGTTTTATTATAATCGTCCAGAATTGGTTGGGAAATTTAATCGCTTGTCGTTGCGCTGGAATGAACTAGCAGGCTGCGTGCCGCCAAATTCATATACCGGTGACATTCAGCTGCACGCGAAGCTCTGCTTAGCTAGGCGTAGCTTAGGTAGGGTGGCGTTAACCGGCTCGCATAATTTCAATACACTAGGCGTGCATTTCGGCACGCAAGAGTCGGCGCTGCTCACGACCAGTGAGGAGGTCTGCGATCTGCTGGAATCATATATAAAAGATTGTGGCACTGCAGGATAGGCGCTTTATGCTTATCAGTTATATGATTATATCTTTGTTTATTGTACTTAAGAAGAGGACTACTACTATGTGCGTGATTGATTACTCAATTACTTCGCTCTGATTGCCGTACTTTACGATAATTTCTGTTGCTTTAGCTACGTCGTTTATATTGTCTGGTGTGGCGATGGCGCGCCAACCAGCACCACCGAGTAAAATGCCTAAGTCACTTAGCAGCCGGTCGACATCAGGTGCTGTTAGTGGGCTATCATTATACGATACGTTATGTAAATAATCGGCAAAGCGCTGATTTATGCCAGGCGAACGCAGATTGCGGGCGGTAGCTGATACGCAATTAACAATATCGGTAAACTGTATTGGGCCTGCTTGAGTGCTGACGTGTAGACTATTGGTAATAGATGCCTCCTCGCGATTATATCGAACAAAGTCGTCGTTATAGTAAGATCCAAACTGATAGCACAGTTTCTGGCTGATAGATAGATTCAGGAAGCGCGCATACTCGTGGAATAGTGGTAGCGTTTCGGGGCGCTGCCTGCGGTATTGTTGTTCCAGCTGAAAGTGCAATTCAAGTTTGTGCGGAATAGCTGCCGGATGGTCGGTAGAATAGATTATGTCTCCATAGTCGCTAGTATTCTCGCTGGTGAGCCGCTTCACAGTGTCGATGTTTTGCCATGGGCTAGCATCTAGGTTGTGTAGTTCGTGCATCATCTTGCCGCTATCGGCAACATATAGCTGATTCGATTCCTCAGCGAATAATTGGTATAACGCTAGAGATACAGGTTCGTTGTCTATACCTCCGAAGTCAGTTGGCAGGATTGGTATTTGATTAGTTAGTCGTGTGGCGTCGACAGTATACCATGCGCTCTTGATGATTATAGTGCCGTTAGGATAAGTATGTCCGTTGAGCGAATAATCAATCAGTTGATATTGATCTTGCTGGTATAGGAATTCTGTAGCTGTCGACACGAACATATGCTCGTACAGATGGGCTAATTGCGGACAATTGTGATGCTTGACGAGCGTTAAGTATTTCATCTTAAATCTAATTATAGCAAAGAATTAAGACCTGTTCTACGCGCGGTTTCGCAGACTATATATTTAAGCCTGTTGTATAATATCGAGTATGAAAACGCCAGAAATCAAGCAGCAACTAGAAAAGTTAGATATCAGCGAGGCTGAGCCGGTAGTTGTCGGCAGCGGTATATTTGATGTGCTCGGTATCCGTGCTAGCCGCGATCTTGATTTGCTGGTGAGTGAAACGACCTTTCGGCGGATTGCGGCGCAAGACTATGAAATATCGTACCATTCGGATGGCTCGGAGGCGCTGCTGATTGGTGATGTTGAGCTGATGTATGATTGGTTCGGTGAAGACGCGGCTGTCTTGGCGACAGACGCTACTGTAATTGATGGGTTAAAGTTCATGCCGCTAAGCGAGATTCGCGCCTGGAAGCTGCGACAAAATCGTCCGAAAGATCGGATTGATGTGAAACTAATCGACGATTATATAGCCAAGCAGTAGTCAGTTTAACGCTCAGATATTCGTTAAAAATGCTATACTAATAGATAGTATGAAAGTCAGCCTAAATATAGTTAAACAATTGATTAATTTTGAATTACCGCCAGTGGATGAGTTAGTGGCGCGGGTCAATCAGCAACTGGGCGGGGTCGAGGAAGTGATTGACCTGGGTGCTAAGTACGCTGGCGCGCGGATTGTGCGGGTGGTTGAATGTGATAAGCACCCGAATGCCGACCGCTTGAGCGTCACCAAGGTTGATGATGGCGGTGTGGTGGCGGATGTGCCACGCGATGAGAGCGGCCTGGTGCAGGTGGTCTGCGGTGCGCCAAATGTGCATGCGGATATGTGGGCTATTTGGTTGCCGCCGAAGAGCACGGTACCGGCGAGCTTTGATGACGATGAGCCGTTCGTGCTGGATGCGCGGCCGCTGCGCGGTGTGCTCAGTCAAGGTATGTTGGCGGCGGCGGACGAACTGGATATCGGTACGGATCACGAAGGAATTGTTGAGATTACTGAGAATGATGTGCCGAGCGGTGCGGAGCTGCGGGTGGGCGCCAGTTTCGCGGAAATGTTTGGTTTGGACGACTACGTGCTGGATATCGAAAACAAGATGTTCACCCACCGGCCGGATTGCTTTGGGCAATTGGGCGTGGCGCGCGAGATTGCTGGGATTTTCGGTCGGAAATTTACTAGTCCCGATTGGTACAAAGATGATCAGAAATTTGCTGGTGGTGAAGGTTTGGAATTGGAAGTTTTCAACGACGCGCCAGAATTAGTGCCGCGCTTCATGGCGGTCGCGATCAAAAATGTTGAAGTCAAATCTAGCCCGCTGTGGCTGCAATGCCAACTGGTAGCCATAGGCGGCAAGCCGATTAATAGTATCGTCGACGTCACGAACTATGTGATGCTGATGACGGCGCAGCCGACGCATGCGTATGATTATGACACATTGCACGGGTCTACACTCGGCGCGCGGTTGGCCCGACCTGGCGAAAAGGTTAGTTTGCTGAACGACAAAGAATATGAACTGACGGCGAATGACATCGTCATTGCCGACGGCGAAGGTGTGATTGGCTTGGCGGGAATCATGGGCGGCAGCAGCACCGAAGTTTCTAGTAAAACGAAAAATATCGTCCTGGAGTGCGCCACCTTTGACATGTACGCGCTGCGCAAAACTGCGATGCGCCACGGCGTGTTTACCGACGCGCTAGCACGGTTCAACAAGGGTCAGTCGCCGCTGCAAAACGCTGCTGTATTGAAACAGCTGATGAGTATGGTCGGCGGGGTGCAGGCGAGTGAGATGTTTGATTTGAAGCAATTTGATGACTGGCTTGATGATTATTTTGATGGAAAATATACACAAGCAAATATTGATATTGATAGTAAGTTTATCAATGAGAGATTGGGCTTGGACTTATCTGACAATGATATTTGCGACTTGTTGAATAACGTGGAAATAAAGAGTCATGGTCCGGAAGA
>ERZ773083.2763-NODE-2763-length-10586-cov-3.508024_pt1 | contig 10586 bp, 12 predicted proteins | sample MGYA00511465_ERZ773083 | MGnify/ENA primary metagenome ERZ773083 (study PRJEB29015, sample SAMEA2738001) | human oral metagenome | biome: human oral; feature: human-associated habitat; material: dental | place: China | collected 2060 ... | reverse complement strand
ATAGAGAGCTTATAGGAAGCTTATACGAATCTTGGACGATTGGTATAGGAAGGGTATATAAGTAGTTGATTCATACTGTGATACAACAACGCAAAAAATGTTAAAAACGGGGTTTCGAGGCGAAAGAAAGGGAATCCTCACCCCGTTCACATACTCTCCTATTCGGAGACTTCTCCAAAGGAGAGGGGGAATGTAGCGACAGTAAAGGGGGAGTGTAGCGACGGAAAGGAAAAGAGATAATTAGAGAATTAGCAAATTAGAAAATTAGGAAATTTGGAGGTTAGCAAATTTGTGGGAGAAGTTTAGTGGAAGTGTAGTGACGGAAAATCAAAAGAAACCTCCCCCTTGCCCCCTCAGAGAGGGGGAGTGTAGGGACGGAAAGGAGAAGGGGTAATTAGAGAATTAGCAAATTAGAAAATTAGTAAATGGGGAATGTAATGATGGGAAAAAAGGGGAATGTAGGGACGAAAATAGTTGTTGGGCGGGGAGGTCTCGTAGGACGGGGGTCGGATAGAGGGGGCTTGTGAGAAGATGTTATGCGGTTAGCATTTTGGTGCATTGGGCGATGCGTTCTTCTAAGGAGCCTTTTAGGATATGGTATTGTATGCCGTGAGCGTTCAGATGTTGCTCAAAAAAAGCAAATACGCTCTCGCGCTCGTGGGGTTTATCGCGGAGGTCGTCGGGTTGCCAAGGGACATCTACATAAGTGAGAAAAAGGGTGTGGTAATGATGTGTGAGGGCTGCACGCTCTATTTTTGGGTTGCATTTGCCATAGTAAAGGTAAGAATAGACCATTAGTTCGAGCAGACAGGTGTCGCAGAACAAATATTCATTGGCTTGCTGGATACGTTTGTTTTCGAGAGAAACTTGTCCGTGAGCGATGGGAAGGAGGTCGTCCCAGGTGCAGGTGAGATGCTGAGTGTCCCACTTGTGTTGCAGGTAAGTGCGCATATACTCCTCAGCCCATACGGTTTGGAACTGCTGGGCAAGAGTACGACTGAGAGTGGTTTTGCCGGTGCACTCAGGACCTACAAAGGCGATACGCTTTATCGGGCTGTCTCGTTGCGCAAGTGTTGTTTCCATTCTCTATAGCCCATAATGGCAATAATGGTGAATAAAAAGTACTGAAAGGAGGTGAATAACATTCCTTTTTTGAGGTAGAGGGGTACTGAAATGAGGTCGCCGAGAATCCAAAAGACCCAGTTTTCTACTTTGCGTTTTGCCATTAGCCACATTCCTATCAAGAAAATGGAGGTGGTAAAGACATCGACATATTCGGTAGGGAGGAAGTTGTGGAATCCTAAGGAGATTCCCTGCATAGAAAAGTTGTTTTTGATGTAAGGTTTCAGGTAGTATACCGCAGTGACAAAAACCAAGCTAAAAACACCTAAAAGAGTACAGATTTGCCAATCGCGACGGGTGGTAGCGGAGATAGTAATCACATTGTCTTGGGCGTTCTTTGCCCATAGTATCCATCCGTAGATACTCATCGCTGTATAATAGGCATTGATAAGCATATCGCCCCACAGCACGTAGTGCCATAGCAGGTATACAAATAACACCGTGCTGATGATACCCGTAGGGTATACCCATATATTTCCTTTTTTAGCCAGCCAAACACTGAGGAACCCAAAGAACACACCTATGATTTCTAAAACCACTAAATGGGTAGGGACTCCTTGATACTGACTAAAAAACCAATTGAAAAACGCTTCCATATCAGATACTCAGTTAGGCTTGCTCGCTGGCTTTACTTAGAAGAAAGGTTTATACTCGTGGCGGTCGGACTTTACGATTTTTACGTACATCAGTCCGCGTTCTACTAAGTCGAGGGCTTCTTCTATTTCGGTGGTGAGGACATTCATCACTTGGGTATACTCTCCATAGACTTGGGTACTGAGAGGGTTTTCTTGTACGATGAGCCCAGAGGCGCGCAGTTTCTTGATAAAGTGAATGATAGGACGCTCGTAATCGTCTTGCAACGGGCTAAAAGTAAGTTCAACAGATACTTTCATAATGGTGAATGATTAATTATTAAAGGTTAATTTATATTCGGGACAAAAGTACAAATAAAATGGGAAATTACAATTATTTTAGTACCTTTGCGCAAAAATGTAGGTATTATTAGGTTTGGGAGGAACTAAGAAAGTACTAAAAAATATATTTTTTGATATAGTATAAACATCCCCCTAACCCCCTTGGAAGGGGGAAATGGAGGCGGTAAAGTGAAGTATGCTTATAGTATAAACATCCCTCTAATCCTTTTAAAGAGATAACCTCCCCCAGTTCTCTCAAAGAGGGAGATTTAGAGACGCTAAATAGACATACCCAGCTACGCCTGCGAGCTGGCTATCTTCGAAGAGGGAATTAGCGAATTTAAGAGGGAGTATGCTTGATGTTTTTGGCTTAATGGAGGATAAATTATTTAATGAATGAAAAAACGGCTTTTCTTACTCGATGCTTATGCCCTTATTTTTAGGGGTTATTACGCTTTTATCAAGAACCCGCGTATCAACTCCAAAGGGTTGAACACGTCGGCTATTTTGGGCTTTATGAACTCTCTTTTAGAAGTAATTAAAAAAGAAAAGCCCGACCACCTTGCTGTGGCTTTCGACAAGGGAGGGAGTGTGGAGCGCACGGAACTCTTTGCCGACTATAAAGCCAATCGGGAGGAAACGCCCGAAGCCATTCGGTTAGCAATCCCCTATATTCACGAAATCTTGAAAGCCTTGCATATTCCTATTATCGAAAAAGAAGGTTATGAGGCTGACGATATCATCGGGACACTCTCTAAGCAAGCTGAAAAGCAGAACTACCAAGTGTATATGGTCACGCCCGATAAGGACTATGCACAACTTGTGAGTGATAATATCTTTATATACCGACCTTCGCGCGGAGGTAACGATGTGGAGATTTGGGGCGTAAAAGAAGTACAAGAGAAATTTGAGGTGCAAAATCCTTTGCAGGTAATAGACTTCCTCGGAATGATGGGTGATGCGGTAGACAATATACCTGGGCTTCCAGGAGTAGGCGAGAAGACCGCTAAAAAGCTACTTGCCGACTTTGGCTCTATGGAAAACCTTCTCGCTCATACTGACCAGCTGAAAGGCAAACTGCGCGAGAATATAGAGAGCAACAAGGAAAAAGGAATCCTCTCTAAACAGTTGGCTACCATTATGCTGGACGTGCCTGTAACGTTTGATGAAGAAGACTTTGCGATGTCCGAACCCGATTTTGAAGCGGTAGGGAGGATATTTGAAGAGTTAGAATTTCGTCAGTTATTACAGAACTTTCTCAGAACGTATCAGCCCCAGATGGCAACAACACCCCCGCCACTTACAGGGAATAAGCCCACAGAGGGGCAGTTAAGTCTCTTTACGCAAGGCGACCTATTTGCCCAACCGCAGGTAATGAGCGAGAAGAAGAACAGTACTAATACACCTCACTTCTACCAATTAGCCGATACCCCAATGGCGCAACAACTGCTCTTGCAGAATTTATTGCAACAAACCGAAGTGTGTTTTGATACCGAAACGACCAGTGTGAACGCCCTGGAAGCCGAATTGGTAGGGATTTCCTTCTGCTGGTCGGCTCATAAAGGTTATTACGTACCTTTCCCTACTGATAAAGCAGAAGCAACAAAACTGCTTGAAACTTTCCGTCCGTTCTTTGAAAATGAGCGTATTGGTAAGGTAGGTCAGAATTTGAAATACGACCTTAAAGTATTGCAAAACTACAACATTGAGGTGCGAGGCACACTCTTCGATACGATGATAGCCCACTATCTGCTGAATCCAGATATGCGCCACAATATGGATATCCTCAGTGAAACCTATTTGAACTATACCCCTATTGCTATTGAGAGTTTGATAGGTAAAGGTAAGGCACAACGCTCTATGCGTACCGTTCCACTCGACCAAGTGAAGGAATACGCCGTGGAAGATGCTGATGTTACGTGGCAACTCAAAAACGTATTTAAGGAGGAAATGCCCAAAGTGAACGCCGAGAAAATCTATACTGATTTGGAAGCGCCTTTGATAAAAGTGTTAGCCGCTATGGAACGCGAAGGAGTGAACCTCGATGTACCTTTCTTAAAAGAATACGCTAAGGCCTTAGATGCCGATATTGCACAACTCGAAGCCACTATAGCCGAGCAGGCAGGGGAGAGCTTCAATTTGGCATCGCCGAAACAGTTAGGTGATATTCTTTTTGAAAAACTGAAAATTGACAGCAAACCTAAGAAGACAAAAACAGGTCAGTATGCTACTTCCGAAGAAGTATTAGCCCCCTTTGCTTCTAAGCATAAGATAGTAGCCGATATACTTGAATGGCGACAAGTGCAGAAGCTGAAATCTACTTATGTAGATGCCTTACCTTTGGAGGTGAACAAACTCACCGGTCGTGTACACACTACCTATATGCAAACGGTAGCTGCGACGGGTAGATTGAGCAGTAATAATCCTAACTTGCAGAATATTCCTATCCGCACTCCTCGCGGTCAGCAGGTGCGCAAGGCGTTCATCGCACGCAATCCTGATTATGTGCTTCTCTCTGCCGACTATTCGCAAATAGAGCTTCGCATCATCGCTGCCCTGAGCGAAGAACACAATATGATTGAATCATTCCTCCGCAATGAGGATATTCACCGTTCCACAGCTGCCAAAGTGTTCCACGTGCCTTTGGAAGAGGTAACTCGCGAACAGCGCAGTCACGCCAAGACAGTGAACTTCGGGATTATCTATGGTGTATCGGCATTTGGTCTCTCGGCTCAAACCAATTTGAGTCGTTCAGAGAGCAAGGAATTGATAGATACTTATTACGCTACGTATCCCAACCTGCGAAACTATATCAGTAAGCAAATACAATTTGCTCAAGAACACGGCTATGTAGAGACCGTATTGGGAAGGCGTCGCTATCTACCCGATATTCATTCTCGTAACCAAGTAGTGCGCGGAGCAGCTGAGCGCAACGCTGTGAATGCTCCGATACAGGGCTCGGCTGCGGATATCATCAAAATTGCGATGATACGCATACAGCACGAGTTGATTCGCCAACAACTTCAAACCCGTATGCTCTTGCAGGTGCACGATGAGTTAGTGTTTGATGTACCTAAAACAGAGCTCAATATCGTTAAGCCTCTCATTAAAGAAGCGATGGAGAGCGCTTTTAACCTTGCAGTTCCCCTTGTGGCAGATTTAGGGGTAGGGGATAACTGGCTCGATGCACACTAGAATCAGGTAAGAGGTAAGAGGTGAGGCGACGCAAACTTTGGTAAAGGTTGTGGCTCAAAGGTGTCATCTCCTTGTTAATTGTCAATGTAAATTATGTACAAGATATTTCCTAAAAAACGCTATCAAAAAACTTTGAGTATTCTCAAACAATATGCTCCTCAGGGAAGCACTATCCTCGATGTGGGGGTGGAGAATCCTTTTTCGGCAGTAATGCAACAAGAAGGCTATACTGTGCTCAACACTACGGGGCAGGATTTGGATTTTGAATCACGCACCCTACAAGCCTTTAAGGCTGATTTTACAGTGGCTTTGGAAATTTTAGAGCACTTGGTAAACCCTTTGGCAGTCTTGCAGAATCTCCCTACTAAAAGAGTACTCATTACTGTGCCCTTGCGCCTTTGGTTTGCCAAAGCTTACCGCAATACGTCTGACCCTCGCGACTGTCATTATCACGAGTTTGAAGATTGGCAATTGGATATGCTGGTAGAGAAAGCGGGCTTTCGTATTATTTATAGAGAGAAATGGACACACCCTGTGAAGAAGTTAGGTTTACGTCCGTTATTGCGATATTTTACGAATAGATACTATGCCGTGGTTGCAGAGAGAAAATAATGGTTTAATCTGCCTTCGGGAGAGAAATTAAACAAATTGCAACAAATCAAACAAGCTATAGCACGACAGATAGGAGCGAGCTAGACGGATTTAGCACAGATGATTCTTTTGTAAAACATCATTGTTCCACGGATTGGCTCAGCTTTAGCTGAGGAATTTCACGGAACAGTAATGAAAAAGCAAATGTAAATGTAAATCAATATTGTATATATCGAACTGACGTTAAATTATATTAGGATTGAACCAGTCGTCGGTGCGGTCGAAGAGGAGTTGCCAAAGGGTGCGATTGGTAAGATAGAAGCGAGCTGTAAAGCTCATTCCTTTACCTATATTACCACGATAGCCATTTTTCAGTTGTAAATAACCTTTGCTGATTCCACAGCGTATTTTAAATAAGCCTTCGCCTGTTTGCTCATTTACTACTAAGTTTTTATCTATTTCCTTTACACTACCGTTGAGCAACCCCCATTGGTTATAATTATAAGTGTCTATTTGAAAGCGTACGTTTTGAGAGGGGTGTATAAAACCAATGTCTTTTGGAGAGACTAAACACTCGGCTATGAGGTTTTGTTCGGGAGAGATAGTAGCAATAGTTTGCCCTTGAGAGAGAAAGTTGCCTTGACGAATGCCTTTGTACTGTGCAATAGTGCCTGTGATGGGTGCTATTACTACATAATTTTGTTGTTCTTGGCTGAGGCGCTTCTCGTCTGATTGCAATGACTGCAATTTGCGTTCTACTTCTGTACGCTGTGCTTGCCATTGTGCATATTGTTGTTGCTGGGTGCTTTGCACTTGGCGCAAGAGTTCTTCGTGACGATAGTATATTTTTTCATACTCAGCTTTAGCGATTACATCTTTACTAAAAAGCTGATTGGCACGATTGAGTTCCTTTTTAGCTAAGGATAATTGTACTTGCAACTGACCTATTCTTTCCAAAAAAGCAGCTCTTTCTTGGGCGTATTGTGGTGTTTGCAGGGGTGTATTTTTGTGAGAGACTAATGCAGTAAGGTCTTGTAATTGTGCGTTGTAGTCTTGCTGTTGAGTACTGACAAGTTGTTGCTGTGTATTTAATAGTTCTGTAGTGATAATGAGCAAGGTATCACCTTTTTGGACGTTTTGGTAGTTTTGAGAGAGAAAGCATTTTACTACCCTACCACTTGTAGGAGCAGTAAGTTCTGTATCCTCGAAATTGGAACGTATCACCCCGCGTGCCGATACTGATATAGGCACTTTGATAAAGGGCAACGCAACCACTATTGCTGTGAGGAGCAGGAGGATAGTAAGGTAAATAGGGTGTTTCATAAAAGAGTTTTTATTTATTAGGTTATTCTGAATACCCTTTTATGGCAAAAGAAAGTCCTGCACCCAAAGGAATTTTCTCAAAAGTTGTATCGTAGCGTGCATAGCCTAAAGAACGTGAAGCTGGGAAAACAATGCGAGCTTTTTCCTCTCCTTGTATGTCTATAGGTTGTAATTCTATCCATATTTTTCCTTTTGGGATAGGAACTCTGAATTTTTCCACTACGTCTATTTTACTTTCTGTTTTAGGAATAGTGATATAGATAGGTTTTTCAGTAAGAGGACTCATTTCTTGCTGGTTCATCTGAAAAAAGTTTAGGCGAAAGACTGCTTTTTCAGTGTTATTTTTAATACAAGTAATATGAAATTCAGTGGCTACCCAATTATTTTTGAGATTCACAAAATCGCCAATGGTTTGAGGAATCTCCTTTTGCTCTTTCATTTCTTCTGGTGTGAAATATAGTGTAGCCCCTACAAAACGAATTCCTTTTCCCTTTAAAGTTTTTAGCTGCTTTGTTTTTGCTGAAACATCTATAGGCGCAAGCATTATTTCTTTTTCTGTAAGGACAATAGGTTTGTTATTCTGAAAGTCTTTTGCACAGATAGCTCTTCTTTCGTGACTAATATGTGAAAAGTAAATACTATCAGTAGGCTTGGGCTGTAATTTTTCTAAGGAGAAATTGCCGTGTGCATCACTAATTGTACCTTTGTGAGTGCCCACAATACCGATGTTTACGTATTCGATAGGTGTGCCATTATTGGATACTATTTTGCTTTGAGCAAATGCAGTGAGAGTAAAGAGAAATAATAATAACGTTGTTAGTTTCATATTTAATTACAATTAAGTTTTACTACAAAATAATTTATGTAAAGGAAAGCTACTTCTTTTTCTCAGGTAAAAGAACCAAATCTTTTTCTAAAAGACTTCCAAAAGGCAAGGATAACTGTAGAGGAGTTTGTTTGTCCTTAAAATATGTTGTATTAAAAGAATGAAAAAAATTACCAAAATCGCTTTTAAGAGTTACATTTTTCACTTCGGATTTATTCTTTTCTTCCTTTAAGAAAGGATATATCTCAAAAATATTTGTTAAAGAAATTGCGTCTTTTTTGAATGTGGTTTTTATATCAATCAGACAACGATATATACTAAAATCTGTACTATTAATTGCTTCAAAATCTATACTTGTAGGAAATTTTTCGTAGATATCTTTATGCTTAATTACATTTGTTCTTCTAGCAAAAGAGCCCCTAATACTATCCTTTGGGAATAAGGCATTCAAATAACAGATGTATTCATTATTCTTTTTTTCTATATTTCCTGCACCTTCTTGTTGACGATAAACAATGCTATACTGTTGCTCATTTTTCTTTTTCAGAGAATAATTTTTATCCAAAGGGAAATGCTCATTAGCAATAAAGTCGAACAAACCATTATTTCCCATAAAGAGAGGACTTTTTTTAAGAACTTGTAATTTTTTGCTTTTTGTGTTTTCGTAAGCTTTAATAGCAATAATGTTATATTGTAATTTATTTCCTTTTTTAGGAAGATAGAAATCTATCCAACCTTCTGTATAATATATTGGGATGCTATCAGCATATTGATAAGTGCGAATATAACACTTTAACAAAATATAATCAGGTTGTTGTTTGCTAAGAATAACCTCTGGCAACTCATAGATTTTATGAGATAATAATATTTCTTGTTTTTCTTTTAAATCTTTTACATTTAACTTTTTAGATTCATAGGAAAGGTGGGACGTATAAACAATATCTGATGAATTAGATATGTTTACTTGTCCTTTATCATTAGAAATTCCCTTAATCTCACCTTTGCTATTTTCTATAACAACAGCTGAAATAGGGTAATGAGTAAGGCTGTCTAAAAGTGTGATGTTTTGAGCTTTTACAGCTCCAATATAAAAAAGTAAAAGATATAAGATATTTTTCATAAATTAGAAATGAAGAGCAAAGGCTTCTAGAAGCCTTTACTCTAAATAATAGGTTTAAAAAACTTTTAATCCAAAAAGATAAAGATGGGTATTATGACGAATTCCTTAGAATTAAGTTCTTGGAAACCTTTAAAACTGTCAAGTTTTCTTCACTCCTTGAGCTTCTACTTGTTGGGTTCTTTTGTTTACTCTACAACCTCGTATTCATACCCTTTTATGGAGAATGGAATACCTAATCCTAATGGAAATCTTTCTACTTCATTTCCATAACGCATCCATCCAAAAGAACTTACGGCCCTAAACTCTACAGAAGCATCTTTATCACCTTCACCATCAACCCACCGCAAAGCTACCCATATAGTGCCTTTAGGGGCAAAAATAGAAAATTTCTGCACAATATTCTGTTTCTTTTTAGAGTAGGGAATACTGATATAAATAGGCTTCTTAGTAAGAGGGATAAAAATATTATGTTCTTTATTACTTTGATAGACCTCTATACGAAATATTGCTTTTTGAAAAGTATTTTTATTAACACTTAATTCGAATTCTGTGAGTTGTGTATCTTTTTTAAGAGTAATAAAATCACCTACTTCATCCGTAATACCTTCTGTTTCATTTTTAGTAGATAACTCTCTCCCTTTTTGAGTTGATATCATAGTAACAATTGTAGGTAATCCCTTTCCTTTAAGAGTACGAATTTTAGGAGCTTTTATCTTTACCGTTGTTTCTGGCAATACTATATTAGCCTCTTGCAAAACTACTTTGTCTTTTATATCTTTAGCTAAAAGACTTTTATACTTATAACTAATATGTGAAAAGTAAATGCTATCAGTAGGCTTGGGCTGTAACTTTTCTAAGGAGAAATTGCCGTGTGCATCACTAATTGTACCTTTGTGAGTGCCCACAATACCGATGTTTACGTATTCTATTGTTTCTCCTTCTGTATTACTTATAACTCCCTTTAAGTTTTGAGAATATATAATATAAGGGAATATGATAGATAATAAGAATAGTTTTTTCATAAGTACATTTCTTTATTGAGTTTCTAATTAGAAGAAAGGGCTAAATAGCCCTTTCTATTACCATTCAGGTTGCCAGAACCATTTCCAACGATGTCCTTTATTACGAGTGCAATCGAATTCAAGAATACCAATATTGAGTCTATCAATAAAACAGCCTCCTTCAATTTCTTGAAGTTCTTTTGAGTTCAAAGTTTCAAAACCTTTAAAACTGTCAAGTTTCTTCACTCCTTGAGCTTCTACTTGTTGGGTTCTTTTTAAATTCATTTTTCTTAAAAATTTAAAATTAAACATTTAGTTATTTGAGTATTTTTAAGCTATGCGCACTTACTTTAAAAACTCGGGGCAAAGATATGGCGGTTTTGGTGAAGTTGTTATGCGTGAGACGCATATTATAATTAATTTACAATTTTTAACAATGTGTCATATCCTGAAATAGGTTTACACTAAAAACCATAAAAAGATATGACAATAAG
>ERZ773083.2753-NODE-2753-length-10618-cov-6.145129_pt1 | contig 10618 bp, 19 predicted proteins | sample MGYA00511465_ERZ773083 | MGnify/ENA primary metagenome ERZ773083 (study PRJEB29015, sample SAMEA2738001) | human oral metagenome | biome: human oral; feature: human-associated habitat; material: dental | place: China | collected 2060 ... | reverse complement strand
TGGTGCTGGCGGGGTGAGAGGAGAAGCGAAATGACGCAGAAGGATTTTGAAAAAGCTGTCAGCGCGTTTGACGATGCAGAAGCATTTATTTGCGCGGCTTATATGGATGGCGGCCTTGCAGTAGCGGCTATCGGCCCGATAGAAGCCGTTATCGTGGGCGCGGCTCAGGTGATTATCGACAAGGCAGAACATTCGAATGATACCATCCATCACCTCGTCACGGCGTCCAGTCTTTTGCACAGCGCGATGCTCATTGAATTGGAGCGTAGGAAAGAGGCGGCGAAATCGGCGGCAAAAGAAAAAGCGCCCGGAGCGGTGGCAACCGCTCTGGGCGCAAGCAAATAACATTTCACCGTGATTGTATCACGGGAACGGAGGGAATGCAAATGAAGATTCCGAAGCGGCTGCCCAAGAAGCTGCAAGAGTATGTGGATTTGGAGAATGCGTTTCGCAGCTTGACGCTCATCGCTGCCGAGATGCGGCGGTGGCAGGGACGCGTTTCCATCCAGTTGACTTATTTCGAGGAGTGCGTCTTGGGCGACGCGTTCGTGACGCTCGACTCCGACCTCTATTACGACAAGGACAAGAAGGAAATCCGTGAGTACGCAAGCTCGCAGACGCGGCGTGCGGACATTTACAGAAAGGCGGTGCTCGCATCATGAGTGAGCAGGTTGCGGCATATGAGACAAAAAAGAAGCCGTTTGAGGTGACAGATGAATCCAGCGCGGAATGGGTGCTGGAAAAGCTTGAAGAGAACGCCAAGGCGCGTGCTCTCATCGATGAGCAGTACCAGCGCATGATCGCCCGTCACGAGGTGTGGCGTGCCGATGCGCTGAAGGAGATCGACGAAAGCGACGCATATCTCCAATCGCTCCTGCGTCCGTGGGCGGAAGCGAAGCTCGCAGGCGGCAAGAAGAAGTCGGTGAAGCTGCCGAGTGGACGCGTGGGCTTCCGTGCGGGGAGCAAGACGTGGAAGATTGGTGAGGAGAAGGTCACATCGACAAACGCCACGCTCCTCGCATTCGTCAAGAACGACGACGATTCCTTCGTCAAGGTTGAAGAGTCCGTGCGTTGGGGCGACTACAAGAAGACGCTGAACGTGACGGAGGACGGGAAGATCGTGAGCGCGAACGGCGAGATTATTCCTTGGATGACCTGCACGCAGGGCGAGCCAGTCTTTTATGTGGAGGTGACGGGCTTATGAGCAGGGCGATCCTCGTCTACGGGGAGAGCGGGAGCGGCAAGACAACGTCGCTCCGCACGCTTGATCCGGAGCGCACGTTTATCGTTGACGCTGACCGCAAGGGGCTGTCGTGGCGCGGCTGGAAGAAGCAATACAACGGCGAAAAGAAGAACTATATGCAAGTTTCAAACGTGCCGACCATCGAGAGCATCTACCAGAAAATGCAGGGCGAATGGTCGGACAAGTTCGATGTGCTCGTCATTGACGGGCTGACCACCATCATGGTGGACGACGAGATGCGAAGAGCCAAGGAACGTGGCTATGACAAATTCCTTGACCTAGCCCAGTGCGTATGGAACATCGTATCGGACGCGCATCTTCTGCGAGAGAACCTGACCGTCGTATTCATCGCCCATGCAATCACAGAGCATGACGAGAGCGGATACCAGTGGACGCATGTCAAGACGGGCGGCAGGAAGCTGGACAAGATTGTTTTGGAGAGCAAGTTTACAACAGTCTTGTGGGCAAAGGCTTTGGACGGCAGGTATGTATTTACCACGCAGGCCGACCATAGCACAGCGAAAAGCCCGATGGGGTGCTTCCCCAAGGAAATTCCCAACGACATGGCGGCGGTGATCGCCGCATTGGAGAGGTATGAGGACGATGACGCAGATGATGCGCCGGAGATGGGAGGAAAAACGAAATGATGAAACCGGATGGATTTGATTCGGCGATGGCAATCAAGGGCGGCGGCTTCCCGCAGCTGCCGCCGGGCGGATATATCTGCCGCATCATCGAGGCGAAAGAGCAGCAGTCGAGGAGCGGACGCAACATGCTCGTGCTCGGCCTCGACATCGCTGAGGGAGAGTACAAGGACTTCTACCTCAAGCAGTTCCAGCGTCGCCATGAGGAGAACCCGGATGTGAAGTGGCCGTGCCTCTACTACCAGCTGACGGACGGCGACAGCGTGGGAAGGCTCAAGGGGTTACTCATGGCATTGGAGGAATCCAACAAGGGGTTCAGTCTCGCCTCGTGGGACTGGGATGAGAAAAAGCTGAAGAAGCTGCTGTGCTGCGGCGTATTTCGCGAGGAGGAGTATCTGAACCACGAGGGCAAGGTCAGGACGAGTGTCAAGTGCATCTCCATCTTGTCTACGGCGGAGCAGCCGAACGTCAAGGTGCCAGAGAAGAAGACGGTTGAACCTCAGGGAAATGCGAACGAATGGGGCTATGTCCCCAATGAATCGATCCCCTTCTGATGCTGACGACGGGGACGATCGCCAAGGAGGTGGACAAAGGGTTTTGGCTCTTTGTTCCGGCCTCCACGGAGAGGGAGAGGGAAGAGATTCGGCGGGCGAACAAAGTCGCTGCGGTGGAGTTTGCCGATGCGCGGACGATCACGGCGCAGCAGCGGAAAAAAGCTTATGTGCTGATTCGCTGTATCGCTGAGTGGTGGAGCGACACGCCCGCCGAGTGCATGAAAGAGCTGTCAAAGCTCATGTTTCGCGAGGTTGAGCCAAGCATCGAACGAGAGCCGTTCAGCCTTTCCGACTGCGACAGGACGACGGCAAGGCTCTACATCACGTATCTCATCGAGTTCTGCCTGTTGCACGACGTGCCGTGCGGCGAGCCGATGTACAAGCTCGCCGAGGACTTGCCCAAGTACACATGGGCGTGCCTCATGAAAAAGCGGTGCGTCGTCTGCGGCAGGAAAGCGGAGCTGCACCATGTCGACCATGTGCAGACGAACCGCAGGAAGATCAGCCACATTGGCATGAGAGCGCTGCCGCTCTGCCGCAAGCATCACAATGAGGTGCACGGCATGGGCGAGCGGGATTTTCTAAAGAAGTACATCCTTGAACCTGTGCGGATTGACGAGCAGATTGCGGATGTCTATAGACTGAGAAAGAAAGCGAGGTGAGGGCCTTGTTTGTTGTCAAAGATTTGGAGCGACTGAAGGAGTATGGCTTCCAGAAGACGGGAGAGCGAAACATTAAAGGATGGAATACCTATCAGAAAATTTTAGGCGAAGCCTGTTGCTTTGGTCTTGTGTCGTCGCGACTCTTTTTGCTCGTGAATCCAAGTTTCTCTGAGACGGAGAATGAACTTGTTGTTTCCTGTGATGTTGACTATGGGAAAGATACATATAGTGAAGTGATGTGGTCGTTCGACGAGCTCATGCAGATGCTACAGGACGGCGTGATTGAATGGAGTAAGCTCCCAAGACCATAGAGCGAGGTGGTGAACAGTGTTTAGCATGATTAACCAGCTGACGGCATTCGGAAGAATCAGCATTGACAACCTTTCGGCAGCGGCTCAATCCCTTTATCTCAGATTGATTCTGATTGATAACGGGCTTGGTTGGCCGGAACGTTTCTACGCTTCGAATTCCCGGTTGATGACAGAGGCAGGAATTAACAGCGAGAAAACACTCATCACAGTAAGAAATCAGTTAATCCAGATGGGGCTTGTCGAGTACAGAAAAGGTACTGCCAAAGGAAAAGCGAGCACGTACAAGCTCAAAGTTATCCCAACTACTGTACCAACTACTGTACCAACTACTGTACCAACTACTGTACCAACTACTGTAGAAACTACTGGTGTATCGGGTGCCTATATGACAGACCAATATAGACAAGACAAGACTAGACAAGACAAGGCAGAGAGAGAAGACGACGACGTGCATGTGCGTGTGCAGGCGTGCGTGCGCGAGCAAGGGCTTCCGAAAATTCCCACGGAGGTGAAGTCTGCCTTCGAGGGGGTGTTCCGCCCATTGGCAGGCCTCAAGGATTTGGAGCGCCTCTCTTGCCTGTTGGAGGAGTACGGCAGGAGGGGCGTGCTCTCAGCCATTGCGCAAGCAAAAGAGAGGCCGCAAGGCTTGGAGCGCATCCGCGACCCGTTCAGCTGGATGCGCACGGTTTTGCTGACAGAGCCTTCGCCCTCTTCACGCGCCGAAGGCGCAGGACGAGCCGCAAGGCAGACTGCGGAAGCTCCGCAAGGGCCGCGCCTGAGGGACTTTACCCACGTCGACCCGAAGGCGTACGCCGAGGAGTTGGCGCAAAAGAACGAGGAGCTGTACGAGCGTTCGGGAGGAGACATCTATGGCATTTTTGGCGGATTTGGGACAGCTCGCGAGTCCTGAAATCGAGGCGGAAGTGCTGGGCGCGATCCTCACGAAGCCGGACAAGATTTACGAGCTTTCGGGCGTCCTCCGTCCGCGCGACTTCTACCGCGAGACGCACCGCGTCGTCTACCGCACGATGCTCGCCATGGCGGAAAAGCGCCAACCCGTCGAGCTGACGAGCCTCGTCGAGGAGCTGAAAGCGCGGGGAGAACTCGCGAAGATCGGCGGCATCCCGTTCGTGGCGGGGTTGGGCAACTCGGCATTCACGGCGGCGTATCTGCCACAGCATGTCGAAAAGCTCAAGGAGTATGCGCAGCGTCGGGCGTTCATCGGCATCGCCGAAGAGGTGGCAGCTGCAGCGCAAAACCTCGGCGAGCCGGTCGACATTGCGGGCATCCAGTCGCGCATCGCCGACGCTGCAATGGGCAAGGAGCAGGGGATTACGACGATGACGGACGACTTGCTCGCCTTTTCCGAGTGGATGTTCCAGCAGCAGGAAAAGGGCGATCAAGGCGTTCTGTCGGGGCTGTCGACGCTCGACATCATGACGCACGGATGGCAACCGGGCGACCTCGTGATCCTCGCCGCGCGTCCGTCGATGGGCAAGTCTGCCCTCGCACTCTCGTTTGCGCTGACGGCGGCTCTAAAGCACCAAAAGCATGTGGCTTATTTCAGCCTGGAGATGAGCAAGAGCCAGCTCCTCTCACGCATGATCGCCAACATCTCTGGCATCGACTCGCGGCGCATCTCGCATCCGAGCGACCTCAAGGAGGATGAGCACGAGAGAGTATTCCAGGCGAGCGACATCCTCTCCAAGGCGACACTCTATCTCCAGACGGACGACGTGGACACGCCGCTCGAGGTCTACAGCAAGGCACGGCAGATTCAGGGGCGTTATGGTCTCGACATGATCGTGATTGACCACATGCACCTCATGTCGGGCGGTCGTAAGGGCGACGAGGGAAATCGCGTGCAGGAGATGAGCTACATCTCGCGCCAGCTCAAACTCATGGCGATGGAGTTTGGTATTCCCGTCATCGCCTTGGCGCAGCTCTCGCGTGCAGTGGAGGGCCGGCAGGACAAGCGGCCGCAGCTCTCCGATCTCAGGGACAGCGGCAGCATCGAGCAAGACGCGGATCTCGTGCTCATGATGTACCGCGAGGCGTATTACAACGAGCAAGTCAAAGACGACCTCGTGGAGCTGGCGGTCAAAAAGTTTCGCAACGGCGCATTAGGCACGGTCAGTCTGGAATTTTGCAAGGAGATGTCGCGGTTTACGGTCGTGCCATTCGGCGGGCGGCACGTGGACGAGAAGGACTTGCCCATCTAGGGGGTGACGGAAATGGAATGGCTGAAAGGATTGCCGAAGACCGAGAGGCGAAAGGCAAGGCTCTGGCTCGCGCTCAGGCGCAAGGCGGTCGAGATGCGCTTTTCGGGTGCGATGGACAGAGCAACAGCGAGGCATATGGTGGCGGAAATCAATCGCAAGGTCGAGCGTCTTGCTGAGGAGGGAGCGTCATGAACGAGTACATCCCGTGCAAGAGGCGCGACCCAACAGCATGGGAAGCCATCGGGCGAATACGGCGCGAGGAGCGTAAACGCCGTACAGAATTGCAAAGGGGAAAAATCATTATGCGTCAAGCTACGGAAAGAATGATGGAATACGCCGAGGCTATTGCGGAGTATTTCAACATCGATATGCCAGCAAGTAAAGACTTTAATGAAATTCACAATTTTATAAGTAAATATGCCGACAAATACAGGTTTCAACTTGAACTTGAAGGGGTTGTGCTTGAATCGAGACACGATGACTGGGGGGATAGACGGTGACTTATATGCGAAAGTATAAGGCCGTCGTCCTCGGCGAACCCGTGGCGCAGGGCAGGCCGCGATTTAGCCGTCAGGGCGGCTTTGTCAAGGCGTACGATCCTACCAAGAGCCGCGACTACAAGCAGTACGTCCGCCTCGTCGCCAGCGAGGACGCGCCCGAGACGCCCGTGACGGGAGCGGTGTTGCTCTCTCTCAAGATTTACAGGTCAATCCCCAAGTCGATGAGTAAGCGCAAGAGGGAGGCGGCACTCGCGGGGCGGCTGCGGCCGACGACAAAGCCGGACGTGTCCAACGTCCTCAAGGGCGTGGAGGACGCGCTGAAGGGCTTATGGTATGCGGATGACAGCCAGATCGTTGGCTATGGGACGCTGGGCAAGTGGTACGCGGAACGCCCGCGTATCGAGGTCACGATGCAGGTGTTGGAGGCATGATATGACGACGCGCTGCACGGAGCAAAGTGCCGCCAGAAGTGAATCTGAGGCGAATGAGGGGTGTGCGTATGGCAGAGAAATATCCGCAGGACGAGGAGAAGAACGAGTACCGATACATTGATTTCGCTTGGCTCGATGAGATCGCCATGGGCTTGACGGCGGGCGCGAAGAAGCATCCAGGAGAAACATGGCGTCAGATACCCGCGAGGGAGCATGTGGCGCGTGCGATCCGGCACTTATCGATGCATCAGACGGGCGACGCGTCCGAGCCGCATCTCATCAATGCGAGTATGCGCTGCATGATGGCGTTTGTGACGGCGACAGGGCGGGCGATGATGGTAGAGCACCCGGATAAGGATGCGCCGCAGGTCTCCATTACGTCGGAAGAAATGGCGATGTTGACGGGTGAGACGGAGATGCCGAAACCGAGGGAGGAGAGTGACTCGCCGCAAGGGACGAAGATATGTGTCATTTGCGGCGAGCCGTTTGTGCCATTCCACCGGACAGGGAAATATTGCTCGGCTGAGTGCCGCAAAGAAGCAGAGTATAGACGAGGCAGGAAGCGCTCTGCACGAAAATCCGCACAAAAGGAGTCAGAACCAGAGAAGAAAGTGTCAGGAAAGAAGGCGGCGGAAGAGGCTCGGCGCAAGGAGGCGATGGCGCATCTCGGCGAGTTGACGAGAGAGGCGCATGAGGCGGGGCTGAGCTACGGACAGTACATGGCAAAGAAGCGCATGGCGGAGGGAGTGACAGAGCATGGATAAAGCAACGTTGAGTAAAATCTTGAAAAATCATGAAGCGTGGCTCAATAGCAGTGGCAAAGATGGTGAGCCAGCAGACTTTTGTGAAGCAGACCTGCGGGGAGTAGACCTGCGTGTGGCATGCCTGCGCGAGGCAAATTTGAGTGATGCCGATCTGCGTAATGCGGATTTGCGCGGGACAAACTTGTCTATAGCATACATGGGTGGAGCGGATTTGCGCAGGGCAAGCTTGCCCGGAGCATCCATGGGGGCGGCTGACCTGCGCAAGGCAGACCTGCGTAATGCGTATTTGGCTGGGGCAGATTTGCAGGGGTCAAATCTGCGTGATGCAGACTTGCGTGATGCCGACCTGCGGGGGGTAAACTTGCGTGATGCCGACCTGCGGGGGGCAGACATGCGGAGAGCTGACCTGCGGGGAGCTGACCTGTATAATGCCGACCTGCTTGAGGCAAACCTACAGGGAGCAAATTTGTTGGGAACAGATCTGTATGGGGCAAACATGAGCCAAAAAGTAGTACAAGTCGGCCCCATCGGTAGTCGCAATGACTACACAGTTTATCACGTGGAAGAGGACATCGTTCAGTGCGGATGCTGGAGAGAATCTGCAGGCGGGTCACTTACGGATTTCATCGCACGAGTTAATGAGACTTATCCCGAGGGGAACGAAGATGGTGCGAAATACCGCCGTGAGTATCTTGCTGCGATTGCGATGTTTCAATCGTTGCGAGAGGATTATCTTCGGGAGCAAGGGCGTGTGGCGGAAGGTTGCGAGAAACATGGATAAGACAACTTTGAATAAAATTTTAGAAGATCATAAAGCGTGGCTTAAGGACATGAGTGGTAAGCAGGCAGACTTGCATGGTGTAGATTTACGCAGAGTATGCCTGCGTGGGGCCGACCTGCGTAAGGTGGATTTGAGTGATGCCGACTTGCGTAAGGCGGATTTGCGCAATGCAGACTTGCGTGAGGCAATCCTGTGCTGGACAAACCTGCGTGAGGCAGACCTGTGCGGGGCAGACCTGTGCGGGGCATACATGTGTGGAGCAGACTTGTGTGATGCAGACCTGCGTAAGGCAAACCTGCGTGGGGCAAACCTGCGTGATGCAGACTTGTGTGAGGCATGCCTGTGCGGAGCAGACCTGCGTGAGGCAGACCTGCGTAAGGCAGACCTGTGTGACGCAGACCTGCGTGGGGCAAACCTGTACGGAGCAGACCTGTACGGAGCAGACCTGCATGGGGCAGACTTGTGCCAAAAAATCGTACAAGTCGGGCCTATCGGTAGTCGCTGTGATTATATGGTTTATCGCGTGGACGAGGATGTTGTACGATGCGGCTGCTGGCGAGACGGCAAGGGCGGCTCTCTTGCGGAGTTTGAGGCACGGGTTGAGGCGGTCTATCCGGAGGATGACGCAGATAACATGCGATACCGCCGTGAGTATCTTGCGGCGATTGCGATGTTCCGGGCGCTGCGAGAGGATTATCTCAAGGCGCAGAAGTAGCAAGGTGGGAATGCGAGATGGTGACATTTTTAAAGAATGCGAAGAAGTTTCTGGACTTGAAAAATGCGAACGAGGCGTATCATGCACTGCATTATGTGGGTGGGCGCGTGTATGCGTCGAGTCCGCAGACGCTGATTTGGCTTGAGGAGGGATTTGATAAGCGCGGTTCTTACGATTTTATGACGGGTAAAAAGCTTGATGTACGTATGCCAGATTTTGAAATGGTTATTCCGCAAGTCGGCCCTAGAAGCTGTCACGCGTTATTTGATCCGTCGACACTCGTGAGACTGCGTGCGGTGCTGAAAGGCATTGTGACAATAGAGGGTGCGTTGCTGGATGTAACGTCTGTGCGCTTGGACTGGTTTATGATAGGACTCGTCATTAGGGTGCAGACGCCAACCGTAGTTATAGAGTATAAGACTGGGGCTGCAACACGCGATGATAATTTACGTCATAACGCAGCCTACGTCAATGCGAGACTTTTTGCGAATATGATTGACTATTTTGTGCAGCAGCGCAGGACTCATGTGAGTCTCTTTGCCCCGCTGAGCGAATCGTGGCAATCCCCCGTACTTTTTTATGCTGCGGGCACGGGTGGCGTACTGACACAAGTGTGTGACGAGACGAGTCGTGAGGACTGAGGAGGATAGACAAATGAGACATGGAGGACAGAGAAGCCGCCGATTTGAGCGGCGGCTGAGGGAGCGTATGGAGCAGAGGCAGCTCATCGCCCGAGGACGTGAGGCGGCACGCAAGATGCAGCGGCAGAAGCATGGCATCGAGCTGACGCAGGAAGGACGGCTCGCGCTGGTGTACGCCTTCCGGTATGCGCTCAAGCAGCGTGTGCCGGGGATGGACAACGTGCAAAAGGCGATGAGGCCGCACATTGCCGAGTTTCGGACGGGAGTGCTTGAGCACCTGGTGACGGACATTGACGTGCACTGGGCGATGGCGGCACACGAGCCGGCAAGGTACGCGCTCACGCGCAGGGAGCAGGAGGATTTTCGGGCGATGCTGGTGCGCGAGATCGAGAGGAGGAAGCGCGATGGAGCAGGAAGCGGCAATGGGGATAATTGAGAAGCTGAGGGAACTGCGGCGGCTGCTGGTTGAGCACGAGCAGGAAATGCAGCGGCTCAAAATTGAGAATGATTGGCTGAAGATGGTGCTCGAAGACTGCGAGAAGAAGCGCGTCGATGCGAAGGGCGGACGTATCGTTGACATGACGAGACCGCAGCCGTGCGTGAGGTATTTGGAGCAGCACTTTAACAAGGACAAGAGCTTGTACCTTGTTGGTCGTTGCCTCGCACAAGTCGACCAAGAGCGAAAGGAATGCCTCGAAGCTCTGACAGCTTGCTTTGCGGATAGGGGAGACGAGGCGAAAGAGCATCTTGCTGAGGAATTGACGGACGTAAAGACGGCAGCGACGACGGCGCTCCATGTACTTGGTTACGATGAGGTGGCGCGCGGGAAGTTGCAAGAGCGCGTGAATGAGAAGAACCGTCGGCGGGGGTACTGGTGATGGAATCGGCGACAAGGGCGCAAGTCATGTATGCGGAGAACCTTTTGGAAGAACTCGGGTATGACATCGATGATTATCCGTTGTCAGAGATGAGTAAGTGGGAAGTCTCGGAGCTGATTGACGAGCTGAAGGAAGAGCTGTACGGATGAGGATGTGTTAGGAGAATTGAAATGGACATAAAGCGATACCAACGGATGAAAATGGAAGAACTTAGAGAGCAACCCCAAGAAGTGTTGCAAGAATTGGCACGACTGAAACAGAAAAACGGAAAT
>ERZ773083.2751-NODE-2751-length-10623-cov-22.033876_pt1 | contig 10623 bp, 8 predicted proteins | sample MGYA00511465_ERZ773083 | MGnify/ENA primary metagenome ERZ773083 (study PRJEB29015, sample SAMEA2738001) | human oral metagenome | biome: human oral; feature: human-associated habitat; material: dental | place: China | collected 2060 ... | reverse complement strand
CGATGGATGAGGCACTGGCGCAGGAATACGTTGACGGCGGTGGAGAGATCGAGCCCGAGGTTCTGGAAGAGTGCCATCGACTGCGCCTTGACGTCGGCATCAATGCGGATCTGTGCGGATACGGTTGCCATAGGATCACCTCCCTCTTTTTGTTTTATATATCCATTATATCAATTTTCCAGTACAGCGTAAACAATTTTTCAAAAGTACGCCGTCAAACTCATCCCGAGCACCTTCTGCCGTGCGCCGTCATACGTACGCCCCATAAAGAACGGCGCGCCGGAGCGGGCGGGGCGCAGATCGAATCCCTCAACGGCAAGCGCGACGCCGCGTGTAAGCACGATGTCGGCACGCGCGCCCCAGCCACGAAAACCCGCACGTCCGAAGAAATGCGGATCGCCGTCCATCGTGTGATGGAGGTAGGTCGCACGCGGCTGGTGATAGTACGCGATCCACGCGCCGTAGTCGCCCGCTCGCTCCACATCGGGCGAGGGGCGCAGGCGCAGCGTCGCCACACAGCCGTGCCCCACGTCCGCATAGCGGTCGAGATCGGTGCGCGCGCCCGTGTAGATACTCGAACTCGAAGCTGCGGTGACGGTCAAAGCGATAGCCTGCGAAGAGTTCGAGGACACGCTGATGATCGATTCCGTTATGTACGGCGAGCGGATTTCTCCGTGCCTCCGCCACCGTAACGGCAGGGGATTCCGTGCGCAGATCGTAGCCGAACACGCCGCCCATCCACTTCGTCCAGTTCCGCTCATAGCCGAGGATGACGCCGCGCCGCCGCTTGCTGCCCGTCGGTCCGACGGTGCGCCCGTAGAAGATGGAGGTCATGCCGACACTCTTGTCACCGTGACGCCAGCGCACGCCCTCGACGCGCTTGTCAAAGACATTGCCCGCGATCGGCGTAAAGATGAATCTGCCCGCGCGAATGCGCACCCCGTGTGCGTTCTCGTGCTCAACGTAGAGACGCGAGAGGTAGAGGTGATGGTCATTCCGATGTGCGCCCGCGATTGTGTCCTTGTCATAGCGCATATCCTCGAGCATGCCGCTGACGCTCCACCCTTCCCCGAGATGAATGGTCGGAGCAATGCGGAAGCGGCGCGTGGAGAGGTACACATCCTGCTTCTTCCCCACGGACGGCAGTTCCATGTGCGCCTTGCCGTAGAGCCAGCGGTAGTCGCCCCAGAATTCGATGCGCGGCAATTTTTCGGCTGCAGATGCTTGAGCGGCAGGGGCGGCGTCTGCGGTCTCTTCCTGCGCGGCGGGTCTCTCTTCGACGGCGGTCGCCGTCTCTGCCGCAGCACAGGAAAGTGGTGCACAGAGCAGCATAATGGGTACGAGTCGATCGATTCGTCGCACAAAAATCCTCCCATCCGATCCACATCTTCACAGATCATTCACACATGAATCAAACTGATTTTATTTTATCATAAAAGATACCAATCCGATAGGAAAAATAAATTCTTCTAGAATTTCTGTAACTAGGACTTTTTTCTCAAGGAATCTCTTACATTTCCATCGAAATGATACAGATTCAAATATGTATATTGGGAGGGGTGGCGATGAAGCGGTTGCATAGGGCACGGTTCCTCGCCTGTGGACTGATCGCACTCCTCTGCGTTCTCCTCATCCCCGCCTCTACATCGGCACTCTCGCTCGCCTACGACCGCAACTACGGCACGGCCTATGGGACCATCCTGCAAAGCACCGCCGATGTGCCGATCGAGGCGCAGGGATATACGCGAAATCAGCTCGAGCTGTTTCTGGATCGCCGCGTGGATGCGGTCGAGGTCTATGATTTTCAGGCGGAACAATTCCTGCGCGGGGCGGCGGAGGAGCTTTACTGGTACCCGCATTACAGGGCGACGGTGGTGCTCGCTGTGCACACAGATGCGCCTGTCCCCGTAAAGGGGTGGGCGGATCTCAGGGAGGGCGTCACGATCGCCCTGCCCGAGCAGTCGCCGGAGCGCGAGATCTTCTTTCTGGCACTGGTGCAGGGGAGCTCCGGCGATCAGGATACGGCATTTGCACGTCTCGCACGGATGAAGGCAGAGGGACGGCTGCGTTTTTACGCAATGCACCGCGGGACGTGGGGCATTCTGGCAAATGCGGGAGCAAACGATGTCTACGTCCTCTTTGCCCATGAGGCGGAGCGCCTTATTCGGCGCGGCGCACGCCTGCGGATTATCGAGCCCGCCGAGGGGACGCTCACACTGACAAAGGGCGTGCTCTCGCGCACCCCCATCACATTCTCGGAGGCGCTTCCGGGGGAGCTGGGTGCCGCAGGTTATCCGCCGCTCCCCCCGTCTGCCGCTGCCGGCCACGCGGTGCCGCCCGATTTCCCGCACGTCCTCCGCACGGTGAACACGCGCTATCACGCACAGATCATGGAGCGGCCTGCGTTCATGCCTGCAGAGGCGCACGAGAGGTTTATGGTTCTCGTACTGATGCTGCCGCTCACCGTCATCTGGGGCGCGTACATTTACCGCCGTGTGCTCCATCACGGGGCGCGCCGTGCCGTTCTCCTCCTCGTCGCCATGCTGCTCCTCTGGGAGCTGACGCGTATGGCGAAAATCCTCACATTCTTGCACGACAGTACATTGGAGCGCATGCTCTGGTATCTCTTCTACGTGTTCCGCGCGGGGCTCTCGGTCGCACTCCTCTGGATCGCGTGGAGCGCGGACGAGGACGCGCTCAACCGCAGGATGCCGCCGTGGCTGAAGGCGGTATTCGGAATCAACCTCCTGCTCGCCGCGCTCATCCTCTGCAACGACTCCCACCAACAGTTCTTTGCGTTCACATGGGACAACGTTCTGCAGGAGTGGCAGGAACATCTCGCATGGGGCGCGTATGTCTACTGGACGCTCTGGTTCGGCGAGATCCTCGCGGCACTCCTCCTCCTCCTCGAAAAGGCAAAGCGGCAGCAGGTGCTGCGCCCCGTGATGCTGCTCCCGTTTGTCTTCTTTGTGCTCTTTATCACGTACTCCATTGCCTATCAGTATGTGGCGTGGGTGCAGTGGCCGGAGCTGACCGCAGTGACGGCACTCTTCTTCCTCGCGCTCCCCGAAATCTGTCTGCACACAGGACTGATGCCGTCGAACCGTCTGCACGAAACATTCTTCATACACGCGCAGCTCGCGATGCAGCTCGTGAACGCGGCGGGGACTCCCGTCTTTGCCTCGGCTCTGCGGCTCGACGAGGCGGCACGCGATACGCGCACCTCGCGCATGGAGCTCCACGGCGGCGCTCTCCTCTGGCAGGAGGATCTGCGGCTCCTGCACGAGCGGCAGCGGCAGCTTGCCCTCACGCGTGACGCGCTGGAGCGCGCCCACACCCTCCTGCGCGCGGAGCACACGATCCGCAGGAAGTTGCTCGCCCTGACGCTCCGGCGGAGGCTCTCCGAGGAACTGGAGGCGATCCTTGCCGCCAAACGTCCGCTCCTGCGCCGCTTTCGCGAGGCGCTGATGGAAACGCAGGACGAGGAGGAGGTCATGCGGCTCATCCGGCGGCTCAATCTGCTCTCCTCCTATCTGAAAAAGCGCTGTGTTCTCTTCCTCAAAGGGCAGGAGGACGGCACTGTGCGCGCTGATGAGCTCGCGATGGCAGTCTCGGAGATCTGCGCCTACCTGCGCCCCCTCGGTCTGCATGTCGGTGTGGAGTGGGCGCAGGCGGAGCTGCTACATGCGGAGACCGTACTCGCACTCTTCGACGCATTCGCGGAGCTGCTGACGTGTGCGGCTGCCGCAGGAACAGAGCACGTCTTCTGCCGCTTCACGGACGACACCGTCATCTTCCTGCTGGGGGATGCCGACTGGATTGCCCCGTGGGCGGCAGCGTGGCAAGAGGAACACGGCACAGACGTCACCACAGAGGATCGCGGTTATGCACACGCGCTGACCATCCGTTCCGCCGCCGCGATGCAGGAAGGAAAAGGCGGCAGAGCCGCACACGCTGCAGAGGAGCACCGCAGCACACAGGACGGGGAGCGGAGGGGTACAACATGGAACGGCTGACCTTGTACGGCTATGGGGAAATTCTCATCCTTGTGCTGCTTGCCGGCTTTGTCCTCATCGCCCAGAGTGCGGCACTCTGTTGGGCGTTCACCCATCTCTCGCGCCGCCGGATCTGCCACCTGCTGCCGGAGACGGCGGCACTCGCCGTCATCCTCCTCACAACGCTGCTACTCGGCGGTGCATGGAAGCTCTTCTTTGCAGGGCTGTCGCCGCTCGGCTGGCTCGCAGCCGAGCGGTGGATAGCGGGGCTCCTTGCTCTCGTCGTCGGGCTCACTGCCTGCGAGCGCAGGCTTCTCTCTGCACTCCTGCTCGCGTTTGCGGGTCTCTGCTCACTGCCGATGATGGACGACTTTCTCCCGATGAACGCTGCTCTCGTCCTTCTCCTGCTCGGCGTGCGGCTTGTGCTGCTTGCCATGCGCGCGCGTGCGCGCAGGACGCACACGGTGACGATCTCTTCCATCCGCACGGGACTCGACCTCCTGCCCGTGGGGATTCTCTTTGCCCGCGAGGATCACGCTGCCGTACTCGTCAACATCGCCATGCTGCACTTCATGGAGCGCCTCTTCGGGCGGCAGTATCGGAACGCCTCCGTATTCTGGCAGGATCTCACAGCGTTTGACGCGCCCGCTGTCGCAGAAAAGCGGCAGCGCGAGAACACCGTCCTCTTTCGCTTTACTGCGGGCGACGTGTGGATCGTGCAGCGCGTCCAGCTGCTGGGTGCGCTCCCGGGCTGGCAGCTGACCGCCTCCTGCGTTACGGAGCTGGACGCCGTCACGCAGGAACTCAGAGAGAAGAATGAGGAGCTCAGCACTACGCTCAGCGCCCAGAAGGAGCTCCTTCAAAACCTCGAGCGTACGGAGCGCAGCCGAACGCTGCAGGAGATCACCTCACGCGTACACGATGTCCTCGGTCAGCGCATCAGTATGCTCCAGCAGCTGCTCGCGAGCCCCGCGCCAAAGGACGCGCTCCGCACGATTGTGCGCATTGACAGCCTCTTGGAGTCCGTTCCGCTCGCGCAGGAGCCGCACCCTGCAACACTGCTCGCCGATATGACGGACACCTACCGACGGCTCGGCATACGGCTCACGATCACAGGCAGCCTGCCGCACAATCTGCGGCGCGCACGTACCTTTGCCGCCATTACGCGCGAGGCGCTGAGCAACGCCGTCTGTCACGGACGCGCAAACGCAGTTCACATCACGCTCACCGAGCGGCGGCTGCGTATCCGCGACAATGGCATCGGCTGCACAGAGCTGCATCCCGGCGGCGGACTCGCGGGTATGATGCGCCGCGTGAATGAGCTTGGCGGACGTCTTCTCATCACCCCCTCGCCACATTTTGAACTCGACGCACAGATAGGGGAGAAACAGGGATGATTAAACTTCTTCTCGTGGACGATCAAAAAATTCTGCTCGAAGGATTGGAGCAGATCTTTACCCCCCTCGACGACATGGATGTGGTCGGCAGCCTCCTCCTCTCAGAGCTCGTGGAGGAGGCGTGCGCACGCCTCATGCCCGATCTCGTACTCATGGACATCTGCATGGAGGGGCGCACGAGCGGCATACAGATCTGTGCGCGCCTCAAGGCGCGTTTCCCGGAGCTACGCATCGTCCTCATGACGGGCATGCAGGAGGTCTCCTTCCTCACCCGGGCAAAGGAAGCGGGTGCGGACAGCTTTATCTACAAGGAGTCCTCGGGGGAGGCATTCGCCGCCTGCATCCGTGCAACCATGCGCGGGAAAAAAATCTTCCCGGACCTGCACGGCACATACAACTTCGGCAATGCGGACATCCCGCTGACGAAGCGTGAGTTCGCCATTCTGCAGCAGATCTGCCACAACAAGACATACGATGAGATCGCCGATGCGCTGGGGATTACGAAGCGCACCGTCCACTTCCATGTCAGCAACATGCTCTCCAAGACGGGCTACAAGACCATCGTCGGACTTGCCGTTGAGGCAACCGAACGCGGATATACCGGGAGTGCCGAGTAAATATGGGACGCGTACTTGATCGTATGCGCCCCATATTTTTCAAATTTTTTTGCAAAACCTGTCATTTATGACAGTACGCTTTTTTTCATGATATGTTACAATAGAGAAGAACTTTCAGAACACTCTTGTTTATTCTACAGAGGAGGAATAATTATGGGTCTCATCCAGGCAGCAGTCGGCTCTGTGGGCGGCGTTCTTGCCGATCAGTGGAAAGAATACTTCTACTGCGACAGCCTCGACAAGGACTCCCTCGTCGCAAAGGGACAGAAGCGCGTCAGCGGCCGCAGCTCGAACACGAGCGCAACGGACAACATCATCAGCAGCGGCTCCGTCATCGCCGTCAACGAAGGACAGTGCATGATCATCGTCGAGCAGGGTAAGGTCGTCGAGATCTGTGCCGAGCCTGGCGCATTCACGTACGACAGCTCCACCGAGCCGACGGTCTTTGGCGGTGACCTCGCGAACGACCTCGTGTCCGTGTTCAAGAATATCGGAAAGCGTTTCACGTTCGGCGGCGACGCACCGAAGGATCAGCGCATCTACTATTTCAATACGAAAGAAATCATGGGCAACAAGTACGGGACGGCGCAGTCCATCCAGTTTGAGACCATGATCGGCCAGTACATGCTGAACGTCAACATCCGCTGCTTCGGCGAGTACAGCTACCGCATCACGAATCCGATCCTCTTCTACACGAACGTCTGCGGCAACGTCGAGGGCGTGTACGAGCGCAGTGAGATCGACTCACAGCTCAAAAGTGAGCTCCTCACCGCTCTGCAGCCCACGTTCGGGCGAATCGCCGCCAAGGGCATCCGCTACACCCAGCTCATCAACTATACGAAGGACATCCGCAACGAGCTGTCCGAGGAACTGTCCGACGAGTGGGGCAAACGGCGCGGCATCGAGATCGTCTCCTTCGGTGTGTCGAGCGTCAAGGCGGACGAGGAGGACGAGAAGCGCATCAAGGAGATCCAGGACAGCGCCATCATGAGCGACCCGAACCTGCGCGCGGGCCGTCTCGCCACCGCGACGGCAGATGCCATGCGCACCGCCGCCGGCAACGAGGCGGGCATGGGCGGCGCGTTCGGCTTCATGGGTATGGGCATGGCAGGAAATGCCGGCATGGGTGCAATGGGCGCGTTTGGTCCGCAGGGCGGAGCCGCTCCGCAGGGCAACCCGCTTGCACCGCCGCAGGCAGCGCCCACAGCGGCAGGATGGACGTGCGGCTGTGGACAGACGGGCAACACGGGGAAATTCTGCGCCGGCTGCGGCAAGCAAAAGCCCGCCCCTGCCGCCAGTTGGAGTTGCCCCTGCGGACACACGGGCAATACCGGCAAATTCTGTGCCGAGTGTGGGAAACCTCAGCCGTCCGCCGAGGGATGGAACTGCTCGTGCGGCGCGACGAACGCGGGACGGTTCTGCGCGAACTGCGGCAAGCCGAAACCGGCGGATGCTCCGCTCTACGCGTGCGACAAGTGCGGCTGGAAACCCGACGATCCCGCCCACCCACCGAAATTCTGCCCGCAGTGCGGCGATATCTTTGACGAGAACGATAAGCAGTAAGCCTTCATGTTAGAAGAGAGGTGACTGATATGGCAGATACAAGCGTCAGCTACAAATGCCCCAACTGCGGCGCGCCCCTCTCCTTTCTGCCGGGGCACGACCACGTAACCTGCGAGTATTGCAACACCGAGCTTGACATCGCAACCGTCGAAAATCTCTTTCAAAAAGAGCAGGAAAAGGCGGCACTCGCCGCCGCGGCAGAAGAGTCGAAGTGGAGAACCGAGGCAGCGGGCGGTGAGTGGGACACCGCCGAGGCCGAGACGATGAAGATCCAGACCTGCTCCTCCTGCGGTGCAGAACTCGTCTCCGACGGCAACACCATGGCGACCGAATGCGCCTACTGCGGCAGCCCAAACATGATCCCCAGCCAGTTCGGCGGCATGCTGCGCCCCGACTTCGTCATCCCCTTCCAAAAGACGAAGCAGGATGCCATCGCCGCACTCAAGGAGTTCTACGGCGCGGGGCTGCGCAAATACATCCTCCCGAGCGCATTCACCTCTGAGAACCGCATCAAGGAAATCCAGTCCATGTACGTTCCCTTCTGGCTGTTCGACTCGAAGGTGCGCGCGAGCGCAACATTCCGCGCGGAGAACGACAGCGTGCGCGAGACCTCGAACGAGATCATCACCGAGACCAGTCACTACAGCTGCGAGCGCAGCGGCTCCATGACATTTGAACGCATTCCCGTCGACGGCAGCAAGCGCATGGATGATAAATATATGGAAAGCATCGAGCCGTTCGACTACAGTGCACTCGTCCCCTTCTCCGCCGCCTACTTCACGGGGCACATCGCGGACAAATACGACGTGGATGCCGAGACGAGCGTCCCACGCGCCGACAAGCGCGTGCGCGAGAGCGTCATCGGCGTCCTCGAGAGCACAGTCAAGGGCTACGACCGTTGCTCCCTCGACGGCGAGGCGAGCGTCATCAAGGAGGACGGCACCGTCAGCTACGCGATGGCACCCGTCTGGATCCTCACGACGAAATATCAGGACAAGCCCTATACCTTCATGATGAATGGGCAGACCGGCAAGGTCGTCGGCTCCGTCCCCATCGACCGGGCAAAGGTGCTCCTCTACTCCATCATCCCCGCGCTCGTGAGCATCCCCGTCTTCTACTACCTCGCGAAGTTCGTTCTGTCGGATTAAGGAGGCGCAGCGATGTTTACAAAAAATAAGAAAAGCCTCAGCGCACTCCTCCTTCTCCTCCTTCTCCTCTGCACCGCGTCCATCGCTCTCGCCGTGCCGAAACAGGCACCTCCGCCTAAGGCACAGGAACAGGGCATCGGAGCCGACCGCGTTGTCGACGAGGCAGATATCCTCACGGTGGATGAGGAAAAAGCGCTTGACACAAAACTTGCCGCCGTCGAACAGTCGCACAAGGTACGCATCCTTGTCGGCACGATGAAGGATACGGGCGGCGCAACACTCGGCAAGGTCGCAAACAACGTCGTGGACCAGATTGCGACTGCCGAGAACGGCACCATCGTCCTCCTCCTCTCGATGAAGGAGCGGGACTGGTACATCTCCACCGACAACAAGATGCGTGCGCGCATCACCGACGGCAAGGGCATCGACTACCTTGCGGGCGAATTCCTGCCCGATCTCAAGGAGAACAAGTACGCCGCCGCGTTCACCGCATTTGCAAAGACCACGGACGAGATGCTGACCTACTACGAGAAGGAAGGCAAACCGTACGATCCCGCGAACGCCTTTAACCTCATGGCATTCGGCATCGCGCTCGCCTGTGCGCTCATCCTCGGCGGCACCATCTACTACATACTGTACGAGTGCGGCGGCAACGTCACCTCCGCGACCGAAGCGGACGCATACCTCAATCAGGACAGCTTCACCCTCACACAGAACGAGGACAACTACCTCTACACATCGATCTCGCGCCAGGCCAAGGCGAAGAAGGAATCCTCCGACTCCAATGTCAGCACCTCCAGCCGCGACAGCAGCCACGGCGGCGGCGGCGGAAAGTTCTAGAGATAACACCATGCCCGACACAAGCGTCAGCTACAAATGTCCCAAATGCGGTGCCCCCCTCACCTTCCTCCCCGGGCACAACCATGTGACCTGTGAGTTCTGCGACGCCAAGATCAGCATTGCCGAGATGGATGCCCTCTATGCACAGAAAGAGGCGCAGGCGGCACAGGCGGCAGAGAAGGCGGAGGAAAAAGAAGCGCAGTGGAACACTGATAATGCAGGCAGCGCATGGGACGGAGCCGAAACGGCGAACATGATGATCCAGACCTGCTCCTCCTGCGGCGCGGAGCTCGTCTCCGACGGCAACACCATGGCGACCGAGTGCGCTTACTGCAGCAGCCCGAACATGATCCCGCGCCGCTTCGACGGCATGCTGCGCCCCGACTATGTCATTCCATTCAAGAAGACAAAGGAGGATGCCATCGCCGCGCTCAAGAAGTTCTACCAGGGAAAAACTGCTCCCGAAGGCGTTCCGCGACGAGAACCGCATCAAGGAGATCCAGTCCATGTACGTCCCCTTCTGGCTCTTCGACGCGCAGGTAAGCGCCAGCATGAACTTCAGCGCAGAAACGAGGAGTCGGCGCGATACGGCGGACAAGATCATCATCGAAACCAGCCACTACCGCTGCGAGCGCAGCGGCGAGATGACGTTCCGCGGCATCCCCGTCGACGCGAGCAAACGCATGGACGACAAGTACATGGACAGCATCGAGCCGTTCGACTACAGCGAGCTCCACCCCTTCTCTGCTGCGTATTTCACGGGACACCTCGCCGACAAATTCGATGTCGATGTCAAGGAATCCCTGCCGCGCGCCGATACGCGCCTCACGGCGAGCGTCATCCACGCGCTGAGCAAAACCGTCAGCGGCTATACCAGCACCTCCCCGAGCGGCAGCTCGAAAATCCATAAGAAGTCGGGCGATGTCCGCTACGCCATGATGCCCGTCTGGATCCTCACCACGAACTATCAGGGCAAGCCCTACACCTTCATGATGAACGGACAGACCGGCAAATTCGTCGGTGCGGATCTCCCCAAGGACACATTCAAGGAGTACGTCTACCC
>ERZ773083.2745-NODE-2745-length-10637-cov-18.942922_pt1 | contig 10637 bp, 8 predicted proteins | sample MGYA00511465_ERZ773083 | MGnify/ENA primary metagenome ERZ773083 (study PRJEB29015, sample SAMEA2738001) | human oral metagenome | biome: human oral; feature: human-associated habitat; material: dental | place: China | collected 2060 ... | reverse complement strand
CGTGCATTTCCTTGGTCCGAATCTGGAATTCAATCGGCCCTTTTGGCCCATAAACAGTCGTATGGATAGACTGGTAGCCATTGGCCTTGCGGTTAGCTATATAGTCTTTGAAACGACCTGGCATTGGTTTCCAAAGTTCATGCACATAACCAAGCATGGCATAAACATCACTTTGGGTATCCAAAATACAACGAATGGCAATCAGGTCATAGATTTCCTCAAAACGTTTTCTCTTATCCTGCATTTTGCGGAAAATCGAGTAAATATGCTTGGGACGACCGTAAATCTTCCCATTTAGATGACGATCTGTCGTATATTCCTCTAATTTTGTGACTACCTCATCCACCAAGGCTTCACGCTCTCTGCGTTTTTCCTTCATCATATGGGTAATCTTATAAAACTCCGTAGGATTGAGATAACGGAAAGATAGGTCTTCCAATTCCCATTTGACGCTAGAAATCCCCAGACGGTGAGCAAGAGGTGCATAGATTTCCATGGTTTCTTTGGAAATACGCTCCTGCTTATCTTTTCGAAGATGTTTCAGGGTCCGCATATTGTGCAAGCGGTCAGACAGTTTGACCAAGATAACACGGATATCCTCAGACATGGCCATGAGCATCTTGCGATGATTTTCTGCCAACTGCTCTTCGTGAGACTTGTATTTAACTTTACCAAGCTTGGTAACCCCGTCAACAATCACCCGCACATCAGGACCAAACTCTCTTTCCAAATCATCCAGGGTCGCTTCTGTATCTTCTACCACGTCATGCAAGAAACCACAAGCTACCGTTACAGCATCCAGCTTGAGTTTGGCTAAAATCCCTGCCACTTGGATGGGGTGAATGATATAAGGTTCACCTGATTTACGATATTGACCACTATGGCATTCAACGGCGTAAACCAAGGCCTTATGGACAAAAGCCACATCTTCTTCCGATAAATATTTCTGTGTTAAAGCGACAACTTCATCGCCTGTTAAATTCTCTTCTTTTGGCATCTCTACTCTCCAATTCTTCCTACCATTTTATCACTTTTTTAAGAATATGAAAACTAGAAAAAGAGGATTCATACCAAAAGAAAAACCAGTTACCTATCTAGGATAGGTAACCAGTCTTCTTCTTATATTTTCAATAGACAGGAAGTATTTTCTTCTAATACAAGTTTATAAAAAGACTTTAACTTCTAGTATCATTTTCAACAGATTTTAAAAACTTACTTGCCAAGTATGCAAAAAGAATTGAAAATGCAATCAGAATTATCCATCCAACTAGAAAATTAATTAGTACATCTTCAGTGTGAAAGTCTCTAGTTTGAATACTTCCACTCCCCCCCTGTATGGAAATATTAGCCAATTCTAAAAATCCATCATAACCATATCTACTCACTGTAAGAAAAGAGAAAAATTTTAAAACACCATCCAAAGGAAGATTACCTGAAAATAGGAATTGTAATAAAATTACAAAGGGCATGACGGTCATGGCCTGTTCAACATTCTTGACTAGCGACGAAACAAATAAGCCCAAGGCATCCGCAGAATAAATCATTAAAAATATAGTAAGAAAATAAGAAATAAAGCGCAAAATATCATTATCAAATGTAGTTGAAAACTCAGCAATCTTGCTACCATAGAATAAAAATAAGATGCTTGAAAAAATGACGGTTTGAATTAAGGAGATGATTCCTTGGAATAACATATGAGCAAACATATAAGATGATAAGTTCATTCCTCCTCGATACTCATGCTTAATAATATCCCTCTCACGACAAATCAAAGTAATAGAATTAAACATTCCAATCCAGATACAAGCACAAACAATAATAAACGAGGTCTTGGCTATTCTATCTCCAAAACCTGCGCTACCAGAAACTATACAAGTAATGAGAGCAATTATTGCTGTACTGACAAATGCATACCATCCATTTGAATTTAAGAAATTGCGTTTAAATTTCCCTAAATAGATTAACACCTGTTCTTTATTCGATACGTAATTCATCTTAATCTCCTCTATAATCTTTATATTTTTTAATGTAGGCATCTGGAGTCGCTTCTACTTCAGATACCACAAGTTCCAATTGGTTTACATTGAAAAAACTCAAAGTCTCTTCTACAGAACCGTAAAAAGCTAATTTACCACAAGATTCTTCCTCACTTTTAGCCAGAACTAAGACCTTGTCAAACAACTCAGGCGTTCTATCAGGACTATGAGAAATAATAAAAACAATCTTATTATCATCAGCTATATTTCTAAGACTAGACATGATAGAACGAGCATTGCTGCCATCTACACCTGAATCTGGTTCATCCAAGACAAATAAAACAGGATCTGCAATATACTCCGTTGCAATGCTTAGTCTCTTCTTTTCTCCACCACTAAGCTCTGACACTAAAGAATCTCTTTTCTTTGTCAGTTTCACGGTCTCTAAAACCCTTGAAATTTTATCTTCCAATAGAGACTTGTCTTTTGTAAAATCCCTAACTAGTTTCATCTCAGCAGCATTTTTCAATGTCATATAGACACTATCTTTTTCACGGTGTAAACTAAACTGAGGAACATTCGCAATCATTCTTTTAACTTTATCAAATTGGTTATAAATGTTGATATTTCCTAACAAGATTTCAGCATCTGCTTTTTCAATTCCCATTATTGCATTGATGAGTGTTGTTTTTCCTGCACCAGATCCACCTAAAATGAGCACGATTTCCCCAGAAGATACTGAGAAATCAATATCTGAAAGCAATAACTTTTCTCCAGCCATACGTTTTCGAATTGAAACAGATAAGCTTGTATCATCTGAGATACTATTGATATTTTCTGCAATACTTTTCTCTTGCTCTTCAGTCAATTCATTTTGAAAAATTAATTGATTGTCATAGACAAGGAATAATCTGTGATGAATGGATACTAAATCATAGTTTTTTAAACGAATTTTATCCTGAGGAATGCTGTTATTTAAAATTACTTGATCATCAGTTGGGATAAGATAGAGAATTTCATCATCAAAGACTTCAAAACTATCACCAATTTTATCAGCTATTTGAAGAGTAATTCCTTCCTGCTGCCATTCAACACCCTTTTGATTCATGAGACTAAATATATAAATAGTCTCACCCTGTCTAAGCGTATCTCTATTCGTTAGATAGTGTTTTTTCCCCACTTCAATTTTTACATTGTTGACATAGATATCTTCTGATTCACTTTGTAAGTAGTAACCAAGATAATCCTTTTGTATAGAACTATTTTGAAGACCATTTACAATTTCATCAAGTTCCTTTATTTCAACACCATCTTTTGTAATTACAAAGGTAAAGAAGGACAAGGTATTATCTGAAACTTCCTCACCCTTATCAATTTTTTCAGAAATACTATCCTTTATTTTTTCGCTAACCTGCTTAAAGCTTGATGGCATTTTAAAATGAGTATTTTTTTCCTTTTGATTGTAGTCACTCCTGCTGTCATCAAGATAGCGTAGTTCTACTTTTGGTTTCGAATTATCAACATATTCTCCACAAAAAGCACAAAATTTCCAACCTACTCCTATCTTTTTAGAACAACTTGGACAGACTATTTTTACAGTATAATCTTTCATTTTTAACTCTTCTTCACTGCTTTACCACAATTGATGCAAAACTCAAAACTTCTTGATAAACTTTCTCCACAATTTGGACAAGAAATCAAATCTTGGTCATCCATGTCAATCGATTTTTGAATACCTATTTGTTCTTTAAATAACTCTTTTATCTCAGCAATTTCTGAAGAATAGAGAGGATTTTCCTTTATTTCTTCTAAATTTTCTTCAACAAATTTAATTCCAATTAATCTATATAAATCATTAATTTTATTTTGTCGCAATTGGATTTCTTTCCTCTTACGATTATTTTCAACATTTTGCTTTCCTTCTGAAATGACATTACTTGTCGTTTCTTTCACGATTCTAGCACTATCTCTTAATTGATCTAAAAAAGCCATAACTTCTCCTCTTATTTACTTGAGCAAGTCTTTATTTAATCATTTTTAGTATAACATATAACCTTACATTATTAAAATTTCAACAGAAACTTACCTTATTATTTTCCTATATTATAGCATACTTCTGATTTCCTTTTAAAAATCTTCCCAATTTTCCTTATTTTCTCCATCTTTTTTTAAATAAGGTTTGATATTTTGGTAATTTTCTAACTTTTTTAGTGTATAATGGTAATAAGCACAGTTTTTTTACGATAATTACTGAAATTTCATCTCTCTAGAAAGGCATCTCACATGAAATCACACAAAAGACTGACACTTTTAGCTTTGGCTGTTCTTGGCTTATCCAGTCAAGTCGTTTTAGCTGATGATTCGAGTCATTCTACTACTAACCCTATGACTAGTTCAACTAGTAGCTCAATAAATACTTCCACTAATCATTCTACTAACAGTTCTACAAATACTTCTGCTAGTAGTTCTCAAGCTAGTACAGAAAACTCGTCAAGTATAGCTAGTTCGAGTGAGCAAGAAAGCAAACCTTCTCTTTCTACGGAAACCAAACCTAATCAACCTATACAAACTGGCTGGGTAAAAGAAGGAAGCAAGTGGACTTTTTATAGTCAAACTGGGGTCAAATTTACAGACACCCTCTATGATGGTTATTTCTTTGATAGTCATGGCTACTTGCTTGAAAACAGCTGGTACCAAATGGGAAATAATTGGTATTATATCAATAGTTCAGGTAAATATTTAGCAAACCAATGGAGCCAAATCAATGGCAAGTGGTATGCTTTTGATGGCTACGGTAGAATGCTGGCCAATGTCTGGAAAGGCGATTACTACCTCAAATCCAGTGGGGCTATGGCAGATAAGGAATGGGTCTACGACCAAAACTACTCTAGTTGGTTTTACCTCAAATCTGGCGGACGCTATGCCCAAAAACAATGGATTGGTTCCTACTACCTCAAATCTGGTGGCTACATGGCCCACAAAGAATGGATCTACGACCAAGACTATCAAGCTTGGTACTACCTTAAAGACGATGGTGTGTATGTTACAGGAACCTATGCAGTCGACGGTAAAAACCAGCTCTTCCAAGGGAATGGAAAATGGATCCGTGAATTAGCACAAGGTTTTCAAAAAGGACATTACTCCAAAACTATCTTTCTCGATCCCGGACACGGTGGCAAGGACCGAGGGGCTTATTACTATGGCATAGCTGAAAAAGATTTAAACCTACAAGTTTATCGTAAGCTACGTAAACGATTAGAAAGTCTCGGCTACACTGTTCTCACCTCTCGAGACAGTGATATAGACGTTGATTTTATTACCGAGCGTTCTCGTATGGTCAACAAAACCAATGCTGACTTTTTCATCAGCCTTCATTTCAATGCAAAAGGGAATGATACGACCGTTAATCTTGGTATCCAGACCTATTCTTACAAGGATGAACCTGGTTTCCCTAGCAAGATTAACAAGGATTGGCACAACAATCCTGAACGGATGAGTGAAAGTAATCGTCTTGCTGCCGATATCCATTCTTCACTGCTAGCCGAAACTGGAGCTAGGGATGCTGGCCTCTTGCAAGCAACCTTTGCTGTTCTTCGTGAAACAGCTAAACCAGCTGTTTTGCTAGAGATGGGATATATGGATAATCCAGAAGAAAACCAAAAAATCCGCAGCAGTGACTACCAAGATAAACTAGTTGAAGGGATTATCAAGGGAATCCAAAAATATTATGCTGGAAATTAAAGCAATCTAAGCCTCGAACTTATTCGGGGCTTATTTTTTATCCAAACCATCTTCTTCTTTCTAGACCTATTTCCTTTTCCAGCTTATTCTCCCCAACTGTGCTATACTTAATTTAGTACATTCTTTGAGATTGGAGCTAATATGAAAATCCATAAAACTGTGAATCCTGTTGCCTATGAAAACACCTATTACCTAGAAGGTGAAAAGCACCTCATCGTGGTCGATCCTGGTAGCCATTGGGAAGCTATTCGTCAGACCATCGAGAAAATCAACAAGCCGATCTGCGCTATTCTCTTAACCCATGCCCATTATGACCATATCATGAGTCTGGACCTAGTTCGCGAGACTTTTGGCAATCCACCTGTCTATATCGCAGAGAGTGAAGCCAGCTGGCTCTACACTCCTGTTGATAATCTCTCTGGGCTACCTCGCCACGATGATATGGCAGATGTGGTCGCAAAACCTGCAGAACACACTTTTATCTTTCACGAAGAATACCAACTAGAGGAATTTCGTTTTACTGTCTTGCCAACACCAGGTCACTCTATCGGTGGTGTTTCTATCGTCTTTCCTGATGCCCACCTAGTCTTAACAGGAGATGCCCTATTCCGCGAAACAATCGGACGGACCGACCTTCCAACTGGTAGCATGGAGCAACTCCTTCATAGTATCCAGACCCAACTCTTTACCCTACCAAACTACGATGTCTATCCAGGACATGGTCCAGCTACTACTATTGCTCACGAAAAGACCTTCAATCCTTTTTTCTAGCAAGATAATGACAATTAAGTAAACTATCCAGCAAACCTTTCCATTATAAAAGGCATCCAATCAAGTTTTCAAACCTGATTGGATGCCTTTTGCTAATCACTTGTCTCTTTGCATTACCAAATAATCACGCGCTCTTCTGGTGAACGCCACATACCGTCGCCTTCTTTGACATCATAGGTTGTAAAGAAATCATCAAAGTTTGGTACTTGTACATTGACACGGAGTTTGGCTGGCGCATGCACATCAACGCTAGCCAAGAGTTTCATAAATTCTGGACGACCTTTCATTCTCCAGATGCGACCGAAGTTGTAGAAGAATTCTTCTGCCGAGAAATCTGGTTCTCTCTTAGCTGCTTCAAGCGCTGCAGCGATTCCTCCCAAGTCAGCAACGTTTTCTGATACAGTCAATTTACCGTTGATGGTTGCTCCATAAGAATCTTGTCCATCAAATTGGTCAATAACTTTTTGTGTTTTCTCCTTGAAGGCGGCATAGTCGCTCTCTGTCCACCAATCCTTGAGGCTACCATTTTCATCAAAGGAAGCTCCGTTGGTATCAAAGGCGTGGGAAATTTCATGGGCAATAACCGCCCCAATACCACCGTAGTTAGCAGAAGATGACTGATGCAAGTCATAGAAAGGAGCCTGTAAAATAGCCGCTGGGAAGACGATCAGGTTCTTCTGTGGATTGTAGTAAGCATTGACCATATGAGCAGGCATGCCCCATTCCTTATAATCTACAGGCTGGTTCCACTTGCTCCAACTGTGCTTGATTTCCACACGCGCAAAGGCTAGAGCATTGTCAAAAAGACTAGCATTTTCATCCACTACCTTGTCCTTGTAACGTTCTGGTAATTCTTCTGGGTAACCGATATAAGGCTTGATGACATTGAGTTTGACGATGGCCTTGTCACGAGTTTCAGGAGTCAGCCAGTCATTTTTGGCCAAGCGTTCCTTATAGACATCAATCATAGTTGCCACTTTTTTCTCCACGTCTGCCTTGGCCTCTGGAGAGAATTTTTCATGGGCATACCAGAGACCCAAGGCTTGTTTGAAAGGACCTTGTGCTAGTTGGTAGGCTGCCTTGACCTTGTCTTTGGCCTCTGGAACTCCTGAAAGCGCACGGCTATAGGCACCTGACAAGACACGAATTTCTTCTGTTAAATAGCTGGTTGAGAGATTAACCACACTCAAAATCAAGGTTGCCTTGAAGAGAGGCCATGCCTCTTCACTATAGAATTGGTCTGCTGCTTGCCAGAAACGTTCCTCGTCTACGATAACCTTGTCTGGTACTTGTCCAAGAACGGCTTGGAAGAAGTCATCCAGAGGTAGGGCAGGCGCGAATTTTTTGAAATCTTCATAAGCATATGGATGGTAGAGTTTAGCATACTCTGAACTTTCTTCATTAGAAAGCACCACTGCCGCAACTCGACGGTCCAATTCTAGTCTTTTCTCTAGCAAGTCTTCAATTTCTTCATCAGAGAAATCATAAGCCTTGAGAAGATTTGCGCTGGTTTCTTTCCAAAGAGTCAAGAGCTCCTCGCGCTGAGGATGGTCTTCTGCATAGTAGGTCGTATCTGGAAGGATCGTGCTTGGAGCGCTAGCCCATAGAACATTGATTCTAGCATCCATAAAGTCTGGTGATACCCCAAAAGGAAGGAAGTTTGGTTTTCCAGCAAGCTCAAACTCTGCTAGTCTAGCTGTAAAATCAGCAAAAGTCTCCAATTCTTGGAATTCTTTAAGAAGTGGTAAGACAGGTGTGATACCGTCAGCTTCTCTCTTATCAAAATCACGAACTAGGCGGTGGTATTTGACAAAGTTTGCCAAGATAGCATCCTCAGGAACCTCTTCTCCTGCCAACCACTTGTCTGTTGTCGCCAGCATCAGGTTTTCAATTTCTTGGTCTAAATCAACAAAACCTCCAGTTTGAGACTTATCTGCTGGGATTTCAGCTGTCTTCTGCCATTCTCCATTGATAGCATCATAAAAATCATCTTGATAACGTGTCATCTTGTTCTCGCTTTCATTTATACTTGTTTTTAGCTTAACAAAAATTACCTGGGAATGCAATTAAAAATGAACTTTCCTTTTCCATCATTTTTCAGTTATTATTTTAATTTTTTCAAAAATTAACTTGACTTAATTTTTTTTTTAATGTATATTAAGAGACAGGAGGAATACAAGTTTATGATACGTATCGAAAACCTCAGTGTCTCCTACAAAGAAACATTGGCACTTAAGGATATTTCACTATTGCTCCAAGGACCAACAATTACCGGTATCATTGGTCCGAACGGTGCTGGAAAATCAACATTATTAAAAGGTATGCTGGGAATTATCCCACATCAAGGTCAGGCATTTCTCGATGACAAGGAAGTTAAAAAATCCTTACACCGAATTGCCTATGTCGAACAAAAAATCAATATCGACTACAACTTTCCCATCAAGGTCAAGGAATGCGTCTCGTTAGGACTCTTTCCCTCTATCCCTCTCTTTCGCAGTTTAAACGCTAAACATTGGAAGAAAGTGCAAGAAGCCCTTGAAATCGTCGGTCTAGCTGACTACGCAGAACGGCAAATCAGTCAACTGTCTGGAGGTCAATTCCAGCGGGTTTTGATTGCCAGATGTTTGGTGCAGGAAGCCGACTATATCCTCTTGGATGAACCCTTTGTTGGGATTGACTCTGTCAGTGAGGAAATCATCATGAATACGCTGAGAGATTTGAAAAAAGCTGGGAAGACGGTTCTCATCGTCCACCACGATCTCAGCAAGGTTCCCCACTACTTCGATCAAGTCTTGCTTGTCAATCGAGAAGTGATTGCCTTTGGTCCAACCAAAGAAACCTTTACCGAAGCCAATCTCAAAGAAGCTTACGGTAATCGACTCTTTTTCAATGGAGGTGACCTATGATTGCAGAATTTATCGATGGATTGCAAAAATTCCATTTCTTACAAAATGCCTTGATAACAGCCATTGTCGTCGGGGTCGTAGCTGGAGCTGTAGGATGTTTCATCATTCTACGCGGGATGTCACTCATGGGAGATGCCATTTCACATGCTGTCTTGCCAGGTGTTGCCCTCTCCTTTATCTTGGGCCTTGACTTCTTTATTGGAGCCATTGTCTTTGGATTGCTAGCTGCCATCATCATTACCTACATCAAGGGAAACTCGATTATCAAAAGCGATACCGCCATCGGTATTACCTTTTCTTCTTTCTTAGCCCTCGGTATCATCTTGATTAGTGTCGCTAAAAGTTCTACTGACCTTTTCCATATCCTTTTTGGTAATATCCTGGCCGTACAAGATACGGATATGTTTATTACTATGGGTGTTGGGGCAGTCATTCTCTTGTTAATCTGGATTTTCTTCAAGCAACTCTTGATAACTTCCTTTGATGAACTCTTGGCTAAAGCCATGGGAATGCCTGTCAATTTCTATCACTACCTTCTCATGGTACTCCTGACTCTCGTGTCTGTGACAGCCATGCAAAGTGTCGGAACTATCCTGATTGTAGCCATGCTGATTACCCCAGCCGCAACTGCTTATCTGTATGCTAATAGCCTGAAAAGCATGATTTTCCTTTCCTCAACCTTTGGAGCTACAGCTTCAGTTTTGGGACTCTTTATCGGTTATAGCTTTAACGTTGCGGCAGGTTCTAGTATCGTGCTTACAGCTGCCAGTTTCTTTCTCATTAGCTTCTTTATCGCTCCAAAACAACGATATTTGAAACTGAAAAATAAACATTTGTTAAAATAAGGGGTAAAGCCCAAATAAATTGGAGGATCTAATGAAAAAATTAGGTACATTGTTGGTTCTTTTTCTTTCCGTCATTGCTCTTGTAGCATGTGCTAGCGGAAAAAAAGAGGCAGCTTCTGGTCAAAAACTAAAAGTTGTTGCTACAAACTCAATCATCGCTGATATTACTAAAAATATTGCTGGTGACAAGATTGATCTTCACAGTATCGTTCCTGTTGGCCAAGACCCACACGAATACGAACCACTCCCTGAAGACGTTAAGAAAACTTCTGAGGCTGACCTCATTTTCTATAACGGGATCAACCTTGAAACAGGTGGCAATGCTTGGTTTACAAAATTGGTAGAAAATGCCAAGAAAACTGAAAACAAAGACTACTTTGCAGTCAGCGAAGGCGTTG